>OFFV01000381.1_pt1 | contig 36249 bp, 42 predicted proteins | sample 1521461 | NCBI WGS metagenome assembly OFFV01 (sample SAMEA3504120, study PRJEB24116) | mouse gut metagenome | biome: mouse gut; feature: mouse-associated habitat; material: faeces | place: Denmark | collected 2011 | reverse complement strand
ACCTAAAGGTTTCGCCTTAAGGCGAGGGTTTTAACCCCATTATACAGACAATAATTTATTGCTTTTCGCTTGGCATACTCTTTTTCATCAACATAAAGTTTATGGCACGCATTTTTATTCAATCCACATAGATAATTGTCAATATCATATAATTTTAATGTTGCTATGTTTGCAAAAATATCACGTTGTATTGTCAATTGTTGTTCTGTATCCACATTTTTTTCCGAATATAGCATTGATAACTTTTTACTATTTATATACGAAATAAAAACAGTAATTAACATCATCGGTGCCATAACAAATGCCAACATAAAATTCACACGCACAATGTAGAACACCGTTAAAATAAATATTATTGGTTGATATATCAACTCATACAAATATGACAAAATAAACAGTTTGTTTTGTCGTAATTCATTATTTAGCAGTGCAATAATTGTTCCCTTTCCCACCTGATACACCTCGTATGGTTTCATGCGTGAAATCATATCAACCATTTCGTCATATACCATTCTCTCACTTTCACTTGCCATCGATGCAATTATCAATTGTCCCAACAACCTAAATAAAATGTACAGTAAAACTAAACTAACATACCATACAATATTTATCAACGCCTCCTGATTTTTCCCTGCGGACAACAAATTCACAATAGGAGACATCTGTGCAGCTAACAAAACTAATAATCCAGCTTCAACCACTATACAAAACGGAAGCATAAGTAATTTAATCTTGCTTTTGTTATATTTCAGTAAATATAATGCTAAATTTTTCATAATGTATATTCCTCACAATTTGGATCTTTACGATATATCGTCCCGTATTTCTCATAGGCTAAACCAATACATCCAATAGAATATGTTTTAACTTTGCAGGCAGCACATTCCAGCTTATCATTTCGTCTCATAGATGCAATTTCTATAGCCACCTCATTATTCCTAATCTGTTCATTTGACATTTCTAAAATGTTACCCAAAACAAATTGTGAGTATTTCAAGGGATCGCAGGGATAAACATCCCCATCACTTTCTATACGGGTCCTCGTAATACAACAATTACATTTTTCTCTAAATGCGATATTGCATTCCATTTCAGAAATGTCCGGAAATAGCTCTCATAATACCCAAGATTTGCAAACATCGCCGTTGTAGGATTCTCCTTTGAATCTTTAATAATCTCTATAACATCATCCCTGCTCCTGGGGACGGTTTTCCCGTCAATGGCGACAACGCCTTCTATTTTCCCGGCAACGGCTCCCGTCCACCGGAAAAAGGCATCATGGAGCTTTTCGGGGGCTATCATCTGGAACACCCTGTTTACTGTGTCATGGGAGGGTATCCCTCCAGGCAGTTTCAGGAACGACCCAAGCCATTCCCTTTTAGATTTTGCCCAGTCCTCTGTCTCGTTCCAGGTATCCATGCCGCAGAGGATTGCGGTAACTGTAATCACAACCAATCATTTCCTTTCATGAAGTATAGAAATAATTGTACACGATTGTGCGGGGATTGTCAGTTGCTGAATTTAATATATCAGATTTTTTCTTTGGTGGATAGACATAAAATCGTGCGTTTACCGTGTGCTGTTTTCCAGGGTTCTTTCCATAAGAGTACATTGAAATAACAGGATTTCTGTGCTATGATAGCTTCAACAAAGCGGGATTTTGTGGAGGAATATCAAATGGAAATTATACTCAAGCCATATGACAGCACAAGCGAAAAAACAATGATTCACTCCATTATCGCGTTTTTCCGTGTGCATCATTCGCAGATCAGTGATACGGCGGCTCGGGAAAATCTTGCTGTATGGACCAAAGAAGATCATGAGCTTTATGACATTCTCGGTGATGGAGTACCGGTAGGATTTCTCCACCTCAATTGGCGAGGGTCAACGGTCTGCTGGATTGAGGACATCTTTGTGGAAGAAGGTTTGCGAAGGCAGGGTATCGCATCCAAAGCCATTGGGCTAGTGGAAGAAGTATTGCAAAAGCGCGGCGTGGAGGGAATCTGTATGGACGTGATTCCTGACAGGAACCGGCACACTGTGATAGGGTGGTGCGTGGGTTACAGTTGCGCTTTTATCATTCAGGGAGACTGTAATGTTTCAAATCTCAATCAAAAATTTCATCGCAATCTATTTCTTTTGGATAGACAAAATTATCATAAGAACGGCTCCCCTGTCCAATCGCAAGGATTGCCCCAACCGATTTTCCTGTAATGTTTCTACCCGCGCTCGTGATGTCACAATCCCGCAAAATAACATTATAGATATGAGCATTTTGGGCAACACCAAATAGCCCTATAATCTCTGCATCTGGGTCGGTCATGGTAAGACCTGCAATTTCAAAGCCATTACCATTAAAAGTGCCTGTAAATGGATTGTCCCATGTTCCAATGGGTACCCATTCGTCCGTAGATAATTGAATATCAGCCTGTTGCATATAATTCTGATTCATGCCATACTCACCTGTTCCAATCGCTCTGAGCTGGGCTTCGTTAAAAACCAAATAATATGTTGTTCCTCTAAACTCTAAGGTTTCCATTGCTGGCATATCATCAGACTGTATCGATAAATCATTATCTATGTTAGCAGGCATAGATGCGCTTGCTTCATGATAATTACCAACGAATACTCCTGCAAAAATAATGCCCACTGTCAATACACCTGTTAAAATCCGCAGTGCCTTGCCTTTCTTCTTAAAATTCATAATAGCACCTAACCTTTCTTTTAACTGCTCTGCTTCCTCCGTTAAGGTAACGGAAGCTAAAGAACTTTTGTAGAGATTGTCTGACTTCAAAAAGGAAATCAATGTGTCCCCATATTCACTCTTCTCTTTGTCATCAAGTACAGCTATGACTTTTTCATCACATGACAATTCACAAGATTTATTCACTTCCTTTTCCAGCAGATATACAAAAGGATTGAACCAATGAGCGCACACAACAATCTGTATCAGCCATTTGTAAAACATATCCCCCTGTTTGTAGTGGGTTAGCTCATGCACAAAGATATAAGACAGCTCCTTATCTTCCAATTCACGGACAGGCAAAACAATTCCTGGTCGAAAGAATCCAATCATAATAGGGGAAGCAATCAACGAATTATAGGATAATTCAACCCTCGTCTTAATATTTAATTTTTCTTCACAATCAGATAGCAGATTCAAAATCTTTATATCCGATACCTCTGTGTTACCCGCTTTGATGTATTGGATAAATCCCTGATAGACCGTTATCTTACGAACAAATAAAACCAGCGACAATGCTGACCAGATATTAAACAGGCAGACATATTTGTTAAATGAATCACGCATGGCAGCGGTAGTTATTTCCCGGTTTGTCTGTATCTGCTCTGCTTTTCCGTTACCCGTATCTACTGAAATGGGTACGTTGGAACTTGTAGGGATTTCATTCGTTATTGCTGCTGTGTCGAACTTTTCAAACAGGCTCCCAACAATCGTAGTATCGGGAGTAAAGGGAAGCAGAAACCGCAGCGCAACAACTATCCAGATATAATACTGCCAATGTTTGCTGAATTTGTTTTTATACAGCGGCTTCAATCCCAAAATGAGAAGCAGTAACAGTGCGCCGGAAACAGACAGCGACAATAATATTTTTATAAATTCACTCATTTTCTTTTCTCCAAAATGTTTCAATCTCTTTCAATTCATCTGCCGAAAGAATATCCTGTCGCAACAAAGTTGATACTAAGTTTTTCACATTCCCGCCATAGACTTTATCAAGAAAGCTGTGGGTCTGCATGGTCTGGTATTCTGCTTCTGTTACCGTAGCCACATACTCATTCTTCCTGCCGATTTTTTTGACTTTCAAGAACTTTTTTTCGCCTAATCGGGAAAGCAGCGTGAGTACGGTGTTGTTCTTCCATTCGTTCTTGTCTTTTTCCAATTCCTCCATGATGAGGGAGTATAAAGCTGCCCCTCCATTCTTCCAGATGATTTTCATTAGTACCAATTCGGATTCAGAAATTTGCTGTGCCATTTTGTCCTCCTTTTATCTTAACACTTTGTGGGTGTAAAAACATCTTAACACTCTGTGGGTGATAATGCAATACCTTAATGAGAATTTAATAATTCGTCTTTTTTGCGCCCGATAAGAGGAACATGAGCAACAACATTCAGACCAACACCACAGGGCAATTAACGCCCTGTTTGTAAAAAGAAGCTACACTTTTTTCTTTTGATACAGATTGCGGCCTCATAACCCGTATAGTATACTGAAATTGTCACGATTGGAACGAAGGGCGATGCAGTGCGGCATGTTATTTTGGACTGCCGTATGACGGGGGAGTACATATGAAGATAAAGACCGCAAAAATGGGTTATGAGGAGGTGCTTGCGCTTCCGGCGTGGGAGCATGAGAAGCCGATCAGGCAGAGGCTGTTTTTTCGCATGATCCTGTTGCTGCTGTCCGTGTGGGATCTGTGGATGACAAGATTCACGTACCGGACGGTGGGACTTGAGAAGCTGGGCAAGGACGAACCCTGTCTGGTGCTGATGAACCATTCCAGTTTCATAGATTTGAAGATAGCGGCCAGACTTCTGGTCACGCGGCCTTTTCATGTCGTGTGCACATCGGATGGGTTTGTGGGGAAGCGGTGGATGATGCGGCTGATCGGCTGCATTCCTACCAGAAAATTTATGATGGATGTGACGCTGGTGCGGGATATGGTCTATGCGGTCAGGGAATTAAAAAGTTCCATTCTGATGTTCCCGGAGGCGAGCTACAGCTTTGACGGCACGCAGACACCCCTGCCGGAAAGCCTCGGCAAGTGTCTTAAACTGCTTAAAGTACCGGTGGTCATGATCCGGACAAACGGCGCTTTTGCCAGAGATCCGTTGTACAATAATCTGCAGCTGCGCAAAGTGCGGGTGTCGGCGGAAGTGGAGTATCTGCTTTCGCCGGAGGAGATCGCACGTAAGTCGCCGCAGGAGTTAAACGATATTCTGCAGGAGAAGTTTACCTTTGATTATTTCAGATGGCAGCAGGAAAATAAGATCAGGGTGGCAGAGCCTTTCCGGGCAGACGGTTTGAACAGGATGTTGTATAAGTGTCCCCGCTGCAGGACGGAAGGCCGGATGCAGGGGCAGGGAACGAAGATTGGCTGCAGACAGTGCGGTGAAACCTATGAGCTGACAGAATACGGTTATCTGCAGGCGCATGAAGATAAGGACACAGAATCGGCATCGAGAGCAGAAACAGAGACATGCGGGCAGCTCCGGTTTACGCATATTCCAGACTGGTATCGGTGGGAACGGGAGTGCGTCAGACAGGAGCTGGAAGCAGGGACCTACAGGTTGGAGGTTCCGGTTGCGATCTATATGCTGGTCAACATGGATTGTGTCTACCAGGTGGGAGAGGGGACACTGGTGCACACGAAGGAAGGCTTTCACCTGACAGGCTGTGACGGCAGGCTGGATTACAGACAGGAGCCGATGGCTTCCTACAGCCTGTATTCGGATTTCTACTGGTATGAGATCGGCGACGTCATCTGCATCGGCGACGCCAGAGCGCAGTATTATTGCTTTCCGCAGAACTGCGGGGATATCGTGGCGAAGACCAGACTGGCCACGGAGGAGCTTTATAAGTTGACGCAGCGTAAAGCGGTAATGTGACAGATGATACATTGTGGTTTCGCTTGTCGCCCAAAGCGGCCTGTGATACACTGGGAACGGGAGAAAGGAGGGTAAGAGTGTTGGGCAAATTTTTCAACGTGAATGGGGCTTGTAATCCGAATCTGCATTATATGGTAGACATTACAGATAAATTGATACAAATTAAGAACATGGTGGATGCCGGCCAGTATTTTATCATCAATCGGGCAAGACAGTACGGAAAGACCACGACTTTAAAGGAACTGGAAAAAAATCTGAAAACAGAATATATTGTGGTGAGTCTGGACTTTCAGATGCTGGGTGCGGCCAGTTTTCATACGGAAAATATATTCTCGCTGGCATTTGCAAGAATTTTTCTGCAGGCAGTGCGGAGACAGAAGAACGAGAATACTGACGAATACCAAAGGTTATTGTATGTTCTGGAAACGGCTGTTTTGGAGAAACGACAGGATTTTGTGCTGCAGGAGCTGTTCGAAATTATAAGTGACATTTGCGGTGCATCCTGTAAACCGATGGTACTGTTTGTGGATGAGGTGGACAGTGCCAGCAATAATCAGGTGTTTTTGGATTTCCTTGCGCAGCTGCGGGTCTATTATATAAACCGGGAACGGCTGCCGGCCTTTCAGTCTGTGATTCTGGCCGGAGTTTATGATGTAAAAAATCTGAAGCGGAAGTTTGTTCCGGAGGATGGGCATAAAGTGAACAGCCCGTGGAACATAGCAGCTGATTTTCTCGTGGACATGAGCTTTTCTGAAAAAGAAATTTCCGGGATGCTTCATGAGTATGACAGGGATGCAAGGACGGGGATGGATTCCGGCATGATGGCGGGCCTGCTCTATGACTATACCTGCGGCTATCCATTTCTGGTATCCCGTATCTGCAAACTGTTAGATGAAAGAATCGCAGGGAGCGAGGCGTTCCCGGACAGAAGCGCCGCCTGGACAAGGGCGGGAATGCTGGAAGCGGTGCATCAGCTTTTGGATGAGAAAAATACATTATTCGAGTCACTGACAGGGAAGTTGAGAGATTATCCGGAGCTGTATGATATGCTTTCCGCGTTGTTGTTTCAGGGGAGAACGATCTCCTATAATCCCGATGATGAGAACATGGATGTAGCGTTTATGTTTGGATTTGTAAAAATTGGATCTTCCGGATCCGTTACAGTTGCAAACCGGATTTTTGAAATGCGTTTGTATAATCTTTTTCTGGCGGAAGAAGAAGCCAAAGAAAGCGAGATCTATAAAGCAGCGGCAAAGGGCAGGAATCAGTTTGTTCAGGATGGCCTTTTAAATATGAAACTGGTTTTGGAAAAGTTTGTCGCACATTTTGACGAATTGTATGGAGACCGGGGCGAAACTTTTCTGGAGGAAGATGGACGACGGTATTTTCTCTTATATCTGCGGCCGATTATCAATGGTGTCGGCAATTATTATATAGAGGCACGGACACGAAACATGGAACGGACGGATGTCATTGTGGATTACCGGGGTGAGCAGTTTGTAATAGAGCTGAAAATCTGGCGCGGCAATGAATACCATGTCAGAGGGGAAGCGCAGTTATTGGAGTATCTGACACATTATTCCTTAAAGAAGGGGTATATGCTCAGTTTCAATTTTAACAAAAAGAAACAGATTGGCATTTCCGAGCTGATCATTGGTGATAAGCTCCTGATAGAAGCGGTAGTTTGAAACTTTAATAATTTTATCTATTGACATTTCAAATAAGACTGTAGTAGTCTAATGGTATAGACTACTACAGTCTTATTTGAAAGGAGCCTATAAAGCATGGATCAGAAAACCGTAAAACTTTTTGACTCGGAACTAAAGGTGATGGACATTCTGTGGAAAGAAGGTGACGTGCCGGCAAAACATGTTGCGGAAGTTCTTACCGGAGAGCTCGGGTGGAATAAGAACACGACCTATACGCTGATCAAGCGCTGCATCAAAAAGGGAGCGATCGAGCGTTTTGAACCGGGTTTCCTCTGTCATGCGCTTATTCCAAAAGAGGAAGTGCAGGAGGCCGAAACGGATGAACTGATCAACAAAATTTATGACGGTTCCGTGGATAAACTGTTTGCCGCCCTGTTGAGCAGGAAAAAACTCTCCGCACAGCAGATCGAAAGGCTGAGGCAGATGGTCACGGAGCTGGAATGAGGAACGGGAGGGGAACTATGAATTTACTGCAAATGAGTGTTTCCGGGGCTGTCTTTATTGTTGCGGTCATGGTGATCCGGACAGTGGCGAATAGGCATCTGCCCAGGAGAACGTTTCCTGTTTTGTGGGGGATGGTGCTTTTAAGATTGCTGCTGCCGTTCTCTATTCCGTCCGTGTTCAGCATATATACGTTTATCGACCGCAGTACGGTTGCTTCTGTATTTCCGGAAGCCGGAGCATATAAGGGTCTTCGCGCTGCTGCCCCTGCTCTGGCCATCACAGATCAGGGTACAGTACAGGAAACAGTACAAGGCACGGTACAGAGCATAGTAGAAAGCGCAGTACAGGGCGTAGTACAAGGCACAATACAGAGTGCAGTACAGGGCAGAGAACAGCTGCCGGCAGTCAGCGTGTCTGTTTCGGTATGGTCTGCTGTCTGGTGTGTCGGAGCGATACTGCTGGCTTTATTCTTCGCCATATCTTATCTGCGCTGCCGCAGGGAATTTCGGACTGCATTGCCGGTCAGACATGCCTGTGCAGAGAGATGGCTGCGGGATCATCCATTGAGACGCCGGGTCACGATCAGGCAGTCGGACAGGATTTCCACTCCTTTGACTTATGGTGTTTTCCGCCCGGTTATCTTAATGCCGACAAAAACGGACTGGGAGAATACAGATTCCCTACAATATATTTTCATGCATGAATATGTGCATATCTGCCGTTTTGATACGCTGACAAAGCTGGCGGCGGCGCTTGTCCTGTGCATCCACTGGTTCAATCCTTTTGTCTGGCTGATGTATGTTTTTTTCAACCGTGATCTTGAGCTGGCATGTGACGAAAGCGTTGTAAGACGGTTTGGGGAAAAGGCAAGATCTGCCTATTCGCTTGTTCTGATCAGTATGGAAGCAAGGAAAAGCGGGTTGCCATCACTCTACAGCAGTTTCAGTAAAAATGTCATTGAAGAAAGGATTACAGCGATCATGCACACAAAAAGAATAACTCCTGGCACTGTGTTGTCCGCCTGTCTTACCGTACTGGTTACCGCCAGTCTGTTTGCCACTTCCGCGGCCGCTTCAACGGACAGCCGCCCGGATCAGGAATCTGCCGCCATTGCGCCGCAGACGGATGCAGAAGTTATGGCCGCAGATGAGGATGAGAAGGACGCTCTGTCGATCATCCATGAAAGTGCGGACATTCTCCGTTATGAGGACGGGGCTCCGTATATTCACGATATTCTTACAAACAATACAGACAGGAACATAAAAGAAACGGAGTATTGTATGCTGGCCTATGACGAGAAGGGAGCGCCTCTAAAGCTGTACTGGAATTTTTTTGACAGCAGCGCAGAAAGCAGTTTTGCGCATGTCGTCTGGTCGAAGGAGAATATTTTGGCAGGACAGACGGAGGAATACCAGGGCGGATGGTCACTTTATGACGGGGAGAGCGCGGAGGCGCTTTCGGAAGCCGGAGATGACGGGACAGGTCAGGCTGCATATGTACTGTTCTGCCTAAAGCAGGTTATTTTTGAAGACGGTATGGTCTGGAATAACCCGGAGTATGAAAGCTGGCTGACAACATATGCAGGGAATGTAAGAGATGTAGTCGAATTGCAGAACTATTATCCACATGTATACAGGATAAAGTCGGATTCATGAAGTACTTTGTCTGGAAGCCGGGCAGGGCGGGATATTCGCCGGCCCGGTTTTTTGATCCTGCTGCTTTTTTCAGACAGAAGACTGTACAATGGGCCGGGTGCATTGGAATCTGCGGCCGGTCAGGACATAAATTGTGGCCACTCAGGTATGAAATGGGGCAGGACATGTTGTGAGCCGTTGTGGACCGTCTGCCGGTGTGATATCTTTAGATAGTACAACGAATCATACAGAGAATCATGCAGATTCGTTGCGCTTGGACAACAGGGAGGAGAGCGGGTCCGAGCAGTTGGCGCAGAGAGGAACAGGTGTATGAAAATAGAGATTAAAGTGGACAGTGGCATCGAGGAAAACTGCATCAGCATATCCTGCAGCAGACTGACGCCGGAGCTGGAGCGTATCATCGCCATGCTGCGGATCATGGAGAAGAAGTTTGCCGTGTCCGCAGAGGGAGAGACTTTTCTGTTGGACGTGGCGACGATTCTTTACATCGAGGCCGTGGACAGAAAGACTTTTGTCTATACGGAAAAAGGGGTGTACGAGTCGGACCTGCGGCTGTATGAACTGGAAGAGCAGCTGGAAGAATATGGTTTCTTTCGGGCAGGCCGGTCGTGCCTGATCCAGCTGCGCGCCATCAAGTCACTGAAACGGGATATCAACAGAAGAATCCGCGTCACCATGGAGAACGGAGAAGTACTTATGGTGTCGCGGCAGTATGCGGAAGCGTTGAAAAAAAGGCTTGGAATTTAAGGTTGAGTTTGTGACGTTTCGGAATGGAGGAAAAGATGGAAGAACAGAAAACAATCTTTGATTATCTGGGGCAGGTTATGATCACGTTCGGATTCAGCGTGGCGGTGATGAATGTACTGTGTCTGCTTGTGGGAGAGGAGGCGCGGGAGGTCTCCACAATCTATTCCCTGGGCAAAGAAGGACTGTCCGTGGCTACCATGCTGCAGTTTCTGGTCGTTGCGGTCTGTATCACGGGCCTGCGTGTGCTTTTTTTTACCGATCGTATCATCAGGCAGATGTCCATTATGGTGCGGACGGTGTGCATGTTATCTGCGGTGGTTGTGGTGATCGTGATTTTTACGGTACTGTTTGGCTGGTTCCCGGTGGATATGTGGGAGTCGTGGGCGGCCTTTTTCCTGACCTTTGGCCTGTGTTTTGCGGGCAGCCTTGCGGTCATGCATTTGAAGGAAAAGGCGGAGAACCGGAAGATGGAGGAGGCGCTGCGGCGTATCAAGGGGACGAAGGGAAGGAAAGCCTGTGACAGGTATCAGGAGTGCGAAGAGAAGGAAAGCCTGTGACAGGTATCGGGAGTGCGAAGAGAAGGAAAGCCCATGACAGATATCAGGAGGACGAAAGGAAGGAAAGCTTATGACATGTGAGACTGCGATCAGTATAAAAGAGATAACACACTATTTTGGGGAGAAGAAGGTTTTGGCAGGAATCTCGCTTTCGGTAGAAAAGGGGGAGATTCTGGGGCTGCTGGGGCCTTCCGGGGCCGGTAAGACGACGTTGATACGGATTATGACAGGACAGCTTACCCCGTCGGCGGGCAGTGCCAGTCTGGACGGAAACGATATGGCGCTGGTGAAGCAGGAGGCGTATCGGCGGATCGGTATGATGATGGACGATCTCGGTTTTTATGAGCGATTATCCTGTTATGACAATCTGAAACTGTGTGCCGGGTTCTATGGAGTGCGGGAGGAACGGATCAGGGAGGTGCTGGAACAGGTGGGACTGTATCAGGACAGAAAATGCCCGGTGCAGAAATTATCCAAGGGGATGAAGGGCCGGCTGGCACTGGCGAGGGCGGTGCTGCACGAACCGGCGTTTCTTTTTCTTGACGAACCAACGGCCGGACTGGATCCTGCGACAACGAGGCAGATACACGAGCTGATCCTGCAGCTGCAGAGGGACGGGGCGACGATCTTTCTGACGACCCATAATATGACGGAGGCAGAGAAGTTATGTAAACATGTCGCGCTCCTCCATGAGGGACAGATCGTAGAGTACGGAGCGCCGCAGGAGATCAACAGGAGGTACAATCACCGCAATAAGCTGAAAATCCGGCTGTACGGCGGCAGCAGTCTGGAACTGCCCAATACGGCGGCCTCAGCAGAGGAAGTCTGCGGTTATCTGCAAAAAGGACAGATCGAGACGATCCACTCCACGGAACCCGATCTGGAATCTGTGTTTCTGGAGCTGACGGGGTGCAGCCTGCGGGAAGAAGATTGAATAAATTCTGCCTGCGGTCTCAGCGTAAAACGCTTCGGAATAGAGGAATAAGTGAAACACCATTGGACAGGGAGAAAGAAAGGACAGGAATCAGGCATGAAAAATACAGCGATCATCTACAAAAAGCAGTTGAAAGACACCGGAAAGAATATGGCGTTGTGGATCCAGTTCGTGATGTTTCCGATTATGGCAGCCATTATGGAAAACAGCATCCGCGTGGAAAATATGCCGGATCATTTTTTCGTCGGCATGTTCACGGTGATGCATATAGGGATGGCCCCGCTCACGGTATCGGCATCCATCATTTCGGAGGAGAAGGAGAAGAATACGCTGCGTATGCTGCTCTTTGCCAATGTGAAGCCGATGGAATATCTGTGCGGTGTGGGCGGATTTGTGTTCAGTGCCTGTATGGCGGGCGGGGTGGTCTTCGGCTTTCTGGGAGGGTATACAGGGGAAAAGCTGATTTCTTTCTGCCTGATCATGGCAGCAGGCATCCTTGCATCCATGCTGCTTGGTGCGGCAGTCGGTGTGTGGAGCAGAAACCAGATCGCGGCCACTGCGGTGGTGACGCCGGTGATGATGGTCTTCGCTTTTCTGCCGATGTTGGCCATGTTCAACGAGACGATCGCGAAAGTGGCGGATTTCGCCTATTCGCAGCACATTCAGCTTTTGATGAACAGCTTAAGCGCCGGAACGCCGGCAGAGGCGAAGAATGTGATCGTTATCGCGGTGAATATTGCGATAGCGGCGGCGCTTTTCGTGACCGCCTACCGCCGCAGAGGGTTAACATAACATCAGTCTTCATCATCCGGCAGGCTGGAGAGGGCTTCCGCCTGCCGTTCTTTCATCAGACCGTAGAACCAGATAAAGAGCCAGAGGATAACAGGCAGTCCGATGGTGGCGACCAGGCAGGCGGCAAAGAGACGGCCGGAATCGGCTCCGCCCAGACATGCCACAAGGAAGGTGATCAGGTACAGGGAAACAAGCAGAACGACACAGATCAGTGCGGCGATCTGCTTTGGGGTCTTTTTTTTCATGGCGGGAACTCCTTTTCGATCATGTTTTGGCAGAAGGAACTGCCATCTTTATTCCCGCGAAGCAACGAGCCAAGCAGCCATGCCTGCATGGATATTTGGCGACTGCCGCGGGGTCTTTGACTAACAAGCATTATACATGATTGTAATTGCGATGTACAGAATCGGAGCCAAAACTTTTTAGAGTTTTCTGGCGTTTTTTCGGATGTTTTGGCTCGGCCTTTCTGTCCGGGTCTGTTATAATGATAGCAAACGACATAACAAATTTCTGCATCCAGCGCGGCAAAAACAGAGCGGACCGGATCCGGACCGGGGTGGAGCAGCAGGAGGAGCGCCATGAACAATCTGTATGAATACATTGATCCCATCATCTCGCCTTACGAGGCATTCTGCTTTGACAGCGATGCGACCGGACTGCCCATTCCGGCGCACTGGCATTATTATGTGGAGCTTCTCTACCTGCTGGAGGGGAATGTGAGAATCACCATTGACCGCGTTGTTCAGACATGCCCGCCCGGTTCGGTGGTTCTGTTTCCGCCCAGATGTGTGCACGCAATCGGTTACGCTGACAGGCGGGAGCGGGTACGGTATCATGTGATAAAGTTTGATCCGGAAGTCCTGCTGCGTTCCAGAAAAGAAGAGGTGGATCTGCATGCATCGCTGAGAAACATCAGCACATCCACGTGTCCCTGCTGTTTTTTGCCGGAGCAGAGTAAGCAAATGAATCTGCGGCCGTTGTTTGAGGAGATCATGCAGGAATATGCGGAGAAGGACTATGCCTATGCGACGATCCTGCGGGCTGATCTTTGCAGGATCCTGGGAAAGATATTCAGGAGCTGGCAGAAAGACGGTTATCTTCTGGCAGCTCCCGATATTCACCCCTCTTATGAGCTGCGTTTTGACTTTATAGCGGAATATATCGACAGGCATTATTTCGAGGAGCTGACCGCTGAAAAGCTGGCCTCCATGTGCGGCATGTCGCATTCCACCTTTTCGCTGCATTTCCGCAGGCGGTACGGCATGACATGCCGGGAATATATCAATGCAACCCGCATCAATGTGGCCGAGAACATGCTTCTCTTTTCCAGTCATGATGTGGCCTTTATCGCGCAGGAGGTAGGCTACTGCGACTGCAGCTATTTCATACGCTGTTATAAGAAAATAAAAGGCGTCACGCCAAGGCAGGCGCGCAGGGCCGGAAAGTGACAGCACTGCACGCCGAGAGCCTTATCGTTCCGCACTCTCATAGATGCTTCTTACGCGGTAAGCGCCGGAAACCAGGGTGCCGTCGTCGGTGAAATCGCGGCTGGGCTGGATGCGGAAGGTTCTGCTGCCGGCCTCCATATCGATGAAATTGTCATCCAGCCGGAGGACGCCGTTCTCGGTCTCCACGCTGACGGACTTCGCATAATTTGCGGCCGTCACAGTTACCACGTCATTCTCTACGCTGACCTGCAGCTGCGGATCGAGAAATGCATAATGCTTCGGTGCGCAGAACAGGGTGCTGCCGGAAGAGACGAGAGTATCTTCTATATAAAGTGCATACTCCAGATGTACCTTGAGCGGATCCTGTCCGGTGAAATCCAGGTGAGGAAGCCATGCGCCGCCAAAGGCAGGGGCTGTCACTGTAAACAGGCCTTCCTGTACCACGGAGGAATCGGGCAGGCGGAGCGCCCATTTTACGGTGCCCGTTACCGGTTCGGCGGTCTCGTTGGCCACATGCAGATCGGCGCTGAGTTCCACGGGCATAGGCAGGGTGTTGACGTAAGGCTTCTGGTCGATCTCGCCGTGTTCCGCACAGGAGAGAAGGATCGGTGCAAACATGCGTTTCTCGGCATATTGCAGGGCCTTCCAGTTGCCGTAATAATCTACGCTGGCCCAGGAAGCTACCGGCCAGATGTCATTTAACTGCCAGACAACAGCGCCCATGCAGGTGCCGCGGAACCGCCGGAAATGCTCGACGCCGTAACGGATGGCATCCGCCTGCAGAAGCTGGGAACAGTAGAGCAGTTCGTCGAAATTCTTCGGATACAGGTAGGTCTGGGACAGATAGTTGCTGATCTTGCCGTTGGCCGCTGTATTTCTCTGGTGCATCTCCATCACGCGGGAATAAATGTTGCGGTCTTCTTTTTCCGTGAAACGGCGGACCGTCTGCAGGGCCGGGAAAGACTGGAAGCCGAACTCGGACAGGAAACGATAGTGATGCTTCCTGTAGGCGGTAAAGGGTTCACCGCCGTGCCAGACACCCCAGTAGTGGACGTCGCCCACGTTCTCGGCGTTGCTGTTCTCATAATTGCCGCCGGAGCTGGGAGAGGAAGGCCAGTAAAAGGTCATGGGATCTTCTTCTTCCACGATCCGGGGGATGATATATTCGTACAGCCGGATATAGTCGAAATATTGTTTCTTCGACTTGGGCCATGCATTCTCTTCATACTGCGCTTCCATCTCGTTGTTGCCGCACCAGAGGCCGATGCAGGGATGGGAGCGGAGCCTGCGGATGTTCTGGCGGATCTCCGCGGACACGTTTGCCTCGAAGGCCGGCGTCAGCTCGTAGGATGCGCAGGCGAACATGAAATCGTGCCAGACCAAAAGGCCGCGCTCGTCGCATACATCATAGAAGAAATCGTCCAGAAAATAGCCGCCGCCCCAGATACGGATGCAGTTGAAATGGGACTCCTGTGCGGAGGATAACAGCAGGTCGGTACGTTCTCTGGTTTGTCTTGTGAGGATATTATCCTCCGGAATATAGTCTGCGCCCATGGCAAAGATCTGCAGGCCGTTGACTTCAAAGGCGAAATTGCGGCCGGGCAGTTCTTTTGCTTTTCTGTCGGCGACAAGAAGCGTCTTTTCTCCGTGATGCAGGAGGACGTTTGTGCCGTCGTCCAGATCTTTCTCCTGATCGGTGAGATGGGAGTCCCATACCTCGTCGGGCATCGGGTCCGTGTTCACGGTCATGGTCCGCAGGCCGATCCGCTTCTGCCACAGATCCAAAGGGGCAGCATTTTCAGCATCGGGCAGCAGCAGGGCTTTGACCGTATACAGCGGCTGCTCACCGTAGCCGTTGGGCCACCAGAGCTGCGGGTCGGTAATGGCCAGTTCCACGCGGACATGATTGCTGCGCAGATCACTTGACAAACCGGTCAGCGGCGCAGAAGGGGCGGAGTTCGTAAGGGCATCGAACGGTGCGCTCTCGGCGGACAGGGTGGTAACGCCGTCGGGGGCGGTCACAAGAAGGAGCAGTTTCACCTTGTCCGCGCTGATCCCGGGCATCCATTCCACCTCGGCGTCAGCGGCCAGCTGCACACAGGAGACGGTATTGCCGTGGGTGGTCTTCTCCGTTATCTCGTGCTGCTGGGTGAGATAAACCTGCGCGATGCGTGCGGTCTTTACGGCCTGGATGGATACCGGGCGGAATAAGCCGGCGTCAGGGAGCCTGGGACCCCAGTCCCAGCCAAACATGCAGGCTGCCTTGCGGATATGCGGAAAACCGGGCATGGCGTCGGAGCTGCCGCCTACGGGGCACTTTTCATTCTCCTCACGGATAAAACGTGTGGGAGAGTGGAGCACCACTTTCAGCTGATAGACGGTGTCCGGCGCATCCTCCATGACTTCGGCGGTGATATCGAACTCCCAGACACGGTTCATATTGTCGGCGGCTCCCAGATGTTTTCCGTTCAGATAGAGATCCGCCAGAGTATCAATCCCTTCAAACCGAAGGAAAATGCGGTCGGCCTCCCGGTCTGCGGCCTGCAGCTTGAAGGTCGTCTCATAGGCAAAGTCATTTTCCATCAGCTTCAACGCGGTCAGCTCGTTGTCACGGTAAAAAGGGTCCGGGATCAGATCCTGCCCAAGCAGCGTGCTGTACACGGTGGAGGGAACCTCGGTGCGGATGGGTGTCCCGGGGATGTTGTACACATTTTCGCCGAGAACGGTTAAGGTCCACTGGTCGTTTAAGATTGTTGTCTTCATGATGATTCCTCCTGCAGTCAGGCGCCGCTGCACCAATGTACCTGCGGCGGCCTGATTTTCGATTTCGTCCTGTAGATGAATGTTCTTATAGATTAATGCTATTGTAGTATTTTTGGCGGATCTTTGGTAAGAAAAATCTCTGATAAAATAGAATAAATCTCTGAGTTATATATATTTTTTTTCATACACTACCATAGTAGTGTTGACAAACGATTGAGAAAGGTGTAATGTATAGTCAAGCGACACTACTGCAGTAGTATACGGACGATACCAGGAGGAGAAAATGGATATTAAACTTTTTGATTCGGAATTAAAAGTAATGGGTGTGCTTTGGAGCGAGGGCGATTCCACGGCAAAGCACATTTCCGATGTTCTGAAAGAAGAAATCGGCTGGAACATGAATACCACCTACACACTGATAAAAAGGTGTATCAAAAAAGGAGCGATTGAGCGTTCCGAACCGAATTTCATGTGCCATGCCCTTATTCCGAAAGAAGAGGTACAGGAAGCGGAAACGAAAGAATTGATTGACAAGATTTATGACGGTTCGGTTGACAAGCTGTTTGCAGCCCTGTTAGGCAGGAAAAAACTTTCCGCCGAGCAGATTCAGAAGCTCAGACAGATTGTGGAAGATTTGGAATGAGGTGGTGTAGATGAGTTTACTGCAAATGAGTTTTTCAGGGGCTGTTTTCATTACTGCGGTCGTGATGATCCGCGCGGCGGCAATCAATAAACTGCCGAAAAAGACGTTCCTTGTTCTATGGGAACTGGTGATGGTGAGACTGCTGATCCCGTTTTCGATTCCGTCAGTGTTCAGTGTTTATACACTGGTAACTCACGGCCTGTCTTCCGCAGCATTGCCGGAAGTAACAACAGATTATAACATGCCGGTTGTAGAGGGGGTATTTGCTGTAACAGGGGGGATGAAACAGCCGCCGGCGGATATTTTGTCATCTGTTTCCCTGTGGTTTATTGTATGGTGTGCAGGCATGATACCTGCCGCATTGTTTTTCGTCATATCTTACCTGCGTTGTCTGATGGAATTCCGGACAGCGTTACCCGTCCGCAGCCATTATGTGGAAAAATGGCTGGAGCAGCAGACGTTAAAACGTCCGGTCCTGGTAAGGCAGTCTGATCGGATTTCCACCCCGTTGACATACGGCATTTTCCGTCCGGTTATTTTAATGCCGAAAAAAACGGACTGGAAGAATGAGAAACAACTGCAGTATATCCTCACCCATGAGTATGTGCATATTTATCGTTATGACACTGTCACAAAGCTGCTTGCGGCGTGTGCCCTTTGTGTCCATTGGTTTAACCCTTTTGTGTGGGTGATGTACAGGCTCTTTAATCGTGATATCGAGCTGGCCTGTGATGAGAGCGTTATACGGCAATTCGGAGAAAAGTCAAAATCTGCCTATTCGCTGATGCTGATCAACATGGAAGCGGCAAAAAGCGGACTGTTGCCATTTTGTAACAACTTTAGTAAAAATGCTGTCGAAGAAAGGATTACAGCGATTATGAAAATGAAAAAAACCTCATTATTTGCAATTTGTATGGCCGCAATGCTGATTGTGGGCGTGACGACTACTTTTGCGACTTCCGCAGCCGGCAGTGACAGGGAAAGTAATACTGTTCAGGGTACAGATTTTTCAGATGAAGAATTTGACATGCCGCTTTCGGAACCGGACACCGGAAGGGGCGGACAGGAAAGGATAGAGGAAGAACAGGAGAGCCGGGAATATCCCAATGGCACAGAGGAAGATTACCGTTCTTTATTGGAATTGAAAACAGCCGATTACCAAACCAGGTCAGTTGCAGATTTTAACATGGATTTACTGGAATGGGCAAATGAAAGTTATGAACGAATGGAACGGATCAATATTGATATTGCCCAGCAGGATTTTTCCGTGAATCTGGACAGTGACGAACTTTCTTTTGTGGCATTGACCACATGGCTTTCCGGAGTGGAAAATGGAAAATATGTGCAAAGCATTAACACGGGACGGAAAGAGGAAGACCCTGGCTATAATCAATATCTTCCGTCAAAAACAGCGGAAGAAAACGGATATGGCGCCTGGTGTGATTTATTCTATCAGTTTTCCTATCATATCGCGGACAAGGAGACGCTTACTGTCGGGGAACGCGACTATTGTATCGGCAGTATGATGAACGGGGTACAGGATTTTTGGAACGAAACAGATCTTGAAGAAATGTTAAGCATGACAAAAGATGATGTGATAAGTAAGCTGAAAGAAATTGCAGAAGAGTACAGTAATGATGACATCTCAATTACAATTCATGAAGACTCTGTAGGTTTTGAAAAGATGGATGAACGAAACAGGGGAAGGCGGGATATCTATGCAGTGGAAAGGGTTGAGCATCAGCCCCTGTAATCTGTGTCCGAGAGAGTGTCTGGCACACAGGGCAGAGGGACAGCGGGGATTTTGTCAGGCGGACGATGGGATCAGGGTGGCGCGGGCAGCGCTGCATCCGTGGGAGGAACCGTGCATTTCCGGACCAAAGGGTTCAGGGACGGTATTCTTTGCGGGCTGTAATCTGCGCTGTGTCTACTGCCAGAATTATGAGATCGCAGCCGGCGGAAAAGGAAAAGCGGTGACAACAAAGCAGCTGGCGGACATTTTTTTAAACCTGCAGGCAAAAGGGGCGGCCAATATCAATCTGGTCACCCCGGATCATTATGTGACCGGCGTGGCGGAGGCCGTGCTGCTGGCCAGAGACAGCGGGCTTGCGCTGCCGGTGGTCTACAATGGCAGCGGCTACGAGAAGCGGGAAATGATCAGGGCGCTGGCAGGCATCGTGGACATCTATCTGACGGACTTCAAGTATATGGATCCGGCGTTGGCGGCCGGATATTCGGAGGCTCCTGACTATCCGGAGGTGGCAAAGGGGGCGCTTGGAGAGATGACAGACACAGTGGGAGCGCCGGTCTTTGATGAGAATGGTATGATGCAGAGGGGCGTGATTGTCAGGCATCTTCTTTTGCCCGGGCACAAGAAGAATGCCAGGGATGTGATCCGGTATGTGTTTGAGACCTACGGCGACGATGTGTATTTGAGCCTGCTGAATCAGTATACACCGTTCGAGCGCCTGCGGGAGATGCCGGAGTATCAGTCCATTTGCCGTAAAGTGACACGGCGGGAATACGATGCTGTAGTAGACTATGCGCTGGAACTGGGGGTTCGAAATGCTTTTGTGCAGGAAGGGGATACGGCGAGGGAGAGCTTTATCCCTGCTTTTGACGGGGAAGGGACGGATTTTTAATTCGCTCATTGATATCTCTTACTGGGTACTCTCAGGCAAAAGTATTGCAGAATGGCTTAAAATAAATAGAAAACGCAGCTTTCTGTTGGGATTATTGAGGTTTGGTGGGGTTCATCACGGTGGGTGGTAGACCCCTCTTTTCCGGCTTCGGGTCAGGTTGGCCCGGAGCAATAAAAAACCGCCAGCGTCAGCCAGCGGTTCCATCGTTACTATATTTTGTTTTATCCTTCGTTGTCATTTTGCGGCAGATCAGGAAACAGAATCCGAAGATAATCCCGTCTGCCATAGAGAACACGGTCAACGTACACGTCTTGCCCATTTACACGGTAAAAAACCATGTAATTTCCACTGGTGAGAAATCGGTAGTCGCTTTCTATATCTGTCACAGAGGACAGTGGAGCGCCGATTTCCGAAAAATTTTCCAGTTCGTCAACAGTGTCCATGATTTTATTTATGGAGAGTTCTGCGGCTTGCGGATTGCATAATTCAAAGGAAATATACTCCAGAATATCATCGAGGTCGTTCTGGGCTTCCGGGGAGTAGTGAATGTTATTCTTCATTGGCCTTTGCCCGGAAATGTGCTCTCACATCCAAGGATGAAAGCCACCCCTGTTCCTCTCCTGATTTTTTCCCCTTTGCAAGCTCGTCCATAAGTTTCAGGGTAGCCCGTGTTTTTTCATAGTCCTGCATGTCAATGATTGCATAGCGTCCGCGTCCGTTTTTGGTAAGAAAGACCGGGGCGCCGACAGATACGTCACGGAGCACGTCACTGTAATTTCTCAAATCAGAGATAGGTTTGATATTAGGCATACTCACATTCTCCTTTCCTGTCCTTAGTATACCCTGATTTGTTGTAAAATTCAACCGCATATGTTACAACAGCATTGTTTCCATATACCATCGTGGCCGGGCATACCGCCTGCCCTGCCGCCCAGCACATGTTTTCCTTTCAGGTCGCTCCAGGAGAAGTTTTCCATCGGCTCCCTTGCCACCAGGAAATTGCCTGCGCGCTGGGTGAGCTGTGCAAAATTTACAACAACGTCGTCTGCGCCTTCGTTGCAGGCATAGACGGTAGTTTCCGGTCCCATAAAACCGATGTCCGCCTCGCCGGAAAGCACGGCGGTCATCGTTTTATCGGCTCCGAAACCGGTTACGATCTTAAGGTCGATTCCGGCATCTGTAAAATAACCTTCCTCAACGGCGGCGTACATCGGCGCATAAAAAACGGAATGCGCCACTTCATTTAAAACGACCGTTGTGCCTAAGCTGCCGGCATTTGTTCTTTTGCTGTCGGAGCAGCCGGCAAACGTCAGGACGGAAAGTGACAGGATCAGAAGCAGCGCTGGGACACGCTTTTTAAAATGAGTCTGAAATGACAATAGGAAGTCCTCCCTGATTTGATAAATTATACCAGTATAGTATGCGGGAGGGTCAAAAGCGTGAGCCGGGAACAGGAATAGGGCAGTTCCTTTTCTGTGTTGCTATCCTGCCATTAATATCCCACTGCAGTCACGCCATACTCTGCCTGTTCCTCCGTAAAGCCTTCAAATTTTAACTGATCCATTAGACCGGATCTGGAAAAAGAAGAAACGTTTAAATATTGCTGCGCTTTCTTTGCGGCTTCTTCGTTCCAATCGGCTCCGCAGTTGTCGGCTGCAAATACGGCTTCCTCGTTTGTAAAACCTTCAAATTCCAATTGTTTGATTAATCCGTCATGTGAAAAACCGCCGATATTTAAATAAAGTTCGGCTTTTGCCAGGGCATTTTTTTGTCCCATGGTCAGAGAGGGATCCGCATCGGCAGCGTCTTCTTCCGGTTCGTTTTCTTCCGGTGCATTGCCGGCATTCGAATCGCCTGTTTTTACTTCTTCGGTTTCCGGAACGGCGGACGTTTGTTCGGATTCCATGATTTGGTTTTCGGTTTTCTTGTGATCGTTGCCGGAAGGATCTGATTTGCTGTCTCCGGTACTTCCAAGCGCTGCGGAAATAACAGCCAATACAACGATGACAAGAAGGATCCATTTGAGTTTTCCTCTTTTTTTCATAGTGATTTCCCCTTTTCTTTTTGTGTTTTATTATGAAAACGCAGATGCGGTTTCATCATGTTTCTAAAACAGTTCTGCTTTTACGCTACAATTTGCCGATCACCCTGCCCATAGCCTGGGCGGATTCGTCCAGCGGGACATTGGCATATGCGTGGTTGAGTGAAATCAGTTCCGTTTGTCCCAGTTTTTTCACATAGCATTCGCCGTTGATCTGAAAGATCCCGATTTCCCCCGGATCGAGATCTCTTGTGGCTTCTACTAAAAGAATGTCTCCGTCGTAATACGCAGGTTCCATGGAAGAACCGTTTACGCCGATGGCATAGCTGACGTTTTTGTATTTCGGAATATCCGGTATCTCGATATCTTTTTCCGGAAGGTTGTCAATGACAAGCTGCCCGCTTCCGGCGGAAGCGTTTCGGAAATAGTAGCTGATCAGGCGCATCGGAACCGGTTCCTCCCGTTTTTTAAATTCCAGGCTGCGCAGCCGCGCGTCTTTTTCCCGCTGCGTATCGGCGCGCTTTGTCTCCCGGTCAATGATGATATTCATCGTTTCTTTTCCGTAACCGTCCAGATTCTGATATTTTTTCAGAAATTTGATTTCCGACGGATGAATGATCAAAGTCTTGTACGGGATGCCGATATGATAGGCTTCTCCTATGATTTCTGCATAGTTTAATTCGTATAATTTACATAATTGTACAAATGTATCAATATCCGGTTCCGTTACGCCGTTTTCATAATTGCTCAACGTGGTATTTTTGATGCCGGTGTATTTTGTGACATCGCTTTGTTTCAATCCTTTTTTTCTTCTGCCTTCTTTTAACTGTAAAATCAAATATTCGTTCATAGCGTCACCGTCCTTTTTATTCCCGCGGGCAATGCGCCGGGCGGCCGTGCCTGCACGGACGTTTGGCGAATGCCGTAAGGATCAAATATCCCGCAGCTTAGCTGTGTATCATAAAGTTACGCCCTGTCAGCTTGTTGCGTGGTATCTGCCTGGATTTATTATATAATGCAATTTTGAAATTGTAAATAAAAAATTCAAAAAAATCAAAAAATAAATTGACAAGCGAAAGAACAGGGAGTATTCTATGATTAATCCAAAGAAAATGGAATGAATGGGGGAAAACACATGAATAAAGGAATAGAAAAACAAAAACAGACACGGAAAACGGAAAACGAAGAGAAAAAAGAATATCTTTTGAGTTATAAGAAATATAAACAGCAGGCAAAACGTTTGGAGGAACAGCTGCAGGAGGACAGGATCGGACAAATGTTTTCCAAACATATGTTGTCTGATATGCCGGGAGCGCGGAACAAAAAAGATATATCGGACTATATCGTGCGGTGCGAGGAATTGTCAGACGAGATTCTCAAAGCAAGAAAACATGCGATCGAGAGATTTTCCGAGGTACAGCGGCAGATCGAGCTGTTAGAAAATGAAAATGAGAAAACGGTACTTACTTTACGGTATTTAAGGGATTATAACTGGGAGAAGATCTGCGAATGGATTATGTACAGCTGGAAACAGGTACACAGGATTCATATAAAAGCGCTTGAGAATTTTGAATTAAAAAAAGAGACATAGAATGACACACCTGTTCTGTGTTATTGTTTATCATGCAAACAGACATCCAAAGCCGGACAAAAAATGATACCACGGGATCTCCCGTATGACACGCTCCTTTTGGGGCGGACACGATACGAATTCGGAAAGGAGAAGACAAAGATGGATGCATGTTACAAAAATCACACAAGAGACCGTCCAGCCGGCGTGCAGCCGCAGGGGTGTGGACCAGGAAGAAAGCAAAAAAGAAGTATGGGAGGAGGAAGGTTTCGATGTTACATACTGTAATAGAGGCTGTTTGCACTGCATTGACGGCAGAATTTGGAGACGCATATACCGTTCGGAGCGAAGAGGAAGAACAGGAGCCCAAAAGCCCCTGTTTTTTTGTTTCCTGCAAAGGTTCCGAGATCAGGCAGTATCCGGGCAGAAGGTATTTTTGGAAAAACCTGTTTTGCATACAGTACATTCCGGTATCGAAATGTCCAAATGCCGAATGCCACAAGGTAGGAGAGAGGCTTCTTTCCTGTCTGGAATATATTGCGGTTTCCGATACACGGATGCGCGGAATTGTTTCCCGGTATGAGATTACGGACGGTCTCCTTTATTTTTATATCAACTATGATTTCTTTACCCAGGGACGTCAGGAAACGATATGTATGGAGACGGCGACACTAAAAAATAATTTGAAAGAGTAGGTGGTTGATTTGTCAGACACGAAAAAAAGAGCAGTAAAAAACGAAAAGAACGGTTATACCAAGGAGCAGCTTCTGGCATCCAAACGATTCCGCGGCCGGAAAGACCTTGCCAAAGCCGTGCTTAAGGAGAATCGGAATTATACAGTGGAAGAAGCAGAGCTGCTTCTGAAAAAATATCTGAAAGGAAAGGTGAATTAGATGGCATTAGGAGGAGGAATCTTTACCGTACAGAATCAGGCGCTGCCGGGTTCTTATATTAATTTTGTATCATCGGCGTCTGCAAATGCAGAGCTGTCGGAACGGGGAATTGCAACTATGCCGCTGTGCCTCGACTGGGGCGTGGAAGGAGAAATGTTTGCGGTTACCAATGAGGAATTTCAGAAAGAATCGTTGAGAATCTTCGGATACCCTTATGACAGTGAGGCGTTAAAAGGGCTCAGAGACTTATTTTTAGGGGCGAGGCTTTTGTATGCCTACCGCGTCAACGGCGGAGGAAAGAAAGCATCCTGCGCTGCGGCAGAAGCCCGTTACAGCGGAGAAAGAGGCAATGCGATCCGGATTGCTATTACGGCAAGCGCAGACCAGGAAGGATGGTTTGACGTAAAAACTTATATGGATACAACGCCGGTGGACGTACAGACCGTATCGTGTGCATCGGAGCTAGCGGCAAACGACTTTGTGGTATTTCGTCCGGAATTTACACTGGAAGCTTCGGCAGGTATGCCGTTGTCCGGTGGAACCAACGGTACGGCAGACGGAGAAGCGTATCAGAGCTACCTGGATGTGGCGGAATCCTATACGTTTCATATTATGGGAACCGACGTTACGGATGATGTGACGAAGAAATTGTTTACGGCATTCAATCGACGGCTCCGGGATGAGATGGGAATGAAGTTTCAATTGGTGCTTTATAATTATCCGGCAGCCGATTACATGGGAGTCATCAGTGTGAAAAACAAATGTACAGACGGGATGAGACGGGAAGAAGGCGGCGCGGTATATCCGAATGAAGCGGCGCTGGTCTACTGGGTAACGGGAGCGCAGGCAGGCTGCGCGGTGAACAAAACATGCCAGAACATGCCGTATAACGGAGAATATACGGTAGATGCCCGCGATACGCAGACAGAACTGATCCGCGCCATGAAATCCGGGGAATTTGTATTCCACAGGGTCAACGAGGATATCCGGGTATTGGCAGATATCAATACCATGGTTACGGTAACGGATACCTGCGGAGAAGTATTCCGGGAAAACCAGACCGTGCGCGTCATTGACCGCCTGGCGAATGAAGACGCGCTGTTGTTTACTTCCAAATATCTCGGCGTGGTTCCGAACGACGCTGCCGGAAGGGTAGCGTTATGGTCCGATTTGGTTAAAATTCGCAAGGAGCTTCAGGATATCCGCGCCATTGAGAATTTTTCGGATGCGGACGTTACGGTAGAACAGGGGAATGACAAGAAATCGGTTGTGGTGACAGGAGCCGTTACGGTAGTAAACGCCATGTCAAAATTGTATATGACGATCACGGTTGCATAAGGAGGAGGAAAAATCTATGGCAAATGAAAGAGAAAGTGTCGTTACAAATAACAATGTGAAAATGCTTGCAAAAGATACGCTTGCCGCCGGACTGGCAGAGTGCTTTGTTTCGATCGGAAACAGGCGGTATAATTTTATGCAGGCGATCAACCTTGAGGTGAAATTTGAAAAAACAAAGACCGAAGTGCCGATTCTCGGAAAAATGGGAAAAGGCAATAAGGCGACCGGCTGGAAGGGCACGGGTACGGCGACCGCGCATTATAATACCAGTATTTTCCGCCAGATGATGGTGGATTATAAAAATACCGGAAAGGATACGTATTTTGAAATGCAGATTACCAATGAGGATCCGACCAGCGGCGCGGGACGGCAGACGATGATCTTAACCGGCTGTAATATCGACGGCGGGATCCTTGCCAAATTTGATGCGGATGCGGAATACCTGGATGAAGAATTCGAGTTTACGTTTGAAGACTTTACAATGCCGGAGACGTTTACCGATTTACCGGGATTTTTGATCACGGGTTAAAATGATTGCAATTCCTCCTTAATATGCGTATAATGGACATACTGATATTAAGGAGGAAATAATTATGCGCAAAGATACCATGGAAGCTTTGGAAAAATTTCAGGTACGCACATTTGGCAACAAAAAAAACATCGAAAGGGTAGAGGGGATGTTATGGGATACCGAGAAGGTTCTTTTTATTACCCCGACCAATGCGGTGATCCATAGTGTAAATACAGGAAAAAAAGAGAAATTACCAGGAGTAGCCGCTGTGACGAATCAAAGAGTAATTTTTTCCTATAAAGCGGCGTTTACCGAGTCAACGGAAATGATCTCGCTACCGGAAATCCGGTCGGTCGAGTCTACCGGAAACGGTTTGACGGGAGGAACGATCCGCATTCATGCAATGGCAAAGACGCTGGAGATCTTAGTTACCTATAAAAAAGAGACGATGCAGGCGATCCAAAACCTCATATATAAAGCGATAGACGACTGCAGGAATGCAGGCAATTCATCATCCGGGCAGAGAGAGAACAATCTGGAACAAATAGAAAAATTGCATGATTTTTTAAAGCAGGGAATTATAACAGAAGAAGAATTTCAGGCTAAGAAAAAGCAGTTGTTGGGGTTGTGATTTTGCGGATGATAAATGAAACGAAATTTTTTTAGAAAAAAATTCATGTTTGCGTTTTTCTTTTATGCGTGTATAATAAAAATACTAAGATAGGAGGAAAAATATTGTGTTATTTGGAAAGAAGAAACTAAAACCGATGATACTAAATTTTTATGAAGGAGAGCTGCAGGGATTTCAATGTAATTTTCCTTGTGAAGTATTGTTGGCAGACAGTGTACTTTGGATTGTGAGAAGAAATCCGTATATAGAAGTAAAGCTGGACCGAAAGAGGATAGCTTCTATTGATATACTTCCGGAACGGGAATATATGGCTAAATTTAAGGGAGTACCGGTAGAAAGTCCAAAGGGGCAGTCTATACATAAGGATTTCTATGTTTTTCATTACATGGGTAAAGATGGCGAGAACAAACAATTGGTGCTCTGGGGAACTTCCGGGGACAGTTTAAAAGTCATGAAGATGAGAAAAGAACTGTTAAGCCATCGTCCGCCGCAGTCGTATGAGATATAGCAGAGATGCGATTTTGTTTTATGCGATATGTTATAGGTTATGATGGCTATGACAAAAGATAAAATAGGTGTTTAAGAAGAGAATATTCCTATTTATAAAAAAGAGGACTTAGTGATAAGTTCTTTTTTTATTGCTTTAAGAGATAAAGTAAAAAGAATATTTCAAAATTTTAAAAAGGAAGAGAGGACAAAAGTATGTCAAAATTTTCATTATTTATGAAAGCAAATAAAGCAAAAAAGGAAAACGGGAAGTATGCTCCGACAAAGAGTTTGACGGATGAAAGTGGAAAGCCGTTAGAATGGGAGTTTAAGCATATTTCATCGAAAGAAAATGAGGAGCTTAGGGAATCCTGTACGATTGAGGTACAGATTAAGGGAAAACCGAATCTGTTTCGTCCAAAACTAAACAGTTCCCAGTATCTGTCCAGAATGGTCGTGGCTTCTACCGTATATCCTGATTTATATGATAAAGAGCTGCAGGATTCATACGGTGTACTGACGCCCGAAGAGCTGGTATTTGCAATGATTGATGATCCGGGGGAATACAATAGCCTTGGCGAATGGCTTCAGAGATTCCAGGGATTCACCAAAAGTCTGGAAGAAAAGGTGGACGAAGCAAAAAACTAATAAAAGAAGGGGATGCGGAAGCAAATTATGCTTACTATGCCCTTCTGAAATTACACATTCTTCCGTCCGTTTTTCTGGAAATGGACGAGCAGGAAAAGGCATTTGTAATAGGAGCGATTCAGCTTAAGATAGAACAGGATAAAAAGGAAGAGAAGAGGATGAAATCTTCTTCCAGAAAGAGAGGACGGTGATATAGTTGTCGGCATTCGTAACAGGCATACAGATTCAGGATCATTTTAGCAGCGTAGTATATGATATTGGCGGCGCGTTGGATTTTGCAGTAAGCGCAATGGTAAATTTTCAAGATGCTGTGCAAACGAATCTGGATGTATCTTCTATAGAGGAAGTTGGGATCCAGGCGGAAGAGGCGCTGGTGGCGTTAGATGACGGTACTCAGACCGGTTTAAATGACCCTTGGAAAATGGTTTCGGGAGGATTAGAGGAATTTGAACGTATACCGTCACTCATTTCACAAATAAAAACAGATTTGCAGAATACAGCAACAGAAACGATGTCATCCGTTACGCAGAGTTTGGATGATATAGCCAATAGTCAGGCATTTCAATCCATGGTAAATACTGCTTTGCAAAGTTTATCGGTTCTTGCCAATAGCGAAGTGATGCAAATGTTTATTGAAAGGATACAACAATTGGTTAATACGTTAAATGAGAGCGGATTGTTTCAAACTTTTGTTGACAACGCGGTTATTGCATTTCAGGGTTTACTGGGTATTGCATCGTTTGCGGTTGGATTGTTGGGAAATATGGCAGGTTTTATTGCAGAACATTGGTCGATTCTTATACCTATCATATTTGGAGTAGTTACAGCATTGGCAGCTTATGCAGTAATAGCGGGAATTGTTGCTGTAATGAACGGAATTTTAGCAATATCACATGCTATAAAGGCAGCTGCAGAAACAATGGCATCTGGGGCAACATTTCTTGCAACCGTACAACAGCATGGTCTAAACGCAGCATTATTGGCATGTCCTATCACATGGATCATTTTAATGGTCATTGCCTTTATAGCAGTGATCTTTGCCGTTTGTGCGGCAATTGCAAAATTCACGGGTGCAGCAAGCAGCGGATTTGGGATTATTTTAGGATGTGTGTTTGTAGCAAATGCAGCGATTCTAAATTTCGGAATGTTGATAAGCAATATTGCACTTGGAATATGGGAAGCAATAAAAGCATTGTGCAGCAATATATCTGCCTCATTTCATAATTCGATTGTATTTGTAAAGTCCGGGTTTTACAGTTTGCTGTCAGTGGCGTTATCCGTTGTGGCAAGGATTTGTGAAGCTTTGAATAAACTGCCGTTTGTAAGTTTTGATTATTCCGGAATTGAAAATGCAGCAAGTGATTTTGCAGAAAAAGCAAGAGCAGAAGCAGCAAATAAAAAAGAATACACAAGCGTAGCGGATGCTTTTCAACAAGGCTTTCAAACGCATGAAGCTTTTAAAGAAGGGTGGGCATCGGAGGCTTTTCACGCAGGAACAAAAGTCGGGGATGCAATTTCGGATAAAGTGTCTGGATTTTTTTCCGGTTTTTCCAGAGGATCGGAAGAAAAACCATGGGAAAAAAATTCGTATGATATACCTGAGAATAATATGGGGAATGGTTTTGGCGTGGACAGTTCCGCCGCCCAAACCGCGGTAAATACCGGGCAGACAGCAGAAAATACAGCCGTTATGGCAGATGCTTTGGATATTACGAATGAACAGTTAAAGTATTTGCGGGATATTGCCGAACGGGATACGGTAAATCGTTTTACAACCGCAAGTATCAAAGTGGAAATGACGAATCAAAATCATATCAATTCCGAAATGGATATAGACGGAGTAGTGAACGGATTGGCAGTAGCCGTTTCCGACGCGATGTCTCAGGCGGCAGAGGGGGTGCATATTTAATGTCATACAGCGTCTATCTCGGAACCATGCTGCTCCCGGTAACGCCGGGGAAATTAACGTTAAAAATAAACAATGGCAACAAAACGTACTGCCTGATGAACGAAGGGGAAATCAATGCGTTAAAAGCGCCGGGATTAACGGAAATCGAATTGGAGCTGCTGCTTCCGAATACCGAATATCCGTTTGCCGTATATAAAAACGGTTTTCAAAAAGCATCCGTTTACCTTGCAGAGCTGGAACGCCTGAAAACAACAAAGCAGGCGTTCCAGTTTATTGTCTCAAGGGTTTTGCCGGACGGAAGCATGCCGTTTGATACGAATCTGACCTGTTCCCTGGAGGAATATTCTATCGTGGAAGATGCGGAAAAAACCGGAACCGACGTTTTGGTTTCCGTTTCCTTGAAACAATACCGCAGTTACGGAACAAAAAAGTGCAAAGTAAAAAAGAAAAAGAAACTAAGCATCGGTAAGCTGCGCAGCACAAAAGGGATCCATATCAAGGATCCGAACAAAAAAGCGATCCCAATGATCAATAACTGTTATGAGATCAAACTGACGAAAACCATGACGCTGTATAACCTGGCAAAAAAGGTCTATGGCAAAGGAGAACTGTATAAGGCCATTGCAAAGGCAAACGGCAAAACAGGAGCGTCAAAAAGGGGAGCTGAAGCGCTGTGGAAAAAATCAAAAAAATTAAAAAAGGGAAAAAAAGTGCTTGTGCCGGTAAATTATTACAGTTAGGAGCGTGATGCGGATGGAGACAGAGCTGATCATTCAAAACGGCAAAAAAGTATATTGTCCCGCAGTGCAGGAAGGAATCGAATGGACGACGGAGCGAAGCGGAAGTCCGGGCCAGCTGACCTTTCGGGTTTTGGAGGATGAAAAGCTGAAAATTACAGAAGGAAATGCCGTGCGTTTTAAATATAAGGGGAAAAAAGTGTTTTACGGATTTATTTTTACGAGGAAAATCGACAGCGACGGCATCGTTTCCGTTACGGCGTACGACCAGCTTCGGTATCTGAAAAATAAGGATACGTATGTGTATGAAAATAAGACGCTGACGCAAGTGGTAAAACGGATTCTAACGGATTTTTCCCTACGGAAAGGAAAACTGGAACAAACCGGATATGTCATTCCCTCCCGGGTAGAAGACGGGCAGACTTTATTTGACATCATTGCAAACGCACAGGACCTTACCATGGTAAATAAAGGGAAGATGTACGTCCTCTACGATGATTTTGGAAAAATTGCGTTAAAAAGCATAGGGAACATGAAGGTAAATATCGTCATCGACCGGGATACGGGGCAGAAATACGACTATACGGCAAGTATTGATTCCGACACTTATAATCAGGTTAAACTCTATTATGACAATAATCAGACGGGATGCAGGGAAATGTATATTGCCAAAAGCACAAAAAATATCAATGCATGGGGCGTACTGCAGTACTATGAGAAGCTGCAGGAAGGAGAAAACGGTAAAGTAAAGGCGGATACGCTGCTGGAATTGTACAATGCCCGGAAGAAAAATTTAAGCGTCAGCCAGGCGGTCGGAGACCAGAGGGTCCGCGCAGGTTCTATGGTCGTCGTTTCCTTAAAGATTGACCGTAAAAAAATACTGCAGTATATGCTGGTAGAGAAATGCAAGCATGTTTACAAAGATCATGAGCACTGGATGGATTTGACGCTGCGGGGAGGTGATTTCAGTGTATGATGCAAAAGATTTGCTGAAGTTCATCAAGCAGGCGGCGGCAGAAGCGGTCGAAGCAGCCGGACCCGTTGCAGTCTGTACGGGAACGGTAACAGACACCGCTCCCCTGCAGGTAAAAATCAGCCCAAAGCTTACGCTGGGCAAAAATCAGATACTTCAGTGCCGGGATACGGGCGGATTGGCGAAGCAGGACCATGTCGTGCTGCTCCGCCAGCAGGGCGGACAAAAATATATTATATTGGGGGTGTTTTAATGCTGCCGGAATTATCGGAAGATTTTACAGGGATTGCCGAAGGAGATTCGGGGATCCCTTTTGATTTATCGGACGGATATGAGGTGGAAGAAGAGGCGTCAAAGACGTGGAAATTACATCCGGACTGCGGACAGGTCCGGGGAGTTGCGGACGGAAGGGAAGCGGTTCGCCAGGCGGTTTACTGTATTTTAAATACCGAGCGGTACGAGTCGTTGATCTATTCCTGGGAATATGGCGTAGAATTGGAGGATTTGTTCGGAGAACCTATCAGTTATGTATTGCCGGAATTAAAACGGCGGATTACGGAAGCGCTGACGCAGGACGATCGTATTGCCGGCGTCCGGGATTTTACGTTTGATATCCGAAAACGAGGAGTTGTCCGCGCGGCTTTTACGGTGGAAACCGTATTCGGAGAGATTTCGGGAGAAAAGGAGGTTGCGATAAGTTGACAGAAGAAGTTACATTGGAAGAAGTGATGGATCGGATGCTTGCGCGCATCGACGATTCGTTTGATAAGAGGGAGAGCAGTCCCATCTATGCGGCGCTTGCCCCGGCAGCGCTTGAAATCGTAAATTTGTACGCGGCATTGGAGGATACGGCGGATGAAGCGTATGCCGATACGGCGTCCAGAGAGTATTTAATCCGGCTTGCGGCGTCCAGGGGAATGCAGCCGTTCCCGGCGTCTCATGCGGTGGTAAAAGCGGAACTAAAACCGGCTTCCGTGGAAATAGAAATCGGTACGGAGTTTACGTCGGACCGGGAGATTTACAGAGTGACGGAGCAGAGGGGAGACGGAAGCTATTGCCTGGAATGCAAAACGGCAGGGGAGATCGGAAATCTTTCTTCGGGAAGGCTCCTCCCGGCGGATTATATTGCGGGCCTGGAATCTGCAGAAATTACGGAAATCTTGATATACGGAGAAGAGGAAGAGGACACGGAAGCATTTCGCAGGCGCTATCTGGATTCCTTTCGGGCAAATATATTTGGCGGCAATCGGATGGATTATGAACATAAGGCAATGACGCTTCCCGGCGTAGGCGCGGTAAAAGTAATTCCGGTATGGAACGGGACGGGGACGGTAAAGCTTCTTGCGCTGGATTCTAATTTCCGGCGGGCGTCTGCCGAGCTGACCGCGCGTCTGCAGGAAGCGTTTGATCCGGATCAAAACGGATTGGGAAACGGACTTGCCCCGATCGGGCATATCGTTACGGCTGATACCGTAGAGGAAGTGGCGGTACAGATCAAAACAAAGCTTTCGTTCGATTCCGGTTACAACCGGGAGAACTGTAAAGAAGCGGTGGAGGCTGCAATCGAAGCGTATTTTTCCGGTATACGAAAAGACTGGAGCAGGCAGGACGGCATGACCGTTTATATCAGCAATATCAATCGGGCAATCCTGTCCGTACCGGGAATTTTGGATGTCACCGGAACGCTGTTAAACGGAACGGATCAAAATCTTTCTTTTTCTGTATATGAGCTTCCGGTGCTTGGAGGTGTCGCATATGAATGACGAAGAAAAGACAGACTTGATCGACTATCTGCCGGAATATTTAAAAGGTTTTCGGGAAATCAGGGAAATTATGCGTACGGAGACGATCGAGCTGCAAAAGTTTTGCGAGCGTCACGAACAGTATGCAGACGATTGTTTTCCGGTCACATGCGGAGAACGGGGAGCGGCAAGACTGGAACGGATGTTAGGAATTTTGCCCCCTCCCAACGATTCGCTGGAAAGCAGGAGGTTTCGAATTCTTTCCAGGTGGAATCTTGCTCCGCCGTATAACGTTGCATTTTTAGAACAACAGCTGGATCTGTTATGCAAAACGAAAGGGTACCGTCTTCAGATGGATGCTGCCAAAGGCGTATTGGAAGTAAAAGTAGAACTTGTATCGAAACATATGCTGGATTCGGTGAAGGAGCTACTTTCTGCCGTCGTTCCGTGTAATATAAGGATCGACGCGGGTCTGATGTACAACCGGCATGGTACGCTTGGAAAATTTACTCATGGGCAATTAAAAGAATTTACACATAAAAAACTTCGGGAGGATGTGATGCTATGACAGAAAAAACAAAAAATCTGGAACTGGTCAAGGAAAGTGAAGAGGAATTTTATAACGTGGAGACGGTAAACGAAAATTGGGATAAGGTAGACGCCGGGTTTGACAAAATAAAACACTGCCATGTGCTCCGGATTCCCGGGACGTATAACAATGAGATCCGTTATGTCGGGTTTGCGTCTCTGCCGGTTCCTTCATCCGGGGGCAGGGCGGAAGTAACGTTTTTGGTATCCGGCGTCGGCAATATTGCAAGTCCTTCCTGCGGGACGTATCTGATTCAGTGCGGTACGAGGGATCACGCTTCCATGGCAGTCACGGAACTTACGCCGCCGGGCAGTGACGGGGATATTACGTTCGGGTACTGGCTGGCAGGAGACCGTGTGATTTTTGGAATGAAGCGCGGACCGTACAATTACCACACGAATATTGCAATGATAAGCGAAGATGTGAATGGAGAAGGGTTTCAGAAATACGAAATAGCGGAGCTTTATAACGCTGCGGCAAAGCCGTCCGGGTGGACGGCGGCAGGAAAGCGGAAATTTCTGATCTCGGACGGGAATGCGGTGTCGGCGACAAAGTTGAATGCAAAAAGAAGTATAGACGGAGTAAATTTTGACGGTACGGCTTCTGTTTCTCATTACGGGGTTTGCCCGGCGGCATCGTCTGTCATAGCAAAAACAGTATCTATAAGTGGATTTACGAAAGTGGTAGGAGCATCCGTTTCTGTACGCTTCACAAATGGGAATACTGCGGAACATCCGACATTAAATGTACAGAACACAGGAGCATATCCGATTTATTATATGGGGAATCCCGTTTTACCTGGATATATTTCGCCGGATAGTATCGTTCCGCTTGTGTTTGACGGGCAAAACCGATGGGTGATTGTGGGGGATTTTCTACAGCAGCAAATGGACGCTTTAAAAAAATTTGTACATTATCAGGAGTATGGCTGGGAGAAAATTGATCAAAAGAATTACAATATATTCAATGGGTTTTTGTATGGAAATTATGGTCCGGATATCATACATTTGGCGGAAAGTAGTGAGCCGTATGCAAAGTGCGCATTAATAGATCTTCATAATATCGAGGCGCAGAGGTATAAAATAGTTTCGCACTATACAGATAATACTCCGATATTGAACGACAACCCAGGCATTGCAGTGAAAGGCATCATTCTTGGCCCGGACAGAAATATGTCATGTATGTTGAATGCTGTACAGCCAACGGATTTTAATAAAATTGACAACTCATATATATATAACGTGAGCCGGACAGACGTTTTTATGGCGGTCAATAGTTGGGGATCCCCTTTGGATATTGAGATATATAAAGAAGTTGTAATAAAAACATGGTAGGATCCGCTTTCCCTTGAATGGGTGTATGAGCAAGAAAAGGAATTGCAGACAATATAATGAGGGGGAGGAAATCATAAGAGGGGCTGTAGCTTTCATGATGAAAAATGATTAAAAAATTGTGAGGCGGCAGCTTCCTTTTGATCTGGCTTCCTTTCGTTGTATGGGGAAAAGATTATAAGAATATACTTGTTTGTGAAGCGTCAGAAAGTTACGGATATAAAAAATATTAAATGAAAAGAAAGGTGCGTTAAGAATTATGAGTTGTTGTTTGATATTGCAAACCAGAGAAAATGTATTTGTAGGGGCAGATACAGCAATGAGTGTAATTGTTGAAAATAAATTTGTCAGACAGAATAATGATGGGAAAAAATTGTTTGAAGTAGGAAAAGACATAGTATACTGTTCGGGAGATATGGGTTATGTTCCAGCTATTATTGAAAATCTGAAGATAGAGCATGGACATGTAGATGTTGAAGATATCAGTCGATATTTAAAGAAAATTGAATTACGAAAATGTCCAATACTTGATTCTCCGTCTATAGGGGTAATTATCTGTAGAGTTATTAATGGTGTAAGTTATGTATATATTTTAAATGCAATCAATAATTTTGATATTATAACACACACTCTCAATCAGAGCGGTATACAAATATGGGCAGCTGGAATATATAATAAAAAATGTGTGAAAATTGCGACCAATGAAGTGAAAAAGTTGCATGGAGAATCTATCAATACATATATTAATACATATAAGAAAATGGCATGCCAAGAAATAGGCGGAAATCTCAATGTTTATTATATAAATTCAAATGGATATGAAAAGATAGTGGACAATTATGATTTGGAACTGTCGCTTTAACGATTGAATAATCGTGAAGCGGCAG
>OFFV01000379.1_pt1 | contig 36330 bp, 38 predicted proteins | sample 1521461 | NCBI WGS metagenome assembly OFFV01 (sample SAMEA3504120, study PRJEB24116) | mouse gut metagenome | biome: mouse gut; feature: mouse-associated habitat; material: faeces | place: Denmark | collected 2011 | reverse complement strand
ATAAATATAACTATTAAAACTATTTTTGTTATATTCATAATAATATCTGAGCTATCGGTCAATATAATTTTAGAAAATTGATATGTATAAAAAAGGCTGAGAATAGTAAACGATAAGCTGGACATCAAAAATCATCATGCTTTCACTACCAAGAATTTTTGATAAATAAACACTAAAAACAGCATCAAGAACTTTAACAAAAGATTAAGCCTGCGTCGAAACGCAGGCTTAATCTTTTGTACTTATTTCAAAATTTCGTCTTTTACTTCTAATACCGCTGATGCTGCTATGCAAGCCGGGCAGTCGCAATTTACTATGCCTTGAGCCTTTAAATCCTTTGCGTGTTCATAGAACTTGTTTGCGGTTTCTTCACCAAACTTTGCTTTGGCTTCATCAGTTGGTAAAAATGCAAGCATTCCGTCAACAGTCACGATTGAATCCTGAAGTTCAAGGACATATTTCTTTCCTGTCTCTTTTTCTTTGTCAGTACCGATAGCGTCGAGCCAATTCTGAGCCGCTTCCTTTAATTCATCACAGCACCAGTTTGACAATAATGCTTTTGTTCTTTCATTAGCCTTTTCCATAACTTCTCCTTAATTTACTTATCATCACATTCAATATTATAATTTATATCTTAATGATAATACTTTCTAAAGCAGAAAAATCAACAAAATTAACTTTTTGATTATAAGTATCTATCATTGCTTTAACTTCTGCTGTTTTCTTTTCTTCGGATAAATTTTTCGCCTTTTTATAAAGCAAACTCATCATTGTCTTATGGGGAAAGTTTAACTTTGAATAGTCTATCCCACCTCTTAAATGATAAATATCTGCCTTTTTATATATTTCATTTGAAAGCTGTCTTTTCATACCGTTTTTTATATTATTTGTATTTTCCGAATCCATGGGGTCTGCCAATCCAACTGTTGCAATTATTATTTTCTTATTCTCACAATCAGACATCTTTTTGAAAGTTTTAGCCATTCCCAAAACTCCACCTGCATATAAAGCACCTATGTATATAATAGTTTCATATTCATCTATGCTTTTTATATTTTCATAACTTACAGCTTTAATATAAGTCTTTTTTGACAGTTCTTCTGCATACTGTTTTGCCGTACCATATTGAGAACCATATATTATTATTTTCATAGTTTTACCTCGTTATCAGTTTATTCAATGAATTAATGAATGCTTTATTGTTTTCATTGGTTCTTTTCTTTGGACCTTTTAGGTGTGCACCTGCCATTCTTGTTTTCTTCGATTCATACCTTGTGGTGAGAAGCATTGTTAGGTTGCTGTCATTTATGATAAGCCCATTTTGAGTGATTGGCTTACCACCTTTTGAAAGCACCATTGCAGAGAGTCCATAATCCTGCGTAACAACAATATCTCCTCGGCTGACCTGATTAACAAGTGCAAAATCAACGCTGTCAGCACCCTTTGAAACGGTTACGGTTTTTGCGTAATCACTGGTTATAATGTGGCTTGTATCACAAAATACAATGACCTCAATTTTATTCTCTTTTGCTATTTCGATTGTATGCTTTACAACAGGGCAACCGTCTGCATCAATTAAAATTTTCATTAACTATTTTTTCCTAAAATTTATTCCCAAATGAACTCAATTTCATTTGTATTAAGCACTAAAATACAATTCGTATAAATAACTCTTTTGTATTTAAGCCAAATGTGAAGTTCAATAGCTAAACTTCCTATATTCGGAGAATCATTCGTATTGCTGTATTCCCAAGCCCAATAATCTTTTTCTTTTCTTTTTTTTATTTCTTTGTTTGCTATTTCTGTAAATTCTTCAACCGAAATGATTTTTCCTTTGTAATTGTTGTTTTTATCAAGAGCAGTTTCCAAATGAACATCACAGAAATACTTGTCCTCAAGCCTGCATTTAATATGGCATTTAGTAAAATCTTTATACTTTTCAGCAAAAGTTGTGTCACTGTAATCCTGAGGATAAAAATGTGTTTCAAAGCTTAATGTCAGCACATTATCATTATAAGAAACATTGTATAAATCCTGATCGTGAAGAATACCATCAGGAATATTATTTTCACTCATGATATATTTTTCAGTCATTTTTTGTTCTCCTATAAATAAACTTAATAAACATCAAAAGATGAAAACAACGCTTCACAACCGGCATAGATGTCCTTGTAGCACCTGTCAAAATCACGGGTGTACCACGGGTCCGAAACATCTGCGCTACTGCCTATATATTCCATCAGCTTATGGATTTTACTGTCCTTATCTCCGCCGAGAATACGAGTCATATTGCGAATGTTGGCACTGTCCATACCTATGAACAAATCGTATTTATCGTAGTCACTCGCTTTAAGCTGAACGGCTCTTTTGCTACTTGGGTCAATGCCGTGACTTTCAAGAACAGCCTTTGCAGGCGGATAAACAGGATTGCCGATTCCGTTCCATATTTCTTCTGTACTGGTAGCAGAGGAGGCAATTATAAAATCATTCTCCAGCCCTCTGCGCTTAACCATATCTTTTAACACAAATTCTGCCATCGGCGAACGACAAATGTTCCCGTGGCACACAAACATAATCTTAATCATAATTATATGATATTTTATTAAATTGTTCTTGTCAATAAGAATGATAGAATCGGAAATGTTTTTTGAAATGTTATATGTTATAATATAGTCACACTTGCAGGTGTTAAGAAAGGAGGAAGCAATGGATAATCGCAAAATTATACAGAATACTCTTGATTATATTGAGGATAATCTCAAAGCTGAAATCAATACGGCTGAGCTGTGTGATATGGCAGGATATTCCTATGTGCATTTTTGCAGGCTGTTTTCGTACTATGTCGGTTTATCTCCGGGTGAATACATTACACGCAGAAGGCTGATTCATGCAGTTTACGATATGTCAAAAGGAACGACAAAAGTTGATATTGCACTTTCCTACGGCTTTGAAACTTATGCCGGATTTTACAAGGCTTTTAAGCGTGAGTTCAATTGTTCGTCCTCCGAATTCATCAAATCTTATAAAAGTGAAAAGCCTTATAGGATTAACATTTTGCAGAAGGAACAAATTATGATTTCTAAAAACAAAACACAAAAATTACTCAGTCATTGGAATTTGCAGGATGAGAATGTTTCAAACATTTTCAATGAAAACACAGGCAGGCAAAGCGAAAATGCATACTATGTCGGTGGCGATTATGTAATCAAATTTTCCGCTAATTACGGCAGTATAAAGAATAGTATTTGCATTGCGAACAGCCTTGCAGAATCAGGTCTGCCTGTTGCCGAAACTATCAAAACCGCTGACGGTTCCGATTATTTGCAGGACGGCGAGCTTTATTTTGTCGTAACGAAACGAATCAAAGGAAGTCAGCTGAAATGCGAGGATATTTTCAAGAATACCGATATTGCATATCAGATAGGCAGTAACATAGCCAAGCTACACAATTCGCTTAAAACATTTGATGAAAGCAATTACAAACAAGATGACATTCTGGGCAATGTTAAATCTGCATTGCCGAGAGTACAGAATTCAGTCAATTTGAATGATGATTTTCTCAAAAATTTCAATATCGTTTATGATAAACTGCCGATGCAGATTATCCACCGTGATATTAACCCATCAAATATGATTTTTGACGAAGGTGAATTTAAAGGTTTTATTGACTTTGATTTAACAGAGGTCAATATCAGAATATTTGACCTCTGCTACTGCGCAACAGCAATACTTTCTGAATGTTTTAACAATTCTGATATTGATAAAAGCAAGTGGCTTGAAATATTTGATAATCTTGTAAAGGGTTACGAGAGCATTACTCCGCTGTCTGAATATGAAAAACAGGCTTTGCCTTATGTGATTTATGCAATTCAGATAATCTGTATCGCATATTTCAGTCAGTTTGATAAATTTGATAATCTGACAAAAACAAATATTGATATGCTTAAATGGATTATTAATAATTATTGAAGGTAAAATAGCAAAATATAAATGTATGTGCCTTGCTGTTTTGTAATTGAAAATCTAATTGTATTAATGTATAATATTGTTGTTTGAAAAACTCATTATAAATAATTTTAAAAGATAATATTTCAAACGTCTTTTACAAAGTGCAGGTGAATAATATGAAATCTACAATAGCTGAAGAATTAAGAAAAATAGAAAAAGAATATAATGTTGAGATTATATATGCAGTCGAATCAGGCAGTAGGGCGTGGGGCTTTGCGTCGCCAGATAGTGATTATGATGTCAGATTTATCTACAAAAGAAAAAAGAATGATTATTTAAAGCTTGAAAAAACACGTGATGTTATTGAACTGCCCATTGATGATGTGCTTGACATAAACGGTTGGGATTTAGATAAAACACTTCGCTTGTTATATAAATCCAATCCAACCTTGTTTGAGTGGCTGTCTTCTCCGATAGTGTATAAAAATACAAATTCAGCTGAAAAATTAAAGGAAATCTCAAAAGAGTATTTCTATCCAAGACCATCACTCTATCACTATCTGAATATGGCAAAAAATAATTATCGTGAATATCTTAAAGGCGAAATGGTTAAAGCGAAAAAATATTTTTATGTTATAAGGCCGATTTTAGCTTGCCAATGGATACTTGATAAAGGTATAGCACCACCAATGCTATTTAGTGAATTAGCTGCTGCAGAATTGCCGCCGGAACTGAAATCAGATATAGATTATTTACTTGATATAAAAATGAATAATCCAGAAATGAAATTAGTCCCAAAAATTCAAATTCTGAATGATTATATTGAAAAAAGTATAGAAGAAATATCATCAAAAATTGAACAGCTGGAGGATTCAGAGAAGAAAATGGATAGTCTCAATGAATTTTTCCTGAATGAAATAAATGATTGATAGCATAGAAAAAGCGTTGAACCTTACGTTCAGCGCTTTTTGAGTTATCAGTCATTATTTTTTCTACAAGATTGGTGACGAGGTGAAGGATTAAGGCTGTTGACCGACAAGCTGAACAGCAAGAATTACTATGCATTTAACCCCGGATTTGATAATAACAAACTAAAGAAAAACGATTAATCATATACAAAATAGCCCTTGCTTTATTGGCAAGGGCTTAAATTTTTTATTTGCACTGTAAATATCCCGCGACATACTGCGGTCTGCAAATATTATAATGATTTTATTTTAATTTTTCTTCCCATTCTTTTTCTCTGAAGCCTGTAAGTATTGCTTTATCCGATATTACAAGAGGACGCTTAACAAGCATACCGTCTGTTGCAAGAAGTTTTAGCTGCTCCGATTCACTCATAGCAGGCAGTTTATCCTTTAAGCCCATTGATTTATAAAGCAGTCCGCTTGTGTTAAAGAATCTTTTTAACGGCAGACCGCTCTGCTCATACCAAGCCCCAAGTTCTTCATAAGTCGGATTTTCCTCTTTAATATTTCTGCATTCATAATCAAAACCATTTTCTTCAAGCCACTTTTTAGCTTTCTGACAGGTAGTGCATTTCGGATATTCTATAAATAACATATTTATCACCTTTCACTGATTATATTCATTTCAATTATTTTTATCATAACATAAAAAAGGCCAAAATACAATGAAGGCATTTCGGTCTCAGGAATATGTAATTAATAAAGCACCTTAGACAGGATAAAACAAACCCAAAGTGCAACAACAAAAAAGCCCTCGGCAGGAATTGCAAACCTTGTGCGAATCTCCTTTATAGCGCTGAGCCGCCTTTTAAAATCGATATGGGAATTTCGATAATTCCGAAATGTCCATAGCCGCTTTTATTGTAAACATCCATGCCGACTGAGTCAGGCATTATTTTACCGAGAGTAACACCCATTACTTCCGCTGTGTTTGCAATAATGCCAAGCGGCAGATTTTCGTCAATGACCATAACACACTTTTCATTCTCAAAATTCATACCCTTGCCCCTTTTCTAAGAATCTTACTTTCCGATAACAATAACCCTGCAAGAGTCAGCAAAACACCTGCCGTTTTTAAAACAGTCATTTTTTCATTAAGAAAAACAGCAGATGCTGCAACTGTAATAACAGGAACCATATAAATATAAACACTTGTTTTTACGGCACCAAGCACCTTAACAGCAAAATTCCATGTTATAAAGCACATTGCAGATGCACCAAGACTCAAAAAGATAATATTCAGCAAATTCTCAGGCTCTGCCAACCGGATCAAATCAGGGCTGAAATCAAACAGAAGCATTGCAGGCAGCATAAAAATAATTCCATAGAAAAACACACGGCGTGTAGATAAAACAGTATTATAGCCGAAGCCGCTTATTTTCCTTGTCAGTACAGAATAGAAAGCCCAGACAATTGCTGCCGCCAGAGCAAGCAAATCTCCAACAGGATTAAGTTTTAGATCAGCACCGTTAAAGCTGATTAAAACAATTCCTGCAATAGCCAGAATAAAGCCAATAAAGAAATTCATCTGCATTTTCTCTTTCTCTTTAAAGCAAAATCGGTTCAATATCGCAGTAAAAAACGGAGCAACAGAAATAATCACACCAACATTGGATGCAGATGTATAGGTAAGCGCTATGTTTTCAAGCAAATAATAAAGGCACACTCCGCACAATCCTGCTGCCGCAAATATTAACTCCTGCCTTCTGTTTGTTGCTTTTAGTGCTTTCGGAAAGAACAGCAGCAGGATTATATATGCAGCCAAAAATCTTAAAAGCAGTATTTCAACGGGTTTAAAATTATTCAGCAAAACCTTGGTTGATATAAATGTTGTGCCCCAAACAACAATTGTAAAAAGTGATGCTAAATGCCCCGATATAATTTTATTTTTCATCATCCGTTTCCCTGCCGCTATTTTTATCAAGAAAAATTTCACGGTATGCACCGGGTGATAAGCCAATAAATCTGCTGAAATAATTGGTGAAATGGCTTTGATCAAAAAAGCCCGTCTTCATTGCAGCCTCAACAGGAAGCCCTCCCTGTTCCAGAAGCTTTTTGGCTTTATCAATTCTTATATTTTCCAAATATCTATAAGGTGTTATACCTTTAATTTTAATAAATGCCCGCAAAAGTGTTGACTTGCTCAAACCCGAATATCCGCAGATTTCATCAAGCGTTATATGCTCATCAAAATGCCTTTGCATAAATTCACACGCTTTCTCAATTTCTTCTCTGCACTCAGGTATATCATCGTTAAAGGCTTTTGAGTATTTCTGAATCAGGTTGCCGATAAGCATAAAAAGGCATTCTTCTCTTCCAAATTCATTTGAACCTTTCATAATCATATCGTGCAGAGAATACAGGCAATATGCTGTTTCTTCATCAGCAATAACATTTTCCGAAAAATACGGCTCAATACTGCTTCCTGTTACCTCCTCTGCAAGCTGCTGCATAACATTCTTGGAAATATTCAAACCTCTGTAATCAAGTACCTCTTCATCTATCTGTGAGCAGGTGTGATTATCACCGGGATTAAACAGTACGATATCGCCTTTTCTGATGATGTATTCCTTATTTTTGCAGGATAAACATCGTTTTCCGTTTTCAATAAACCCAAGTACATAGTATTCATGAAAATGATTGGGAAAGGGCTGAAAAATCCCTTCAAACATAAATGCTTCAATCTTTAATTTATCATCATAAACTGCCGTGCGTTTTTCTTTTTTCATCTAAACACCTCACTTTTTATAGATTTTATCATCACAAAACAAAAAATTCTTGTAAAATATCTTCAAATTATAAAAAGCAACTGTAAAGTTTAAAGCTTTACAGTTGCCAATGCTTTTATTTATTGCTTATTTTTCTTATCAGCTTTTTTCTGAGCCTTTTCAGCCCTGATTTTTTCTTTTTGTGCCTTTTGCTCAGCCTCAAGAGCCTTTGCCTTTTCTTCTTCAAGGCGAATTTCTTCCTCCGAACGCTCCTTTGCCTGCTCATACATTGCCTTAATATCCTCATAATGCTGATAATTCTCTGCCTGTGCAATCAGCTTCTTTGCATCAATGTACGGCTTTGCAAGCCTGTTATAATATGAATTTTCGTCTGTTGCCTTTTTAATATCGGCATCGATAATCTTTTTCTCTGCTCTTAGCTTAGCAAGCTGAGCCTTTATATCGGCAATCTGAGCCTGATTTTTATTTTTCTTTGCATCATACAGCTCTTTTTCAAGCCTTGTACGCTCTGCAAGATTATTATCCTCGCGGTCAAACAGTGCCTCAAACACTCTTGCATCAAATTCTTCAATCTTTCCGTCATACTTTGCAGTAATCTGCTTTTTACTGTAAATTCTGTTTTTGGCGGATTCTATTGCCGCAGAACGTTCTTCCTTTTCAACCTTGGTATTTTTCGGCATAGCCTTTGCTTTGGCAAGAACATTCTGAAGCTTTTCATCTGAATCAGCAGTCAAGCCGGCAAGTCCTGATGCAAAAATCCCCTTTGCTTCTTCAAGCTTATACTGCCATTCAGGCGTATTGAACTTATTTATTTCCTCCATAACATTTTTGGAAATTTCAATATTATTATTAAACTCAACTGCTGCCTTTAAATCCTTTTTAGCCAATTTTTTATCTGCTTTATTTTTGGAATGCTTAACTGAAGCCCTTAATTCATTTATATTCTTTGGTGCCGCAGCTGCCATTTCACTTGCTTCTTCAATCATATCTATGGTTGAAACAATATCCCTGTCTCTAAGAATGCCGTTTCCGTAATCCTCAAACATTGCACGAAGCTGTAAAATCTTAACAATACTGCGCTGGCGAAGCTCCGTCATATCATAGAAGAAAAACGGTATAACATTCAATATTGCACCCACAACGGAAAGAAGAACGATTACGGAAAATACCTGTTTGAATATATCATTAATATACAAAACATTATATGGCGACATCATTACGTTTTCCATGGATTTTCCCGTAATATTCATAATTTCACCGGCACGCTCGGCAAGTGTTGCATCGTTAATTCCGAGTGCTTCATATACAGCAGGAACAACACCGCTTGTTGCAAGAGTTATCACTGTGCCTATAAGACCTACTGTGGAAAACATTCCGTCAATACGCTCGCCTGTTATGTATTGCTGATAATCACGTATATCACCCTGAACTGCCGGATTAAGAATTACACCGAACGAGGTCATCAGATAATTGCCGAATAAAACAATTGCAATATAAACAATCATTTTAAGCGGTTCTGCCTGAACAACGGGATAAAGCAGGGCAAGGAAAAATGCATTAACTGCATTTGTTATAATCAGCACCTTTTTCTTGCCCCATTTTCTTATTGCAAACGGAGCAGCAAGCATGCCCCACAGATTTGCATTGGCTACAACCATTGTAACAATGGTATAAACGCCTGCACTTATTCCGTTTTCATTATGATACTGATAGCACCACTGAAGCATATTGGCATATGTATTTTCAAGAAAACCAACCCAGCCTGCCAGAGAAATAACCCAGAAAAGCTTATTTTTTGCAACTGCACGGATTGCATCTGTAAATTTTATCTGCACAACGTGTGAACGTGCCTGAACAATTTTTTCCTGCGTGTTGGCATAAATATATACTGAACAAAGAACACCTAAAATAGCAAACGGCGGATATAAAATTCTGTATAATTTCATATCATATAAATCACCATTTGTAATAGCCTGAGCAACAAGCGGCAGAACAGCACTTGCAATTGACGGTGCAATGGAATAAACAACCGATTTAATTGTTAAAACATCTGCACGCTCCTGAGTGTCAGGAGAAAGCACTAAAATAAGATTCTCATAGGAATCATAGAAAAACATATAAAAAAACTGAAAACCTATATTGAAAAGAAGAACTATGGCAGCCTTGATAATCTGATTGGAAATCTTTTCATAGGGCACCATAACCATACCAACAACAAGTGCACAGGACGGCAGTGCCATTGACAGCAAATAGGGTCTGTACTTTCCCTTTTTACTTCTGGCATTATCAATAATATTTGCCCTGACAGCCGTTGCGGGAAATGATACAATAATGGCAATAACATAAATAAAATACATTGTAGTAGGCGAGATACCTATTGCGTTACCTATAATTACATTTGTTGTACTTAATGATAACTGCTGCACACAGTAAATCAAAAAATAAATACCTATACCGCCGAACGAATATGCAAATATTTCCTTAAACGGCATATATCGCCCCGGCATAGGACGCTTCCAGTAAGTCTTTGCATCTGAAAGCGTTTTTGTAACCTGATTAAACTTCAAAATTTTTACCCCCAATTAAAAATTAATCATTTTCATTAATACTAATTATATATTAAAACAGAATTTCTAACAATATTACTAATACAGATTTGTGTAAAACGATAAAATAATCAGCTTTTTTTGTAAAATTTGCACATTCAAATATAATATAAAGATCCACAGTGTAAAGTAAATATCTTTACACTGTGGATTGTTTATTCATTATATATAATTTCCGTTTATTTTTGACTCTTTCTGTGTGCAGTTATTATTGTATAGCTATGCGCATTAACCGTAATGATGCAGTGTTCGGTTTCTGCATACCAGTTTTTTCCGGTTCTGTATATAGTTTTTGCAGATAATATCTGCTTTTTACACCAATCAACAGCATCGACCGTATTTAAACAAAGATTTCTTTTAATCCGCTGCACTCCCATTTCTGTTGTATGCAGCTTATCAATATTATTCAATAAATCATTATTCATATCATGCACCTATTTCTTTTATAGGATGCCTTATAACTGTCTTAAGTCTGCTTTCATCACATCTTCTGGGATCGCTCAAATAAATTTCGTGATGCATTCTGCTTTCACTGAAATCACACACATACCCGTTTTTCAGTGCATAATCATTCATCACAGCAATCGTTTCAGGCTCATTATCATAAGAACCGATATGCATACACTGAACACAGACACCCTCTTCTACAGTTAAAAATTCAACCTTTGAAAAATCTGTTTTCTTCTTCTTTTCTGCTTCTTGAACTGCCCAGTTAAAATCCTTTTCGGTTACAAAATCAGGCAGTCTTATCATGGATATAAAATTGAAATTCTCTTTATGAGAATAGTCTATTTCCTTCGTGCCGTTTTGCCACCAGAAGCCTTCAAGCGGAGGCACTACATATTCAAAAAAGCCGTCTATTTTGTAACTTCCCTTATAACTCATTTTAATTGTAAAAGCAATAGCATAAAGCATCCCTATTGAATCTTTATATTCACTGTACTCCTCATTTGGATTACCCTTGCCTCTTACTGCAATATAATTCATTTTCGGAACTGTAACAATGCTCGGCTTCCTTTTTGGCATATAAAATTCCTTATATTCCTTTTTATAATCAAATGCCATATTTTCTCCTATCCAAATAACTTTTTCGCCATATTTTTATTCAGAATTGTGTTTGTAAGAAATTTTCCATCTTTAAAAACTGCCCAGTTATTAAATATGCAGGGAACACTTTTGGCCTTTTCAAGAGAATCAATCTTTTCAAAATGGATTTTTATATTGCTTTCCTCACTGTATTCCTGCAGTTGCGTTATGCTGTGTGCTATATACGGGCACTGCAGACTGTAAAATATAGTTATATCCTTACTATCTGTTTCCATAGACCTTGCATTACTGCAAAACTCAGGCACTTCATGATTAAAGGATAAAGCCAACAATTCATAATCTCCTATTGAATCAACAGGCTCAAAGCCGTATTTCAAAAAGAATTTCTTTTCGGAAAGAAACGGCTTTTTCTTCTTTGAGGATATAACACAAACACCGTTTTTTCCTTGTTTTCTGCTATCTTCAATGGCATATTCAAGAAGTTCTCCGCCATAGCCGCTGCCTTTATATGAACCTGCAACCCACAAACAGTAGATATAAGTAAAGTTATTCCCCTTTACAGGTGTCCATGCACTTTCAAGCGGTGCATATTCGATAAATATCTTTCCGTTTGCATTTAATTTTCTGAAAATATGCCCCTCGTCTATCCTTTGCTTCAGCCATTCCTTTTTTAAATTAACTCCGTACTGATGCTTTTTATCACTGATAGCACAGCAAAGATGCTCCTTATCAATATTTTCAGCAGTCAAATTTATATATTCAGCCATAATTTCACCTCAGGTCCATTATATAAAATAAAATATGACAACAGTGTGTCATATTTTAATAATTCTTTATACTTTTGTATAATTTTTCTCTTACTATATTCTTCAGTGCTTCAGGATAAAGCACCTTCGCATACTCGCCAAAGGATAAAATATAACCATACACCCAATCATTTTCAGGATATTGTGCACTTATGCGAAAGTTACCGTTTTCCATTATCTCAATATTGCTTTCTTCAAATTCATCATATACTCTGTAAGCCATTTCACGGCTTACTTCCATAACAAATGAAATTGTTTTTACCTTTCTGCTGCTATCCTGACGCTTTTCAGGCATTTTCCTATCAAAAGACCGCTCTGTAATTTCTATATCCTTAATTCGCGACAGCTTAAACATTCTGTAATCCTGCTTATGATCATCATAAGCAAACAGATACCACGCATTATATTTGAAGCAAATCTGAAGCGGTTCAACCTTTCTTTTGCTTTTTTCACCATACGAATTGAAATAAACAAATTTAATCTTTTTTGCCTGAAGTATTGCCTGCTTTATAGTTTCAAAACTGCTTTTCTGAACAGCAGATTTTCCCCACACTGTAAAATCAATATCAATCCAGTTTTTATTATCCTTATCAAAAACCGCTTTCATTTTATCAAACACCGCAATGTCATTTGCACTCAGCTTATTAAAACCCTGCAAAGCAAAAAGTATCTGATTCTGTTCTTCCTCGGTGAACATTGCTTTATCCAGTTTATAGCCGTCCAGCAAAGATATTCCGCCGTTTTTTCCCTTAGTCATATACACCGGTACATTCATTGAGCTTAACAGCTCTATATCCCTGTAAATGGTTCTTACGGAAACCTCAAAACGTTCTGCCAGTTCCTTAGCAGCAACCGTTTTCTTTAGCATAAGTATATAAATAATACCAAATAATCGGTTATTTTTCATTACTGTGTCCTCTTTTTTCGGTATGTCACATGTAAAGGTATACCACTTTACACAAATGTTTTATATTTCCGCCGCCTCATTCACACAGCGCAGTGCATTCAGGCTGCGCGGATAACCTATATATGGCAGACACTGAGAAATTATTTTTATTAAAAACGCTTTATGATTACCGATTTTCATATTAGCTGCCGCGTGGCTTGTAAGCTGAGGCTCACAGCCGCCCTGTGCAGCAAGAAAGCAGAATGTAATCATTTCCCGCTGCTGATAATCAAGACCTGTTCTTGTATAATAATCTCCGAAACAGTTTGCTGCAAGCCAATAATTGATGTGTCTGCTCTCTTCGGCACCTGATTTCCAGAAATCTCTCATTCCCTCTCCGAAAATATCAACCTAGCCTTAAATGCTTCAGCACCCTGACAGCCAAGAAGTGCCGCAAGAATAGCCATAAAGCGTGTCTTATCATCTAAATCATCATTGTTTACAACCTCATCAAAAGCAAAATTACTGAAAAATTCATTAAACTCAGGGTCTGTTTCCGAAAAATCCAAGCCTTTTCCCGAAAACATTTTAGTTTGATATTCCCCTGCAAAATCCGAAATACTCATTTTATCACTTCCCATTAAAGATTGTTATATTCCTCATCACTTACAGGCTCGCACCATTCAGATGATGTATTTTCACCTGGCACTTCAACCGCAATATGAACAAACCAGCTATCCTTGGCTGCACCGTGCCAATGCTTAACACCTGCAGGAATATGAACCACATCACCTGCATTCAGCTCCTGTGCAGGCTTTCCCCATTCCTGATACCAGCCTTTTCCGCCTGTGCAAAGAAGAATCTGTCCGCCGCCTTTATCCGCCTTGTGAATATGCCAGTTATTACGGCAGCCGGGCTCAAAGGTTACATTACCAATCACTACACCCTCGGTTGAAAGCATATTAAGATAGCTTTTACCAACAAAAAATTCACCAAAAGGGTTTTCCTCGCCCTTTTCAAAAATAACACTATTACTTAAATCAGACATTATAAAATCCCTCAAAAAATTAAATGATAAGTGTATTATACAGCCATATGAAGAAAATTACAAATGCCCCCGAATCAATCGGGAGCATTTTTCTTAATTATTTTTCTTCCAAAATCAGTATTCTGTTGTAATTCACACCACGTATATGAGCAGAAATTCCAACCTCCATAAGGTAAGCACCGCTCTTTACAATTATTTCACCGTCAAACTCAAAGGTGTAACACTTATCTTTATCAAGACCGTCAAAGCGAAGCGGAATTCTCTTTTTATAAAATCTTGTTCCGTTGGCTGCAATGAATACAACACTCTTTGTTTTATCATCATTAACATACTGATTCATCAGCACCTCATCTTCATCAATATCAAGAATACGATAAAGATTGCCGAACTGAACAAGTGAACGTATTTTTTTATAAAGAGCGATATTCTTTTTGCAGATTTCCAAATCCCCGCTGCTGTATTTTGTTAGATTTCCGCCTATGCCAAGTGCACCCTGCATTGCAATATTAAATCTGAAATCAAGTGAAGCAGGCTTATTGATTCCCTCAATATCCGTTACCCATGCACGCATTGCTTTGAGCGGACGGAGCATGGAAAAGCCCTTCTGAATAACCATTCTGTCTATAGCATCGGTATTATCACTTGTCCATACCTGATCATAGTGCTGCAATGCTCCAATATCGGATCTGCCGCCGCCTGAAGCACAACTTTCAAAAGCTACTTCAGGGTGCTTTTCCTTAAGCCTGTCAACAATATCATATACCGCCTTTGTGTGAAGATACCAGATCATTTTTGGATAATCAAGGTTCTCGGCACCTGTTTCGGAAAGCGGTCTGTTCATATCCCATTTAATGTATTTAATATTGTTATTTGAAAGTAAATCATCAAGAAGATTGAAAATGTATTCCTGAACATCCCGCCTTGTCATATTAAGAACAAGCTGGTTGCGAAGCTCACTTGCCATTCTTGTGTCATAATGATAAGCCCAATCGGGGTGAGCACGGAACAAATCACTGTCTGCATTAACCATTTCAGGCTCAACCCAGATACCGAAATCCATTCCAAGGTCATTAACATTTTTAATTAAATCTCCGAGACCGTTCGGGAATTTATCTTTATTAACAAACCAGTCACCAAGTCCTGCGTGGTCATCATTTCTCTTGCTGAACCAGCCGTCATCCATAACGAAAAGCTCAACACCCATATCAGCGGCAAGCTTTGCAAGGGCAGACTGATTTTCACTGTTAACATCAAACCATACTGCTTCCCATGAATTATATAAAACAGGAAGCGGCTTATCATTGAACTGCTTGGGGAACACATAATCAACAGCAAATTTGTTCATCTGGCGGCTCATTTCACCGAAGCCCTGCGTTAATCCGCAGAACACCTTAGGAGATTCAAAGGTTTCGCCGCCCTTTAAGCAATATTCAAAATCAAAATCATTAAAGCCTATTGATGTTCTGGTAATTCCGTATAGATCCCTTGAAGCAGATACCTTGAAATTTCCGCTGTAGGCAAATGCACCGAAATACACATCTCCTGATTTTTCATCTGCATTCTGATGAGCGATAAAATACGGTGAATTTGTATGAGAGGATATACCCTTCCTGCTTTCAAAAACAAGACTGCCGCCGTCGAGCACATTGCTTGTCTGCAGAAATTCTCCTCCCCATGCACCGTTTGTGTTTTTAAATGTATACGGTTTAACGGACGGAAATGAGAATTCAGCACAGAAAAGCCTTTCTGCAACAATTGACTCGCTGCCTGTATTTTTAAGAGTTATCCATCTTGAAATAATATCAAGCCCGTCAAAAATCTGATAATTCAGTGTAATTTCAAGAGGATAATGATTATCTGCAAAATGAAGCTTCAAAAGATTATCCTCTGCCTCATAACCAAGATATTTAACATTGATTTCACGGCATTTATCCGAAAATTCAACCTTTAAATCACATTCACGGTAAACTGTTGAACCGAAAAACGTGTATTCCTGCTTGAATTCATCAAGCATTGTGTGATTGGAATTTTCATCACCTATTTTTTCAACAAAATAATCATCTGCATTACATTTTTTGCCCCAATGAAGATGATGATTGTAGCCGTAATCATCAACACCTAAAACATAGTGGGTGTTTTTTGTTTCAAGAATAAAAACATTGTTCTTTACAATAACAGCCATAAGCGCCTCCGCTATTTATTTTTTTGCATATATTATCACATAAACAAACAAAAGGGTAATGGAATATGTTTTATAAAACATTAAAAATATCACATTCATCTTATGTTGCTGTTTCTGAACTGACGCGGAGAAAGCCCCGTTGTCTTTTTGAAGCAGGTTGCAAAATACTGAGGGTCTATATAGCACAACCTGTTTGATATTTCCGTTATTGTGTCATCGGAATGAAGCAGATAAAGCTTTGCTGTTTCAATTTTTGCATCCATATAATATTTGTACGGAGTTTTGCCGTATTTTTTCTTGAAAATACTTATTATATAATTCTTGGAATAATTCATTTTTTCTGCAAGCTGATCAAGTGAATATTCACCCTCAACCATTTCATCCAGTGAGTCACGAATAAGCTCTGCTCTGCTTTTTCTTAAATGAGCATCACTGTTGTGCATAGCAAGAATAATATTGAACAGAATTTTTGAAACCTCAACCAGCAGCTGCTGATAATCATAATCATTTTTCATTGCAATGCTGTAAATCTGTGCAAATTCCTTTTCAAGATTCAGATTCTCAAACAGGTATGTATCCTTAGGCAGAAATTCATCAATAAGGCAGTGTGCCACATTGCCGTTAAAAATAATCCAGTATTTATGCCACAAATCGTTTTTATCTGAAAAATATCTGTGCCTGCTGCCTTCAGTCAATAAAACAACGCTGTTTGCCTTTGGGCAAAGTGTCTGTCCGTTAATTTCGAGCGTGCCGCTGCCCGAAACAATGTATTCAAGTGCCATAAGGTCTGAGCATTCACGTTCAATATAATAATTCTCATCACAAAAGGTTTCACCGACAATAGATATATCTATCGGATTTTCTCTTGTAACAAAAGAGTTAAATATCTTTGTATTTTCCATAAATAAGCCCCATAAAAAACTAAGATACGTTAACAATATCACAAATCCCGCTGCAATTCAATATATAATAACAGTTTTATAAAAGCCGAATGCCAAGGCTGACTATTTTCTGTATGATGATGGTGTTAATTGCTTATATTTTTTAAATGTTCTTGAAAAATAGCTCATATCATTAAATCCGCAGGAAAATGCAATTTCAGTTATTGAGTCATTAGTTAAATTCAGCTTTTCACAAGCACATTCAATACGATAGTAATTCAGATACTCTATAGGCGTTTTTCCCGTAAAGCCTGCAAACGCACGGCAGAAATACTTTGATGACATTCCTGCCACCGCCGCCAGCTCATCAAGAGTAATAGGCTCTTTATAATTATTCCTTATATAGGTTAAAACATTTTTCAGCCTTATTATCTGATTTCTGTTAATATGGGCAGGAAGTCCGCTGCCGCTTCTCAGAAGCCTTCCCATAAGCTGCCATAACAGCCCAACTGTTATCCACTCATAACCCTTTTGCTCTGTTTCCATTGCCTGAAAGATTCTGTCGGCAAGTTCAGCCTCCGCACTTTCCTTTCTTAATGCTCTTGAAAAACCATTTTCATTGCCAAGAAATTCCGCAGCGGATTTCGAGCAAAGCGGTGTATCATGAAGAAGCGTGCCCAAATCAAATACAACACATTCATACACACAGTTGTTCGGTGTGCCGCCGTGAACAACACCATCACCTATCCAAGCACAATCTCCCTTTTCAAGTTCAACAATCTGACCGTCTAAAGACAGTGTAAAACTTCCGCTTAAAACAAGAATAAGCTCATATTCAAGATGCCAGTGCAGCGGCATCTGATAGCGAGGCTCATTTTCATCAACATAGTAAAGCTCAATAGGAAAATCAAAGGTTCCTCTTTTTTTGTATTCGTGCAATTCGCTGTAATTCATAATAAAGTTCCTAAAAAGTGAATATTGTTATAGTTCATCCCTAAAATAAACCAAGAAACATAATAGTAATTATAATATAATACAATTATAACTATAAGTCAATCAGGAGGTTTATTATGCAAAATATTGATGAAATCAAAGAGCAGATATGCGATGTCTGCCACAAAACATGGCAGCTTGGCTGGGTTGCCGCTAATGACGGCAATGTAAGTGTAAGGCTTGAGGATGGTAACATTCTTGCCACTCCTACAGGTATGAGTAAATCATTCATTACACCTGACAAGCTTGTACTTCTTGACCCTGCGGGTAATGTGCTTGAAGCGGCAGACGGACTCCGCCCGTCAAGCGAAATCAAAATGCATCTTCGTTGCTATGACAAGCGTGATGATGTTATGAGTGTTATTCACGCACATCCTCCGGGAGCAACAGGCTTCGCTGTAGCGCATAAGGCAATGGATATGTACAATATGATTGAAGATGTTGCTGTTATAGGTGCTGTTCCGCTTACACCTTACGGTACACCATCTACCATTGAGGTTCCGAACGCAATTGAGCCTTATCTGGAGGAGCACGATGTTATGCTTCTTGAAAATCACGGTGCACTTGCAGTCGGAAGTGATGTTATAACCGCCTTTTACAGAATGGAAAGCCTTGAGCTTTGGGCCAAAATAACAATCAATGCCGTTATACTCGGCGGCAGCCACGATATCAGCAGAGATAATATTCAGAAGCTGATTGACCTTCGAGGATATTACCGTGTTACGGGCAGACACCCGGGCTACAAGCAGTTCAACGGAGATGATGATCTGCTTCATAAAAAGGACTAAAGGAGATATACATATGCTTAAAGGAATATCACCTGTTCTTTCTCCCGATTTATTAAAGGCCCTGGCTGAAATGGGACATAGTGACAGGCTTGTTATTGCAGACGGCAATTTTCCGGCCGAAAGCATCGGAAAAAACTCCATTGTTATCCGTGCAGACGGTCATGGCGTACCTGAAATTCTTGATGCAGTTCTTGCCCTTCTTCCGCTTGATTCATATGTTGAAAAGCCTGTTTCTCTTATGGAGGTTATGCCCGGCGATACCTGCGGCACTCCCGAAATATGGAAAACATATAAGAACATTCTGGAAAAGCACGAGCCTGACAACTGTGAAATAGCTATGGTTGAACGATTTGCATTTTATGAAGAAGCCAAAAGTGCCTATCTTATTATTGCTACAGGCGAAACTGCAATTTACGCAAATATAATGCTTCAAAAGGGTGTTGTTGTATGAAAAAAACAGTAATAGCATTTGATTTCGGTGCTTCAAGCGGCAGAGCAATTAAAGCAACTTATGAAGATGAAAGGCTCAGCTATAAAGAAATCCACCGTTTTGACAACGTGCCGATTTATGAAAACGGCGTAATGTGCCACAATTACAAAATGATTTGCGGTGAGATCGACAAGGCACTTGAAAAGGCAGGAACAATTGACAGTATCGCTTTTGATACCTGGGGTGTTGATTACGGTTTGCTTGATAAAAACGGCCATCTTATTAAATCACCTGTTCATTACAGAGATACGCGCACAGACAGCGCCCCTGAAAAGGTATTTGAAAAAATTTCACCAAAAGAACTTTATGAAGAAACAGGCAATCAGATAATGCCTATAAACACGCTGTTTCAGCTTACCTGTGAGGAAGAAAGCAATGCAGATAAATTGCTGTTTATGCCTGATTTATTCGCATATTATCTTTGCAAAAAGGCTGTTTGCGAAAAGACAATTGCTTCCACCTCGCAGATGCTTAACCTGAAAACAGGGAGCTGGAGCAAAACCGTCTGTGATAAATGCAGTATCAATACTTCTCTTTTTGCAGATATCTGCAATAGTGCAACAGTTATAGGCGAAAAGGACGGTGTTAAGATTATTGCGGCAGCAGGGCATGATACACAGTGCGCTATAGCGGCAATGCCTGCCGAAAAAGAAACAACACCTGCATTTTTATCCTGCGGCACATGGTCTTTAATAGGCTGTGAACTTGACAAGCCAATTTTAACCGAAAAAAGCCGCATTGATGAGCTTTCAAACGAGCTTGGTGCAAACGGTAAAATCAATTATCTGAAAAACATAAGCGGCTTGTGGCTTATCCAGGAAACACGCAGAGCATTAAAAAGAAACGGACTTGATTATACTTACAATGATTTAGAGCAGCTTGCAAGAAAGGAACAACCCTTTACCTGCTTTATAGACCCTGATGATTCGGCATTTGCAACCGAAGGTGATTTACCGCAGAGAATAAGAGATTTCTGCAAAAAAACAAATCAGCCTGTTCCTGAATCAACAGGAGCAGTTATCCGCTGCATCTATGAAAGCCTTGCTATGAAATACCGCTTTGCAATTGAACAAATCAGTGAAAACACAGGAAAAGTATTTGACGTGCTTCATCTGCTCGGAGGCGGAACGAAAGACAGCTTCCTCTGCCAGATGACGGCGGACAGCCTTGGCTTTGATGTTGTTGCAGGTCCTACCGAAGCAACAGCTATAGGCAACATAATGCTTCAGCTTATTGCACTCGGCGAAATTGAAGGCATAGACAAAGCAAGAGAAATAATCAAAAAATCCGAAAACGTAAAAACATACAAACCTCTTAACCACGAGGAATGGCAAAGAGGATATGAAAAATACTGCAAAATCATTTTGAATAAATAACGGAGGTAAAATTTATGAATTATCCAAAAATAGGCATTCGCCCTACAATTGACGGAAGATGGGGCGGCGTTCGTGAAAGCCTTGAAAAACAGACTATGGGTATGGCAACAGCTGCCTGTGAACTTATTGAAAGCACGCTTCGCTACCCTGACGGCTCACCTGTTCAGTGTGTTATTTCAGACACAACAATCGGCGGCGGTGCTGAAGCTGCAAAATGTGCAGAGCAGTTTTCAAAGGAAAATGTTGTTGCAACGCTTACAGTTACGCCCTGCTGGTGCTATGGCTCCGAAACCTTTGATATGGACCCGCAGACCATTAAAGCCGTTTGGGGCTTTAACGGTACAGAGCGTCCCGGGGCAGTTTACCTTGCTGCCGTTATGGCTGCTTATGCACAGAAAGGCTTACCTGCATTTTCGATTTACGGCCACGATGTTCAGGATATGGCTGATACCGAAATCCCGGCTGATGTTGCAGAGAAAATTCTTCGCTTTGCACGTTCAGCTGTAAGCATCGGCTGGATGAAAAACAAGGCATATGTTAACCTTGGCGGCGTTTCAATGGGTATTGCCGGCAGCTACTGCAATGCAGATTTGTTCCAGAAATACTTCGGCATTCGTGCCGAATGGGTTGATATGACCGAAATTGTACGCAGAATAACACTTGAAATCTATGATAAGGATGAATACGAAAACGCATTAAAATGGGTGAAGGAAAACTGCAAAGAGGGCTTTGACTGCAATGCAGGCAAGGATTTGCCTGAAATCATCACAAAGTCCAAAGTTGTTCCTGCTGACAGGGACTGGGAATTCATCACAAAAATGACCATGGTTATGCGTGATATTCTTTTCGGCAACAAAAAGCTTGATGAAATGGGATGGCACGAGGAAGCACTCGGCAAAAATGCAATTGCAGGCGGCTTTCAAGGTCAGAGAAACTGGACCGACTGGCTTCCGAATGCAGACTTCACAGAAGCAATTATGGCATCTACCTTTGACTGGAACGGTACGAAAATGCCCACACCTTTTGCAACTGAGAACGACACATTAAACGGCGTTGCAATGATGCTCGGCACATTAACAACAGGCACCTCCCCGTGCTTCCACGATGTTCGTACCTACTGGAGTCCTGAGGCATGTGAGCGTGTTACAGGTGTTAAGCCTGACGGCGTTGCTGCAAACGGCTTTATTCACCTTATCAACTCCGGTGCAACTGCTCTTGACGGCAGCGGCGCATGCAGAAATGAAAAGGGCGAGCCTTGTATGAAGCCTTTCTGGGAAATGAAAAACGAGGATATCAAAGCCTGCCTTAATGCAACGGACTGGTGCAGAGCAAACTATGAATACTTCCGCGGCGGCGGCTTCTCAAGCCACTTCAGATGCCGTGCAGAAATGCCTGTTACAATGCTTCGTGTTAATGTTGTGGACGGCATTGGTCCTGTACTTCAGCTTGCTGAGGGTTATACAGCAGATTTACCTGATGAAATTCACAACACAATTGATGTAAGAACAGACAGAACATGGCCCACAACCTGGTTTGCACCAAGACTTACAGGTAAGGGTGCATTCAAGGATGTTTACAGCGTTATGGCTAACTGGGGTGCTAACCACGGTGTTACCGTTTACGGCCACGTTGGTGCAGATTTAATTACCCTTGCAGCTATGCTGCGCATTCCTGTTAATATGCACAATGTGCCTGAGGATAAAATCTTCCGCCCGCACGCTTGGGCTGCCTTCGGCACAGAGGACACACAATCTGCTGACTATCGTGCCTGTGCTGCCTACGGACCTCTTTATAAGTAAATTAAAGCATATAAAAGCGGTGACTTTTTCAAGTCACCGTTTATATTTTTTGTATTAAATCATAAAATGTAGTGAAAAGAGGTAATGCTTATGAGAACTATTGAATACAACCGAAGCACAGCTGTTGAATATGCCAAGAAATGGGCATTTGAACGCAACCCGGGTTATTATGATTTTGACGGTATCGGCGGTGACTGCACAAACTTTGCATCACAGTGCCTTTATGCAGGCAGCGGTGTAATGAATTATACAAGAGATGTCGGCTGGTATTACATAAGTGCAAATGACAGAGCCGCCGCGTGGTCAGGTGCACAGTATTTTCACAATTTTATAACCGCAAACAGCGGTGTTGGTCCTGTTGCTGTAAATTCAGATATAAGCAATTTACAGCTTGGAGATTTTATTCAGCTTCATAATGGCACCGAATTTTACCACACACTGATCATAACAGGTTTTTCGGGCAGTGAACCGCTTATTGCCGCTCACACAAGAGATGCCTATATGACACCGCTGAGCCTTTATACCTATGCCGAGCCGTTCGGACTGCATATTACAGGTGTTCATGTTTGGTAAAAAGAAATCGGCTTCCCTTATCAGGGAGCCGATTTCTTTTTATTCAAAATATCCTTTATATGCAATCTCATAACTGCTATCGGGAAACAGATAATTGTATAAATCTATAAAATAATCATCCGTCATGCTTGCAATATAATCAACAACAATCTGGTGCTTATCCTCCTCAATATAAGGAACTTCACGGGTGTAATAGGACTTGTCAATAAGATTGATATGATGAGTGAAAATTTTTGATGATTTATTTCCGCTTTCAATATCCGAAACAAGTCTGTTATACATTTCAAACATCATAGGTCTTATTGATTCATTATACTGCTTCTCAATTGCATCATTTTTATAGATTATATCAAAATTATTCTTTTTAACCTCAACAAGAGCATCATAGTGCTCCTTATCAAGCATGATGTAATTCTTTCCATAGCTGTTTTCAATTATATTAACAACAAGATTATTTATAATTTCAGCATTTGTTCTGCCGATTGTTGTATCTCCGAAATTGTAATCAGCAGGAATAATTTTAGCCTTAACCGCATCCTGCCTGTCCTTGCCGAGATACGCAATCATATCACACACACGCACAACACAGCCTTCTAAAGTAGACGGCATAAGTGCCTTATTATGCTTAATATCAAGGCAGCAGTTTTCAATTTCTTCATCAAGCTGTGCAAAGCTTTCCATTGTTTTCGGTACATATTCCTTGCATTCAAATTCACCGTTGTGGCTGATAATCCCGTTTAAGGTCTGCAATGATAAATTCAGCGGATAAATAGAATCAAGCACTCTTGCGGAATGAATGTTATGTGAAAAATACCTGCTTGTTTTTTCATTATATATTTCGTTCAGAATACGCTCCCCTGCGTGACCGAACGGTGTGTGCCCTATATCGTGGCCAAGTGCAATTGCTTCTATCAGGTTAAGATTCAACCCAAGAATAGAGCCGATATTCCTTGCAATATGCGAAACAAGCTGAACGTGAATGGCACGGTGACTGATGTCATCGTTTTTATAGAAGGAAAACACCTGCGTTTTATCCTGGTAGCGGTTGTAAAACGGACTGTGAATAATTTTGTCAATATCTCTGCTTGACGCACTGCGCCATAATGATGCTTTGTCGCGGCTGCTGTCACGGCGGACAATGTTTTTTTCATTAAATGCAAGACCGAGATTGATGTTATTTTCTCTGTCATATTCAATTCTTTCCTGCAAATCCTTGCTTAGCTTTTCGTATTTCATAATAAAACCTTCAAAATGCTTTTTTATCATTATACAATATTTCCCATAAAAAGCAAAGAAAAAAGGCTTCCTCAAACGAGGAAGCCAACCATATTTATATTATTTTGATTTCTTCTTTTTTCTGATTACAGCCGTTACAACACCTGCTGCTGCGGCTAAAACAACAGCCCCTGCTGCACCGCCGATAACACCCGGAATAAATTTATTTTTGTATTCGGCATATCCGTGTTTATCTTTATATGCAGGCTTAACCTTGTATCCAAGAAGTTCATCGGCATAAATAATCTCAGTATCAAAATCTGTCAAATTATTTTCATGCAGTGTAATTGTTCTTACACCGTGATTCCAGCCATAGCTGTAATAACCTGCTGCCGGAACGGCACAAAGCCATATGCCGTCTACCTGACCGAGATAATCATTCGGATGATCGTGGCCGAAAAATGCGCCGATAATATCACCCTGCTCCTTCCATGTCCGAAATTGATCGTGCTGGACATCGGCAGGGCACGGTCCCTCCTGAAAGCTTCCCTGAATGACATCTGAGTTTGCTTTCCAGTAATTATTCTTAAACATTGCTGTGTTGCCGCGAACATAGCCTGATTTTGGTGTGCCTGATGAATCAGCAAGCTGATAAACCTCCGGAACGGCAATGTGCTGGAACAATAATGACGGCAGCGCAACGCCTGCGTTAGCCTCTTTAAGCTCATTTGATGTTCTTATGTACCACTCTGCCTGATCAGGCTGAACATAGCCATAGCCGCCTTCAGCCGCATATGGGTTTGAATCTATAAGCCAGAGATTGAAAATATCCTTTGCTGCTGCACTGTCCTTAATAAGCAGATTGTAGTTTCCGCAGCCTGTAAGCTCTTCTCCCTCAATAGCAAGGCAGGTTTTGTATTCCTGATAGATTGAGAGCTGAAATTCCTTTGCTTCCTCTTCCGTCATTTTGTTATTTTCATCCGTTAAGCCCTCGTGATCGTGGTTTCCGAAAACAATTGCAAACGGAACACCTCTTGAATCAACAGGCTCAATAATCTTACGGATTGCCGTGGCAGTTTTCTCCTTGTCAACATTTTTCCACCAGCCTGCAATGTTATCTCCGAGAAAAACAACTAAATCAGGATTAACCTTATCCAAAGCGTTGTTTATAATGTCCAGCATTTCCTGCTGAGGAGTATCTGTATCCTGCGGGTCTGCAATTGCAAGGATTTTAAATTCTCCGTTTTCATTAAATTTAAGTTCCATGGCTTCCTCCGTGCTTTCCTGCTCCTCGGCATATACCGTAAACGGCATTGCGGCTGCCGAAAGCATTGTGCAGCACATAAGTATTGCTGCTGCTTTTTTTAAGATTTTCATAATTTTCCCCTTTTAAAGTAAATATACTTTAATTATATTCTATAATATCTTCAGGATTTAAGCAAGAAGAATTTTTGTATTGAATTTACCGAATATGTTTGTTATAATTCTACAGAAATACTATATATTTAGGAGGATATCAAAATGGCTTGTTTTGTTGTTCCGGCAGCAGAGGCAATTCTTGTTACCGCTGTTGCTTATTCATTAAAAAAGAAAGAGATGAAGCTTTCCGCTTTGAAAATTGATGGTGTTCAAACACCTGATTTCAGCGAAGAGCCAAAAAAAATTAAATGGTCACGCAAATTAAGCTGGCTTGCAGGTCTTTTATGGGGCGGTGTGTTCCTTCTTGCATTTGAGCATTTGTGGCACGGAGAGGTTGTTCCGTTTCCGCCGTTTTTAACTGCTATGTTTAGTCCTGAGGATACGCACGCAATGCTGTTTGAAATGGCAACAGTAGGCACGGCAATGAGTGCGGCTGTTACAGCTGTGTGGGGTGCTGTTGTTGCTTTTGCAGATGCAAAGGTTAAGCTGCTCAGAAAAGCTGCTGCAAATAAATAAGGAGCTTTAAGTTATGTGTTTATTGATAACCCTTATTGCCGCAATTATAAGCACCCTTGTATGGTATACGCACGCTGAAAAGGATATTTACAAAATAAAATATCTGTGCTTTATGTTCGGCGGTGCATCTGTAATGTGGTTTATTGATGCGGTGTTTGAGTATGCTGAACTTGGTGCAGAGTATTTTGCTCCGTCGGCACAGGAAATGGTAAATGATGCTTTTCTCGGCATTTCCGTTGTTGTGCTCGGGCTTCTTGCATGGCTTGTTATTCTTCTTGTTAAAGACCCCAAGGGTGCTTTCAAAAAGCTGCTTATGAAAAAATAATATTTAGTGAATTAAGAGAACGGTTCTGCCGTTCTTTTTTGTGTTTCATTTATAAAACCGTTTACAGAGAAAAAGTAAGGGCAGTCCAAAGACTGCCCTTTTGTTTACTTTTTCAATCTATCCATTGCCGTTGATTTCATTGCAAAACGAAGCACATTTTTGGCACAATACTGCATTTCCCCAAGGGTAATTCCGTTTTCTTTGCCGTAGGTTTTAAGCAGTGTTCCGTCACTCTTGTGCTTGCCTGCCCTTTTTCCGCCCGGCATAAGCACATCAACACACGCTCTTACACGGTAAGCATTGTCACGGATATTGGGAAATTCAGGACTTTTTCTGTATTGCATCCACCAGTCTGTAATAACACAGCCGTCAAAGCCCCATTCACCGCGGAGAATCCTTCTGCAAAGCTCATAATTATAATGACCGTAAACACCGTTTATAAGATTATATGAGGTCATAATATTCTGCGGCTTTGCTTCCTTAACACAGATTTCAAAGCCTTTCAGATAAATTTCTCTTAATGCACGCTCGGAAAGGCGTGAATCATTTGAATTTCTGCGAAATTCCTGATTATTGCAGGCAAAGTGCTTGGGGCAGGCTGAAACACCTGTTTTCTGCAAGCCTTTAACTGCTGCGGCTGCAATTTTTCCCGTTACATACGGATCCTCGGAATAATATTCAAAGTTTCTGCCGCAAAGCGGGTTTCTGTGAATATTCATTCCCGGTGCAAGCAGAATATCGGATTTCTTTTCAAGCATTTCCTTGCCGACCGCTTCATACAACTCTTCAACGAGCTTTTCATCAAAGGAGCAGGCAAGAAGTGTTCCGATAGGAATCAGTGAACAGCAGGCTTTAAGACGAATACCTGACGGACCGTCCGTAGTGGTAACAGCAGGAACACCCTTATCACGAAGGGATGGCAGAACTCCGCCATAGGTTCCCGCATTGCCCTCTGCACCGAGCGGGCTGTTCATAATATATGCACCTCTTGTAATTGCTTCAAGCTCCTCCAAATCAAGCTGTGCAACGAAATCATCAAGGCTGATTTCACCCGATTTAACCTGCGATAGCTTATAGCCCTTATCACCTGTATACTCAACACCCTTCGGCAGATTTGTAAGAATAATATCTTTAAGCTTTGTTGTTGCAGTGCTTACTGCGGTTTTAGCTACTATTCTTTTGCCGTTTTCTTCCCTTGCAGTGAAAATATCAAAGCTTTCTTTCGGTGCAGCTGCCTCTTCAAGCTGCTCTGAAACAACCGTTTCAGACTGATGATAGGCATGCACCTTTTCTGTATCCCTTACATTATTTCCGATATAAAAGCCGTATTCACCCTTTTCAATTACATAGGCAGATTTATTGCCTGTTTTGCCGCTGTCATCATAAGAAGCAAGCTGCCGCTTTGAAACATAAATAGAAACGGTTTCTTCTTCATTCGGCATAAGACTTTTTGTTTTTGCAAAGCCCGCAAGTATGCGTGACGGATTACCGAGCATACCGCACGGCTTTTCTATATAAAGCTGAACAACCTCTTTACCGCTGTGCTTTTCACCGATGTTTTTAACCTTAACCTCAAAGCTGAAACCGTCAGCATCTTCTTTAGCAGAAACAAAATCCATATCAAAAGCTGTATAAGAAAGACCAAAACCAAATGGATACAGTACATTTTCGGGGTAAAATGTTTCAAACCAACGGTAGCCTACATAGATATCCTCTTCATAATAATTGAATTTCTTTGCACCAAACGAATTTGCAGACGGGTAATCCTCATAGCATCGTGCGATGGTATCGGTTAATTTACCGCTTGGGGCAACAGCACCCGAAAGCAAATCCGCAACAGCGTTTCCGCTTTCCATCCCGCCCTGCCACACAAGAAGCACTGCTCCTATTCTGCCGTCAAATTCATCAACAAAGCTCAAATCCATAATACTGCCTATATTGAGCAGAACAACTGTTTTTTCAAAGTGCTTTGTAACAAGGGTCAGCATATTTCGTTCGTTATCATTCAGATAAAAGCTGCCCTTTTCAAGAGCATTTTCCCTATCCTCACCCGAAGACCTGCCTATGCAGACAACTGCACAGTCAGAAACCTCTGCAGCATTCTTAACAATGCCCTCATCCAGCGGCATATCCGGATAACAGCGGGGCCAATGCCCCCAGAAGCCGTGGTCAATAGGGTTTTCTTCGTTCCATTTTTCATAAATGTTCAAAAGATTGGTGTTAAGGCTTATACCTTTACAGTTTTTCAAACCATCAACAAGATGAACCGCATACGGTTTATTCACATCACCGCCCGAGCCGTAGCCTGTATAAAACCATTCAAGCTGCACTCTGCCGAAAAGGGACACTGTTGTGCCGTTTTCCAATGGCAAAATATTGTTATTTTTAAGAAGCACTGCTCCCTCAGCTGCTGCTTTTCTTAATATTTCAGGCATACCCGCAGTAATTACCTTAGGCTCAGATTTTCGTTCAGTTTCATCCTGTGCAAGTCCGCCTATTTTAGATGCAACCTTCATAGCCGTATTCACTATTTTCGTTGTTATTGATGACATAAAAACACCCCTTATGATTTTATATTTTCATTGTAACATAAAACATGTAAATGCGAAAGAAAAAATTAAACAGGGGCTTTCCCCTGTTTAAATCAATCCTTTAAGCTTTATTGAGCGGCAGCGGCTTATCCGTGAAACCAAGTATATACTCGGGACGAATATTATAAAACTCACAAAGCTTAATAATATCCTCAACCGTAAATTTATACCTTTTATTTTCAAGATTGGCATAGGCAGACCTTGATCTGTTAAGCACACGTGCCACATCTTCCTGCTTTAAATCTCTATCCTGCCTTAAAGCAACAATTCTATCAACATAATTCATACACTCACCCTTAGCAAACGAAAAAATTTGAAAAAGCCTAAGAAGTTTTTAAGCAAATTTTTATGTTTTCGCTTAGTTAGTTTTATAATACCTTCTTTAGAAAAAAATTTTTTGTAATGTTTGTAAAACAAACATTGACAAAGAAATAAACATTATGTATGATGATATTGTGACGGTTAACAGTCCCCCTCTGTTCGTTCACTTCCCCACTGCAATTCGTAAACAAACAGGAAACATTTAATTGAGGGTAAAAATTATGATTAAAAACATCAAATATATGCTTTCCAACTGGATAGCATGGGATAAGAAAAGTCTTGTATTTTTCTTCATCCGAGTTCCTGCACTTGTACTCCAGCCAATTGTTACCGCATACATACCAAAGGCAATGATTGACTGCATTAATGACGGGGTTACAACAGAAAGACTTATTCTTGTTATTGCACTTTTAAGCCTGCTGCTCACGCTTACAATATGGATGGATCCGTTTATGAGTGAGCTTATCCGCGGCGGAGCAAGAATTGTTCGTATGAGATATGCCGTTATTGCTTTCAGAAAAAATCTGAAAACAGATTACGTTAATATTGAAAGCCTTGAAAAAAGGGAAATTCAGAAAAGAGCCGAGGATTTTTACGGCGGAAGATGGTCAGGCGGTGCAAGCTTTATAGACACCTGCAGTCAGTTCTGTGTTTGCATTGTCGGCGTTATTACCTCCTCATTACTGATTTATAAGGTAGATTTCTTTATGATTCTGCTTATCCTTGCAACCTGTATTGCTCAATTTGCACTTTTGAAAATCATAAATAAAAAAATCAGAGAAAATCTTGACAGCAGATCTAAATTCAGAACCAAGTTTGACTATTTCTATAAAATGAGCAAAAACACAGACGCCTGTAAAGATATAAGGCTTTACAGCCTTTCGGACTATTTTATAAAAGCTCTCTCGGGTTCGCTTTATCAGCTTGAGAAAATTATTGCAAAATATACGCATCAATCCGCTGCTTTTGATGTCGTAACGGCTGCACTTAACCTTATTCGCGAAGCAGTGGCATATGTTTATCTAGTTTATCTTGTTACTCAGGGCAGGCTTTCCGTTTCTGAATTTATATTTTATTTCGGAATCATCACAGGCTTCTCAAACTGGGTGGTAAACCTTGTTTTTTCATACTCACAAATTGAAAGATGCTGTAATGAATGCGCAGCATACAGAAATTATATTGACGGTGAAGATACCGCAGATAAGGGCTGTGAATTTAAAGAAAAAGATATTAAGTCTATAAAATTTACAGATGTAGCCTTTAAATATCCGTCTGCAGAAGAAGAAACACTGAAAAATATTAACCTTGAATTTCACGGCGGAGAAAACATTGCAATAGTGGGTGAAAACGGTGCAGGCAAAACAACACTGATAAAGCTGCTTTGCGGATTATACAGCCCAACCGGCGGTGAAATTACCGTTAACGGAACAAACACAGCGGAAATTTCAAAGGAAAGCTATTTTGATTTATTTTCTGCAATTTTTCAGGATTATTATTTTCTTCCGATGACTGTTGCAGAAAATCTGGCTGCCGAAATGAATTATGATAAAGAAAAACTCTATTCAGCGCTTGAAAAGGCAGACATAGCTGATAAAATTAACACATTGGAAAACAAAGAAAATTCAATGATGGATAAAGAGGTTTACAAAAACGCAGTTGATTTTTCAGGCGGCGAAAAGCAAAAGCTGCTTCTGGCAAAGGCAATTTACAAGAATGCACCTGTGCTTATTCTTGATGAACCTACTGCCGCCCTTGACCCTATTGCGGAGAACGAACTGTATTTAAAATATAATGAGCTTACAAAGGACAAACTGTCATTTTTCATATCGCACAGGCTATCCTCCACCCGATTTTGTGACAGAATTCTTTTTGTTTCGAACGGTCAGATTGCAGAAGAAGGCACACACGAGGAGTTAATGGCACGCAAGGGTGCTTATTACAAAATGTATCAGCTTCAGAGCTATTACTACAAGGAGCAGGAGGTGGCTGAAAATGCGTAATTTTAAAATGATTTTTAAAATGTACGGAGAAATTCACCGCCTTGAAAAGCACACCATTCCTGCAAAGCTTATAAATGCATTAATACAGGCGGCAAGACCTTTTGTTAATATCTATTTCACGGCTAAGCTTGTTACCCTGCTTTCCAACGGAGCGGACTTTAAAGATGTACTTATTTACATCTGCCTTGCGCTTATCATTAATTTTATTTTCCACTTCCTTAATAATTTTCTTTCAGATTATGAAAGCGGTTTGCAGCACATTCTGCTTGACAAAGAAAGTGAGAAAATGGCTAAAAAACTGTATAAAACGGAGTATGAAAAGCTGGAGGACAGCGAATTCCGTGAAATAATCCATAAGCACGAGGAGGCAGGTGCAAGCCGCTGGGCAAGATTTCCGTATTTTATATGGACAACATCTGTATTTATAAGCGGTGTTTTAACACTTACCATTGCAATCATAATGATTATGCCGCTTCTTAAAATCGGCTTCACTGCAACAGGAGCAGGATTTTTTGAAAAGCCTGTTTTCCTTATAACACTGATATGTGTTATTGTTTCCATGGCAGTTATTATGCTGCTTATTGCAATTAAAATGAACAAATCATACCTTGCAGCTAATGAAGCCTATGCCGAGCTTGACAGATTATTTTACTCCTTCATAGATATTTTCAGAGATTACAAAACAGGCAAGGAAATAAGACTTTACAAAGAGCAGGAATTAATCAACCATATTGCAACGGATAAAATACTGAATGACGGCGAAAAAACACTGAAAAAGATTTCAATGAAAACTGCCAAAACAAGTTCCTTTGTTGCCATTATGGGTGCGGCAGTCAGCTTTGGTGTTTACCTGTTTATTGGTGTTAAAGGACTTTACGGGCTCTTTGACATTGGTAATTTAGTTCTTTACTGCGGTGCTTTTATGCAAATTATTAACGGTGTTATGCAGCTTGCAAATACGCTTGGCAAGCTTGTTGAAATACTGCCGCTTGCCAATGTCTATTTCACCATTATTGAATCAACTGATGATAAACGCTACGGCGAAAAAGAGCTTAATCAAGATAAAATTGAAATTGAATTCAGAAATGTATCTTTCAGATACCCCGGCAGTAAGAATTACGCACTTAAAAATGTTAATTTGCATATTAAAGACGGTAAACACCTTGCTGTTGTGGGCAGAAACGGAAGCGGAAAAACAACCTTTATCAAGCTGATGTGCAGACTTTATGATGTTACTGAGGGTGAAATTCTTATTAACGGCATAAACATTAAGGATTACACAAAAGATAGCATAATCAAGCTTTATTCCGTTGTTTTTCAGGATTTTCAGATGTTTTCACTTGAGCTTTACAAAAATGTATGCACAAGTGAGAAATACAGCAAGGATAAACTGTACAGCTGCCTTGAGCAGGCGAACATTAAAGCGCGCGTTTTGAATATGCCGCAAAAAGAAAACACCTATCTTTACAAAAACATTGATAAGGCAGGCATTGAAATTTCGGGCGGCGAGGCACAGAAGCTGGCACTTGCACGAGCGTTGTACAAGGACAGCCCTGTTGTTATTCTTGATGAGCCGACTGCAGCGCTTGACCCTGTTGCGGAAAATGAAATATACAACCGGTTCAATTCCTTTGTTCAGAATAAAACAGCAATTTATATTTCTCACAGGCTTTCAAGCTGTGCCTTCTGTGATGACATAGCTGTGTTTGAAAAGGCAGAGCTTGTTGAATTCGGAACACACAGAGAGCTTATTGACAGCGGCGGCAAATACTTTGAACTATGGAATGCACAGGCAAAATATTATACTGAATAAACAAAAAAGAGAGGTAACAAAGTTACCTCTCTTTTTATACAATTTCAATTGAACTGCCGGTATCCTTGATTTTTACAAAGGTGGGATGTTCACAGCCTGTTTTATTCGGGGTGTGGAAGGTCAGCATTAAACCATCCTTACTACCAAACACCATTCCGTGACCGCCGTCATCTGTAATAAGCGGCGGAAGGTGCACAAAATTGCCGTTTATTTCACCATTATTCGATTTAGCAAGACACTGCGCATACTGATGATTTATAAAGGTAGACCATACCATAAGCAGTTCACCGTCTGACGTTCTGTACATAAACGGACCGTCGGTAATGTAATGCTCACCCTGCGGCTTTTCATCAATATAATAAGGTGATGAACCGCTGAAAAGATATACAGGCTCTCCGATGCTTTCGCTTAAATCATCATTCAGCTTAATAAAGCAAACTGTTCCGTCAACTATCTGCGTATGCTCATGGCAGAAAGCAAGATAAGGGTCTCCGTTTTTATCAACATAAAGCGTGCCGTCAAGGCATTCCCAATCCTGCGGTGTTAATGCCTTTTTGCTGTGCGGCTTAAACGGACCGAGCGGACTGTCTGCTCTGAGGGAAAAGGTGCCTCTTAAACCATTATCGCGTGTAAATGTGGCAAGCATATAATAAGCATCTTTATATTTATGCACTTCAGGTGCCCAGTTAACCTCTCTGTTCAAGCCGAATGCATCAGAGTTAAAACACGCTTTCGGCTTACTCCAATCAACAAGATTATCCGAAACATAAACGTCAAACCCGCCTGTTTTTTTGCCGAAATCAGCAGCCCTTGTACCATACATATAATACTTATCGTTCTCAAACAAAACAAACGGATCTCTTATGTTAATATCTTTTAAATTCATAATTACTCTGCCTTAATTTTTTTATTAACTGCAAAATGAAGAACAACCGTGATAATCATAAGCACAACTGCTGCATAAAAGCCGCCGAAATTGCAGATTGTTATTCCCGCAGCAGCCGCTGCTATACCAACACCTGCAAAAGCAATTATGCCTGCCACAGAAAAAACAATGTTTCTTATCAAGCCGTTTTTCGTGTATGAAAACAGAGAAACCACAAGATTAACAAGTGCAAACACAATAGCCAAAGCAAAGCAAATTAAGCAAAGCAAAAGTGCCTTATTACCAAAAACATCACTTGAAGATGATATTACCTGTTTAATAATTGAAACAAGTGTTAAATTGGTTTCATTAAATTTAAAGGTTGGCATAAGAAGTGCCACAACAGGAACAAAAAATGAAAGAAGCCTTAATATTGCAGGAAGAGAGCCTATTGCGGATTTCTTAATTCCGTCTGTAAGCTTTCCAACAGCAGCCCATTCCTCTTCTGCCTTTGCTGCATCCTCCTTCAAGCGGTTATCAAAATCATAATACATCAAATTTGCACCGCAGTGAGGACAGCTCTGCTTAAAATAGAATGCACCTATTTTTTTATCACATTTCGGACAATTACTCATTTTCATCCACCTCCTGTGAAACTTCTTTTGAAAGATTTTCTCTTCTTTCTTTAAGATCTGCACGAATCTGTGCAAGCTTTTCCCCTCTTAAATCATAGAAAAGATACGGAATAACTGAAATCAAACCAAGAATATGCGGCACAAGAATATATAATGCCCATATCCATAAATCCGTATTATCACCCATAATTGTTTTCGTTTCAGTTGAAGAAATCTGAACAAATGAAAGTCCGATGAGCGGCAATAAAGCTGTTCCGATTGAGGTAGAAACAGAGCCTGTGAGTTTGCCGAGGAATGTTAAAACAGAGAAGCTTACACCCTCATTTCTTTCGCCTGTTTTCCATTCCATATAATCAACCGTATCACCAATCATTTCTGTTGGAATAACCATATTAATGGTGTTAAAGAAGCTGAAAATAAAATTCTGAATCATAAGAAGAATTGAAACAACAAGTACATTTGAATTAAAGAATTTCAAGCCGAGAACAAACACAAGAACTCCCGTTATCAAGCGGCAGCTTAAATTCAGTATAACAATCTGCCTGTTGTCAAATTTCTTTTTCAGCTTCGGAATCAGAAGATATGTAAGGAAGCCGAATATTGTTCCGGGCAGGTTAATCCAAAGCACCGCCGAGTTAAGATTAAGAACCTCTGAATAATAGTATGTCTGGAATACACTTGCAAGACCGCCGAGTGTACCGATAAGATTTGAGCATATAATCAGAAGGAGCGGCTTGTTCTTAAACAGAACCTTGAAGCCATCAATAACGGAGGGTTCTTTAACTGTCTGCACAACTCTTTCCTTTGTTTTCCAGCCTGCAAGTGAAAACAGACCCATACCGAGTGTGCCTGCAATGATTGCAAGAATAAGGAAATCCTGTGAAAGAGTAAGCTTCCATTTGCCGTTATTACTTAAGTCCATCATAACAACAAGGAAGGTTGGTGATAATCCGCCGACAATGCTTGAAATAAATCTTGCAGAAGATATTGCCCTTGTTCTGTCGTTCGGATTAGGAGAAATTGCCGTGCTTAAACTCCAGAACGGAACATCGCCCAGGGTATAGAAAAATTCCCATATAAAATAAGAAATATACATATATACTATTTTTACGGTAGTTGATTTTGCATCTGCAAGTATTTCAGGACCTGCAAAAAGCATTATCGTTGTAATTGCCAGCGGAAGCGGAACAAGAATCAGATACGGGCGAAGCTTACCATAGCGTGTTCTTGTTTTATCAATAATACTTCCCATAAGCGGATCATTTACTGCATCCCATATACCAAGGAACAGAATCATTGTTGAAACCGCTGCTGCAGGAATACCAAAAACCTTTGTGAAGAAAAGTGAAAGATAGCCGCCTGCTACAAGGTTATAGCCAAATACCTGCCCGGCATTTGCAAAGCCATAGGCAAGGTTTTCCTTAACCCCTACATAGCGTATTTCCTTTGTTTCTGAATTTGCCATGTTACCCCTCCGAATTTTTAAATATAATTCAACATTTTAATTATA
>OFFV01000377.1_pt1 | contig 36366 bp, 33 predicted proteins | sample 1521461 | NCBI WGS metagenome assembly OFFV01 (sample SAMEA3504120, study PRJEB24116) | mouse gut metagenome | biome: mouse gut; feature: mouse-associated habitat; material: faeces | place: Denmark | collected 2011 | reverse complement strand
GGGTGTTGTAGGCGTAGATCATGGGGACGACACGGGAGAAGGATTGAATTTTTGCAACTTCCATCATGTCATCTCCTTCGCGTGAGTTTCAATAAATTCAATTTCCTTTGCGTCCAGACCGTATTTCTTGTAAAGCTGCTGGTCGATTTCGGGAATAGATTTTGTCCAGTCAATGTCGGAGGCAGAAGTAAAATCTTGAAGAGGAACCATACGCCATGTATCACGGTTATTGTCTTGCGTGATTTTGAGAATGCCGAGCATTACTCGGGCAAATTTTGTTTTCACATATTTCAAAGTATTTTCTGCCTCAATCTGGGAGCTAAATGCTCCTATACCAATAAAAGTTTGCGTGTATCCTTCGTCAGGTTTAGCAACAACAGGGGTGCTAAGTATTTCGCCAACAGAGCCGACACCATTTACACGAACAACAAGGACTTTCCATTTATTGAGATTTTCGTGGGATGTATCAGTAAATCGAATAGGAAAGTATCTCCACTGGCGTTTATTCTTTATGACCCCCAAAACTGAGATGTCGCTCTCCTCCCGCCTTTGCTCGGTAAAGAGTGAAACTTTCTCAAAAATATTATTTCTAAATCGCTTGTCTTTCCCATTACTACCGATAACAGTTCTAAACTCTGGATAGGCCCGATATAATTCGTCCAAATTGAAACGGTTCTGAACATAAATAATGCTCATCAAACTGCCGCCTTCTTCTTTAGGTGCAGCCTTGTGCATGATTGTGTTCAGTTCTGTATATGGTGAAAATATTTCGATTGGGTCAAACACCCGAACACTATCGTGATATGTAATCGCAACGCCGCCTTTGATTTCCGTGTTCGCAAAAATCTTGCTTGCATCCTGTTCATAATGTAGTACTTTCAAATGTGGGTCAGAGAGCATTTTTTGATTCCATGCCTTGGGGGTAGAACCGGCATTGAAAAGAAAACGGGCAGGGTGGATCAACTCCACTTTGTCCGCAACTTTATAAGCGCCATCCAAAAACAGGTGATAAATTGGCGGCGCATAGCCCTTATTTTCACCCAAAGTTTCATCCTGATACGGCGGATTTCCAATCACAAAATCAAACTTCATTGCCCGTTTCCCCCTTGTTGGTAATGCTGAATATTCAACGCTCCCGCCGCCAAGCCAGTTATAGACCCGGCAGCGCGGTTGTTTATTTTCTTTATCAGGCTCGGAAATCCCATCCAAAAACTCAAACAGGTTAAATTGCCGGAACTCCTCCTCGGCGGTACTGTACGGAATGGTCCCATGTAGTCCGTCCATCTGCCACACATTCCAGACGATTGCCGTGATGAGCTTCCCATATTCGGAAAGGGTGGGCTTCCGCCGCCAGCGTTCCCACAGGTATTCCTCAAAGGTCATCAGCAGGTTGACACGGGCGATCAGGAGATTGTCCCCCTGAAGCTCATAGCCATAAGTTGCGTGAAACGCTCGAAAAGTCCATTTCAGCCATTCTTCTTCCGTTTGGGTGTTCTCGTTCACTGTCCGCAGTTTCCGGTCCAGCAGGCCGATGCGATCTGGAACAGGGATAGCTTCGCCGCTTTCCACATCGTACCGGCTCACCAGAAACGGGGCCTCCCCGCAGGTGATCTCCAGCACACGGGCATCTACATACTTCTGCCAGCGGGCTTTGCTGTCCCACATCTCATCGGCGTAGCCGCACATCTTCCGGCACACCCACAGGGGCGTGGAGACTTCCCCATGCTGCCGTGTCCGGCTGGACTGCTGCTCCAGCTCCTTCCGGGCGCGGGTCTTGATAACGCTGGCGTTAGGGCCGGTGATTAGCTCCGGCATGATCTCCTCGTTGCGCCCATAGCGGGGGCCGAGAGCGGTATAAGCGTCTGTGGCCCACATGATGCGCTTTCCGATGGTCTTATCCAACAGCAGCTTGTCCAAAATGCCCAAGGAGTGAAGCTTCAGAATGTCGTCCTGGATGTTGAGTATCATTCCGCCCCTCCTCCTGGGCCTACGGAATGGTGTGCTTTTTTATTGAATAGAGAAAAGGTGTACCGGACAGCATACCACATTCACCATTGGGCGCAGCGCTCTTTGATACAGATACAGATACGCAAACAGCCGATTGTTTGCGGATTTCACAAGGCTTGAATCTGAACTGCGATTTTAAGGCGCCGTTCTCCCCGAATGCCGTTCCTGCCCGGAATCTCATCCCGGCGTATCGCTTCCCTTGGTGCGCTCATATCGTGACGGCACTTCGCCGGAAAGCATATCCCATTCGGACGGTCATGCAATTTTCAAGGTTCAGTGGTGTGTATCAGGTACATTGTAGCGAAAAAATGCGCCCCTTCCCGTATATCCAAGAGGATGGAAAAGGGCGGTAAATCGGCGTGATTTCCACGCTTATGGACGGAGGTAGAGATGGAAGCAAAATTGACCATACAAGAGCGTTTTAAAGACCTGCGGGTTGTTGACCGGGGTTTGAGCCTGGAACAGCTTGCAGAGCAGACAGGGCTTTCCAAATCTGCTCTCGGCAAATATGAGTCCGAGGATTTCAAGGATATAAGCCCCTTTGCCATCGTGACGCTGGCAAAGTTCTACGGCGTGTCTACCGACTATCTGCTTGGTCTGACAGAAAACAAAAATCCCGCAAACGCAGAGCTACAAGCCCTGCATCTGCGGGATGATGCGGTAGATGCGATACGGGATGGGAAATATAATAAGCGGCTGCTGTCTGAGTTGCTGGTGCATGACAAATTCCAGCAGTTAATGGTCGATGCCGAGGTCTATGTTGACCGGATCGCCGACAGCAGGATCAACGATATGAATGCCATGCTTGAAGCGGTGCGCCAGCAGATTATTCAGCAGTATGCTACAGAGGATGGAGATTTGCATACCCGAACGCTGGCTCTCGCTCAAATCCAAACAGCGGAGTATTTCAAACAGGTGCTGTCTGATGATCTGATAGGTATTCTATCGGACATCAGAGAAGCCCACAAGCAGGATGCCACCACCGCAGACGAGGAGTCCACCGCCGAAGCCGTCAGCGAGTATTTACAGACCGCTATGAGTTATGAGGGCAGCCCGCAGGAAAAACAGGCCAGAGTTTATCTTGCGGGGCTGGGCATTGACTATGGCGCTATATCTAAAGAAGAATTTGTAACGCTGATTGGAATTTTGCAAAAATCCAAGAAACTGAAAATTAAGCAAGCCAATCAACGAGGCAAAAAACGGAGGAAATATGAAATTATCAAAGATTAAAATTAAAAATTATAGACTCCTGATTGATGCTGAACTGGAGGTTGACTCCCAAACAACACTGATTGTTGGGCGCAATAATACTGCCAAAACATCTTGCTTCGAATGTATCTGCAATGTGTTGAATGGAAATCCTTTTTCATTTAACGACTATCCCTTGCAAAAACGGGAGAATCTCTATACCAAGATAGCTTTATTTATGGAGAAAAAGCTTACTCTTGAACAACTTTATGAGCAGTTAGAACCAATATCTATAGAGTTACTAGTGGATTATACTTTGGATGATCCGGATGAGAACTTGGGTGCATTGTCTCCTTTTATAAATTTCTTCATTGCGGAAAATAAAGGACCCCAATTTGGATTCTTTGGTGATGCATGGCAAACAATATACCAATCCAATAAGGCGTGTGGGGCTATAGAGCATAATAATCTTATGAATACTGTTGAACCCGTTTATAAAGCCCTGGAAACATCAAATATGCAATTGCTTTTTGATGCTCTCGAAATAAAGCGATATCCGATTACTAAAAAGTCCGAAAAAGCCAGATGGAAAAATTTTCATAAACAACTAAAAGAGGTTAGAAGGAAAAAAGCTATCGATGTTTTTGAGTTAGTCAATCAATCAAACTTGATTCCTGTACCTCCCAAACTGGAAGGGTATTATCGTCTGTATTGCGATGCTCCTGAAACAATCTATGCCGCAGACACTACAATCCAATCGTTTTTAAATTTGGATTATGCACAGTTCGTAACGGCAATTGACTTTATGTATCCAGATGCAATGTTTTCAACTGAACATGGCGTCAAAGGAGAAGAGTACGATAATGTAGTCTTTGTTATTGGAAGAGGGTGGAATCAGTACCAATTTGAAGTCTATGCGCCGATGATAACAGGGCAATCTGCCATTCCAACCGGAAAACAGGCATCATATGAACGAAACCGAAACCTTTTCTATGTATGTTGTTCAAGACCGAAAAAAAGATTATTCTTATTCATATCCATACCAATAGAACCAACTTTTCGATCCTTTTTAGTTGAACTTGTTGGAGAGCAGAATATATTTACTTATAGTCAATACCTCGAGTCAAACATGAAATAAGCTGAATATGATGTCGATAGATATACCTGTAAAATCAAGGGAACCCCAATCCATCCGTTAGGCCAACTGATGAAGAAAGAAAAATTTGGTAGTTTCAAATTAAAGGCGCATGAAAGAGATACACTTATCCGTATGAAAAAGCAAAAAGCAAGCTGAGTATCGGTTGATTTGATACTCAGCTCGCTTACTATAAAATTAGGAATTGCCTTCAATTCCGCTGTGCGGGCCGGAAACCTGTCTGAGATAACCTTCCAGATTGCCGCAGAGAACCAACTCCGCATAGTCCAAAGGGGCGTTATAGATAAGCCAGTCCAATTCGGAACGGGCGTTGACGCTCATAGCAACCTCCCTCTCGACCTCGGCACAGTCAATAGAAATCATACTCCTGTCCGCATAGCGCAATTCGACATTGCCGGTGTCGATGTTAAACTCGCACGATAACAGCTTGTTCATAGTGGAACCTCCGTAAAACCTTGCATTTTGTAACCAATCCTGACTGACAGTTGCCATTCGTTTTTTGATTACTGTTTTACGGACACCCACCTAAGGCTGCGGTTGGCTTTTTGATCAATTGTTCCAGCGCGGCTTTGATTTATCAAAGGCGCAAGAAATCAGAGAGAGTATAACCGTGAGAATGGGTAACGAGACTGTCGCAACACACGAAGGTGTTCACTGTCTTACCGGTCATGCCGGAAAAGGTCAACAATTTGACTGGGTATTTGTGCTTGGCTTGGAGGATGGATCTATACCTGATTTTAGAGCGAAAAACCTCGAATCCAAACGCGAAGAAGCCAGAGTGCTTTCTGTTATGATATCCCGTGCGCGGATTGGCGTTTTTGGAACTTATACAAAAATCGATACGCGACACTTTAGGAAACAGCCTTCAGAGTTTATTGAGCATCTGAATAAGGCTCCTGGGTTCTTATGTGGCAAGGATAGTATTGAAGCATGGTGTGGTAAAGCTGATTGGCCAGCAATAGCATTGATGTAGCTTGAACTTTATGAGACTGCAGGAAAGAGCGCTGAAATAGCTTGCGATATGGTCACCTGCTGAACAGAAAATTGCGTTTTCCCAATTCAGAACAGTGACTTTTCGCTCGAGGTTTGTCACTCTTCAGTTGGGCGAAAACACCCTTCCCAATGTGACTACAGAATATGTAGTCACCGCTAGCTACAGTGCGATCACAAGATTTTTGGGATAGGAGAGTGGAGAGGATTCCAGCTCACCTGTTCTGTTGAGTACATCCAAATGGGTTATGCAGCTATCGAGTGGGGGCAATACTCAGCAGCCTCTTTGAGGGAACCCTATTTGCTTCTATTACATTCAGTTTCCCTGGGTGTCTATGCAGCGCAATACGGCATAGTTGGTATACAATGCCAGACAAAGTAAGAGTATGTAATGGAGGGTTGTTGTGGCTACTACGGCGGTTACCGAGTCCATCTCTGCGAAGCTCCGCAAGGACGAGAAGGACCGTTTCTCTGCCATTTGCGACGAGATCGGAACTTCCCCGAGTAACGCTATCCGCATGTTCGTCTCTGCATTCAGTCGTCGAGGCGGCTTTCCGTTCGACCCCTCGAACCCCTACGGGTTTAGTCCAGAGACGCTCGCAGCAATGGACGATGCGGCTGCGGGCAAGAACCTCTCTGGTCCCTACCGTACCGTCAAGGAGGCCATGGCTGCCCTTGATGAGGAGTAGGTCACCTAAGAAAGCAGGCCATACTCCCTGTACATTGTCAGCATCCGTTGGTACATCAACTTATTAGACATGTGCTGTTTGAACGTGACGGACTTCTCCCGCCCATGTGCCTTTAACTTATCCATCTCAGACTGAGCAAACTGCATCTGACTCTTAACGTCCTCAAGCATAGATTCGAAGGCTTTGAGACGCTCCTCATCTGACATGTTGTTCATGGCGGTAGCGTGCGACTCCTGCTTCTGATTAAGTAAAGAAGAGACTCCCCTTCACCGAAGAGTCTCTTCTCACTGGACTTGGTGCTAAGCGATCTTCTCGAACACCATTGTAGCCTGGGTACGATCTCCGCCATCAAGTCCCAGCTACGGCGCCTTGAGTTTCTCGGTAGCGCAGTTAGTCGTTCAGATGGTCGACCGCGAATTGAGCCTCTTCAGGTGTGAAGCGCTCTCCGTAATCGGAAGTGAGTTGGTCATAGATGTTGCTGGGCGACATCGACATCATGTCTTGATAGTCCTTGGCTTTGGCCAGCGCGTTGGCAGACCAGTCGCAAGAAATGTGGTCGACGGCGTACTGGGCTTCTTCGGGAGTGAATTGCTCGCCGTATTCGGAGATCAGCTGGTCATAGACGCCCATCTTGGACATATGCATGGAGTCTGCGTAGTTTTGCCCTTTTGCCAGGGCGTTGGCGTTCCAGTCTGCCACCAAGTTGTCGATGGCATACTGAGCGGCTTCTGCCGAGAAGTTCTCGCCGTACTCAGAAGTGAGCTGGTCATAGACGCCCTGTTTGGACATATGCATGCGGTCGCTGTAGGTTTGTGCCTTTGAAAGAGCTGAACGATATTCTGCGGGAACCGACTTGTCCTCTTTGGGAGCTTCTTCCACTTTGGGAGCTTCCTCCGCAGGCTTCTCCTCTGGGGAGGGGGCTTTGGCGGTTGGAGCCTGTTCCTGGGTGGTTTCCGCTTGGGCTTCTGGCGCCTTGGAGGAGGCTCCGCCACATCCAGCCAAGGTGAGGACAAGGCAGAGAGCGAGACCAGGGGCGACCAACATGTGCGACAGAGTGCGTTTCATAGCGTGAGTCCTTTCGGTAGAACTGAGCCTGTGAGCAGCGCCTGGAAGGCGATACCTTCAGGCGAAGCCGTTAATTTGCAGAGTATATTAAGATTTCAGCTTGGGGTGTCCTTGGTATGGGACTCAAAGAGGTTTATCTGTGTGCACATACGAAAGCTGAGGATGCATGCAAATCTGTCAGTTCGCTACCTTAGTCCTTCTGGGTGCTCCTCAGTTGTTCGGGCGCATTTCTCTGCCATGGGGCACTCAACTTTCAAGCAGAGACTGCGTAATAGGCCCGCTGACGCTTCGGCAGGCCTATTCCAAATGGCTCATTCGTCGAAAAGGTCGCTATGGGTTCCAGTGCGCACGAGTGTGAGGACCATGATGTTATCGGTAATTTTGTATATGAGTAGCCAGTCGGCTCGGATATGGCATTCCCAGTGCCCGGACCACTTCCCGGAGAGCATGTGAGGCCGACAACGGCTGGGTAGAGGCTCGTCATTGGCAAGCGTCTCGATGATTGTACGAAGCTCGTCTTTGGGAAGCCCACGTTTGATTGCAGCTTTGTAGTCCTTCTTGAATCGAGATGTTTGGCGGATCTCCCTCATCGCTAAGCATCCAAATCAGCAAATAACTCATCAATGCTCGAGTAGCCTTTGGCATCAGGATCTATCGCGATGCGGTCGGCCTCATGCATGGCAGCAAGCGTCTCGGCATTGGGAACATCGCGCGTGGGGCGGAACGGGAGGCCCTGCTCGCGCACGGCCTGGCGTAAGAATGTGTTGACAGCTGTGGAGAAGTTCATTCCAAGGTCGGCGAAGAGACGATCGGCTTCCTTTTTCAGCTGGGCATCTGTGCGTATGCTCGTTGTTACTGTATTCATGGCTACCTCCTTGTATTGCATGATACATCTATTGCAACACAAGTGACAATCGCTTAACTGCCAATAGCGGTTATTTTTTGGCGGTTAATATGACAGCTGCTTGCACGGTAAATCAGATCGTTGTCCCATTGATAGGAGAGTCGGGCTCTCCCTCATGCAATTCGCGTCGTAGCTGCTCCCACTTTCCAATCGCGACAGCTTTGAGTGTGCCGGTGTGGGCCATCTTGTAGCTGATGATCCAGACATACACTAGGGCGGCAATTCCTAAGAAGCCACCAATTATCAGGGAAGCGATGTCAAAACTGGATTCGACGGTATAGTAGAAATAAAGCATTATGCAGATAAGAGCCTCAAATAAGTACTCGTAGTTTCGAAACACGGTGAATCTTGAGTGGCTCTTGTCTTCCTTGTACAGCTCGTTCAGCGTTTCCCACTTGTAGCCTTTGATCTCTGATTCAAGCATCACGATCATGTATGCGCTAATTTTTGCAACGTTCTTGCGGTAATAAAGGCTTTTAGATGAGAGGGGGATGATGAGGACAAAGGGGATCAGGAAGAGAAATGGATTGTCTGACGAGAAGGCAAACGCCAAAACCGCAGCCAACGCGGTCATAGAGAAGGTCGAGAAGTCGTTTGACAGGCGCGTGCAGTTCGCGATCTCTTCTCGCAACGTTTCATATTGCATCTCGTATTGAGCCACGAGCTCGTCAGATCTCTCGATTCTAGAAAAATCTTCCAATGGCTTTTCCCGTCTGGCTTATGAGCGATTCTATGGGTGAGTCCCTTATATTCGTCATTATATAAGAACAGTACAATCAAATTGGACACGCACCATAAGCTGCAAAACGGGTGCTTAAGGGGGCAACATACTGTGAGCGGTACCGAGCCTGTGATCTGGAGCGATGAGAACTTCGAGATCAGATTGCCAAATCGCCCTCATGTGGATCGCGACGATGGGGGCCATCTCGTCGTGTATCCAAAACGAGACGTCAGCTTTAGAAGCGAGCTTCCCGTTCAGGAGGCTCAGGCCCTCGCAGTCCTTCTCCAGGCATTGGAAGAAGCCTATCTCTTTGCAATGAGGGCACGTGGGCTCGATATGGTCTGGCTCAACATCCAAGACAACGGCAATTGGTCGCTCCTTACCGATAAGCCCAGACATTTCCACGTGCACCTCTATGGCAGATGCAGGACAGAGCATGGGCAGACGCCGGGGCAAGCGCTTGTGTTCCCAGATCCACACTCGGCAATCTACGACGAGAAAAAGCAGCTCGATGAAGGGGATATAGCGGCAATCATCGATAGGCTGGAAGCCAATATTCAGAAGCTTGCCTCACAAGAACACGGCCAACCGTATCCATTGAGATAGCTAGAGGGTAATCAAGGTACCCGTCTCGCCGCGAAGGCCCTCGGCAGCATGGCCCAGCGAGGTGATGATCGCTTTTCCCTGAGGATGTGCTTCTACGAATTTGACGCAAGCCTCTACTTTGGGAAGCATGCTGCCAGGGGCAAATTGTTCCTGTGCAATATAGGTGCGGGCCTCCTCTGCAGTCATGCTGTCGATGCCTTTTTGATCTGGTTGGTTAAAGTTGATATATACCTTATCTACCGCTGTGAGAATTACCAAAATGTCGGCATGGATCTTCCAAGCCAGGATGGAGCTCACAAGGTCCTTGTCGATAATGGCATCCACTGCTTTGTAGCGGTCATCCTCTAGGATGACGGGAATGCCGCCACCGCCCGCGGCCACCACGATGCAGCCGTTGTCCACCAAGGATGAAATAACCCCTAGCTCGAGAATGTCCTGTGGAGCAGGGCTTGGAACTACGCGTCTCCATCCGCGTCCAGAGTCTTCCTTGACCTGGCAGCCAGTGGCCTTGGCAAAGGCCTGGGCGTCCTTCTCGGTCATAAATGCACCAATGGGCTTCTCGTAGTCCTTAAAGGCTTCATCGGAGGCATCTACCAAGACATGGGTGGGCACATCCACCACTGCGCGCATGATGTCTTGCGAGCGAAACTGGTTGATGAGTGTACGGGTCAGCTGCGCGCCAATGTAGCCTTGGCTCATGGCATTGCAATCAGTCAGGGGCATGAAGGGAACTTGGTTTGCAGGGTCTTTGCTTGCAGCCACAAAGGCCTCGTCGATGACGCCAACTTGAGGTCCATTTCCATGGGTGATTACCACATCGATACCCTCTTGGATCATGGAAGCCAAATGCTTTGCAGTCTCTTGTAGCAGGGTGAGCTGCTCTTGAGGATTATTTCCAAGGGCATTGCCACCCAGGGCCACAACCACGCGTTCGCCAACAAGTTGATTTGTGTCCATAGGTCTACCTCTTTACGGGCTCTGCAGTTCTGTGCCGTTAAGGCGGTATGTGCCCTGATAGCCACGGCATCATCGCGAGAGGCCCTCCATGTCTTCTAGAAGGATGTGCACGCTCTGGAAGAGCGCGCTTTTCTCATTGGCTGGAGCTCGGGGAAGAGCTAACTATGCTCGTGCTCCTAACAGCTCTTGACCAGACCCTCTATCAAATGGTTGACCTTATCGGGAGCATCGGTGTTGGAGTTGTGGCCTGCGTCCTGGATCCATTGGAGGGGGATGTCTGTCTTTTTGTGCCAAGCCTTGTTGTATCTAATGCAGGAGCCGGCATGGTCCTTCTCTCCGCAGATCAATAGGGCGGGACAGGTAATCTCATAGGGAAGATCGGCCTCCATGGCGTCAGCGAGCATCTTAAACCCGTGCCCTGCGAGGGCCGCATAGCGTTCTTGATCGCCTTCGTAGACCATCATCATGGTGTGCATGAGCTTTCTCCCATAGGAAGAAGCGGCCACACCCTCTGTGCCGGATTTCAAGAGCCATTTCCAAGGGAAGTGTCGGTACACGGGCTCCATTCGTTTTAATAGCCACAGTTCTGCGCCAGTTACGTAGCGGCGTTGCAGCGGTGCCGAATCAATGGATACAAAGCCCTTTAGTTTTTTAGGGAATTGCTGCGCGTAGGCCTGCCCAACGTAACCACCCATGGATTGTCCCACGATGACGGGGCTGTCGAACCCCTCCTGCTCCAAGATCCCGTCGAGCCATTGAGCTTTGTCCATCAAATCAAAGGTGAACTCAAAGGGATAGGAAGCCGAGTGCCCAGGCGCATCCCATACGAGCACTGGGTACGTTCCCTCAAAGTATTCGATTTGTTTGTCAAACAACCTGTGATCTGCCGTGAGACCTGGTAAAAAGACCAACTGAACATCCTGCTGGCGTGCAGTTGGCTGCGTCCAATAATGGATAGTTCCCTGCTTGGTTTCGTAAGTCTTCTCAATCATCGTGGGTACCCTCGGCTCCCCCAAAGGAAGTATCTTTATAAACATAGGCACATTGGTACCTTCACATTCTAATGGGAGGCTATATGAACATCGACGGGATCACCCTGCGTGCGGCCGAGACCGACGACCTCGACGCCATCGCCCTCATCTACAACTCCCTTTGGTGCAACTGGATCCGCAAGGCGGGCGCATGGGAAGATTGGGCTCTCTGCGGAAGGTTCAACGCCGCGATGCAACTCCAGCGCTCTCCCATCACGCTGGTGGCCGAGCGCAACGGCGCCGTCATAGGCGCTTGTCTTGTGGGCATTTTCAAAGATGGCGTTCCCGAGAAGAACCCCCACTGGCAGCCGATCTATGAAGGGCTCCTCGCCGCGGCTACTGAGCGGGCTAAAACCGCTGACGAGGACCTTGAAGGATCGCTCTTTGGCGACTCGCGAGAGAAGGCTACGGCTGACCGCTTCGCTGCCACCGGCAACGAGTACGCTCAGGCACAGGTCAACCTGATCATTCTCAAGCCGGAGTGGCAGGGTGCAGGTCTTGGGCGACGCCTTATCGAAGAGGCGCGTCATCGCATGCGCCAGGAGGGCTGCACCAAGTTCTTCCTCATGAGTGACAACCGCTCCAACTACCAGTTCTACGATCATTTGGGAATGACCCGCATCGCCGAGGACCACAGCCAAGACACCGGCGACAACTTCATCGTCTATGTCTATGGAGGAGAGGCCTAAACCAATGCCAAAGCGCCCTTTCTCTGAGATGATTGAGAATATAAATATATATTAACTGAGTCGGGAAGCAGGCTTTTCTCGGCTTCACTTGAGGTCTCTAGTAAAACTCTGATGACTAGAGGGCAATCAAGACGCCGTTTTGCTGCACAATTCTGGGAGGGAGCGGCTTCAGTGTGCTTTCGTCACGCTAACGGCCAAGAGAAGCGACGCTGCTGTTCAGGCCGATGGTAGGGGGGATCGTCAATGTATGAGCTGGTGCAGGTATCCGAGCATGACTATTACCTCCAAAGCCCCGCCAAGATCGGCCTGGTGAGGCTTAATGACCAAGACGTCTGTCTTATCGACAGCGGCAACGACAGAGATGCCGGGCGAAAAATCAGAAAGCTCTTAGACGAGCGTGGCTGGAAGCTCACCGCCATCTACAACACTCACTCCAATGCCGACCACATCGGTGGCAACCGTTACCTCCAAGCCCAGACGGGTTGCCAGATCTATGCTCCAGGCGTTGAGCGGGATTTCACCTGTCATCCCATCCTCGAGCCGGCGTTTCTCTATGGCGGCTACCCTTTTAAAGACCTGCGTCACAAGTTCTTGCTGGCTCAGCCAAGCGAGGCCCAAGAGCTCACCCCAGATAGGCTGCCCACAGGCTTTGAGGTGATCCCTCTGCCCGGGCATTTCTTTGACATGGTGGGTTTTCGCACGCCCGACGACACGGTATATCTGGCCGATTGCCTTTCCAGCCAAGAGACCCTGGAGAAGTACCAGATCGGCTTCATTTATGATGTGGTCGCCTATCTCGAAACCCTCGAGATGGTAAAAGGCCTTAAGGCAAACATGTTCGTTCCTGCCCATGCCCCAGCAACCTCGGAGATCGCCCCGCTGGCTCAGCTCAATATCGATAAAGTTTATCAAGTGGCCGAGAAAATCCTCAACCTCTGCCAGGAACCCATGAGCTTCGAGAGGATCCTCCAAAGGCTTTTTTGCGACTATGGATTGACGATGACCTATGAACAGTACGTCCTTGTGGGCAGCACGGTGCGCTCTTACCTGGCATGGCTAAAGGACACCGGCAGGCTCGACGCACTCATCCAAGACAATCAGCTGCTGTGGAAGCGGGGATAGGATGGTCAAATACTCCTGCGAAATGGGGCCGCAAGAGCAGGATGCATTGGTTGAGCTGGCCCTTGCCAATCCAAAAAACGTGAGAAGGCGCAAGATCGCAAAGATTCTCGCAGGGGTGATGATTCCCCTGATGCTCCTCTATCTTGTGGTTTTAGCCCACCGTATGAGCGAGCAGATAATGGGCCTTCTCTTCCTGGTGTTCTTCGTAGGTGTGGTGTTTCGAGTTCCCTATGAGCTCCAAAAGAGGATTCTTACACAGGTCCAATCAAAGGCAGACAACAGATTGGTCTCTGGGTGGCGTGAGTATGCCTTTGATGAGGACGGTATCAAGATTAGCTCTGATTTGGGCACCGGAGAACACCGATGGAACGGCTTTAGCTGCTGGGGCGTATTTAACAATTACGTCTATGTGAGAGAGATCAACAATGAGATGATCCTCGTCAGCAGAGATCACCTTTCAAGGGCAGAAGACGAAGAGCTTCTGCGACTTCTTCGCGAGCATCTGCCCGAAGAGGTTTTGTAAGCCCCCAGTAGATGCTCATATATAAGCACATATTATCACGTGCAAATAACTGGATATTACAGTAGAGTTACCCATAGTAATCACTTATTTTTTGGTTGGTGAGGAAATGGCGACTACCAACGTTACGATTCGAATGGATGAAGATTTAAAGCGTCAGGCCGACGAGCTCTTCGCTGAGATGGGCATGAGCTTCACAACGGCAGTCAATGTGTTCACTCGTCAGGCAATAAGGGAAAGGCGCATTCCTTTCGATATATTCGTGGGGTCTCCGTCAGCTTCAGTAGATAGGGACGCTGTGGAAGCTGCTCTTAGCTTTTCCTCTGATTACCTTGGGGATTTCAAACGGATGGCAAAATGACGTTTGAAATCAAGTACATCAATATTGATACAGCATTAGCCATTCATGAGGCGATGATCCAACGATTTGGCGGCAGTATGGGCTTACGTGATATAAGACTGTTGGAATCTGCGTTGGCTCAACCTGCACAACCGTTCCTGGGGAAGGACTTTTATCCCACGATTTCAGAAAAGGCTGCCCGTCTTGCGTTCGAAATTGCTAGGAATCATCCTTTTATTGATGGGAACAAGCGCACGGCTGCCGCATGCATGGCTGCTTTTTTGTCTATCAACTCAGTCGGGTTTTCTCCTAGGAAAGGAGAAGTTGCTGACAAGATCATCGCTTTGGCTGCCGGGGAGATTGATTATTGGCGATGGCCTGCGCGAAATCCATGTGGGGGCCTCCAAGCAATCTGACGATTCTAGAGCATTGGTTCTACAGCAGCGTATACATTGGTTCTACAGCAGCGTATACCTAGTCCCCCGGTAGTCGATGACGCCCTCTTTGCGCAGGCGTCCCAGCTCGGCCGAGAGGGTAGAGCGATCGACACCCAGATAGGCAGCGAGTTTGGTTTGGCTATAGGGAATCTCGAAGCTTTGAGTGCCAGCAGTTTTTTGCACCTGGGAGAGATAGGCCAAAATCTTGCCGCGGACGGTCTTTGGCGTGGTGACCATAGCGCGTCGATTCATCTCTAAATTATGTCTGGCTAATACACGCATCAAATTGCTTGCAATAGTGATATGACACGCGCATTGGTGCGGGCAGGGATGGATGATTTTCTCGGCTTCAAGGAATACGACTATAGCGTTCGTATCTGCCACGACATCGATGTCTAGCGTCTCTCCGGGCATGCAGGCGTATCCAGGCGCAAAGATCTCACCCGCCTCGCAGGTTTGAAGGATGTTCACGTTGCCCCAGGCGTCAGCGACTTCCACGCGCAGGCGCCCCTCCAAAACCACGCCCAGCGCGTTGGTGGTTTGGCCCGCGTGCAGTAAATACTGGCCGCGCTGGTAGGTTTTCTCCCGTGCGTTGAGGCAGGGGAGCATGCGCTCCAGGTCACCGGGCGCGATACCTGAGAAAAGCGCAGGTGTGCCAATGGCCATAAATCTCCTCTAATTGTTGGAATTAGAACAGACATGTTATCTCAAGAACAGAATACTTCAGCTATACCCGCGAGCGCAAAGGCGCGCTCAGCTAGGCGATAGGAGAGAGCGATGGGTGCCGATAACAAGATGTTCTGCTTCCAATGCGAGCAGACCGCAGGTTGTACCGCATGCACGGGCCTTGCGGGAGTGTGCGGCAAGAGCGCCGAGGTGGCCCTGCTTCAAGACGAGCTTACCGGTGCTTTGATCGCGCTGGCTCGGGCTGCCGAGAATAACCCCCTCAAAGATGCAGGTACTGACGATCTGATGCTCGAGGGCATGTTTACCTGTGTGACCAATGTGAGCTTTGACGGGGATGCCATCAAGGCGCTTATCGGTCGCGTGCGCGACGAAGTGAGTCGCTTAGATCCCCAGTGTGCTGACGGTGCCTGCGAGTACGACATGCATGAGCTTTGGAGCTCGGCAGAAGACATGCGAAGCCTTAAAAGCCTGCTGCTTTTTGGCATGCGCGGCATGGCTGCCTATGGCTACCATGCGGCTTCGCTGGGCGAGCGCGACGATCAAGTGACCGACTTCCTCTATGAGGGGCTGCGTGCGGTAGGGAGCGATCTTGGCGCCGATGAGCTGCTGGCTCTGGTGCTTAAATGCGGCGAGGCAAACTTGGCTGCTATGGCGGCGCTGGAGCGCGCCAATGTTGGAGCCTATGGCAAGCCTGAGCCCGCTACCTGCAACCTTACTGTTGAGGCAGGCCCCTTTATCGTGGTGACTGGCCATGATCTTCATGATTTGGAGCAGCTGCTGGAGCAAGCCGAGGGTCGCGGTGTCAACGTGTACACCCATGGCGAGATGCTTCCTGCCAACGCTTATCCTGAGCTGCGCAGATACCCGCATCTCAAGGGCAACTACGGCACGGCCTGGCATAATCAGCGTCGCGAGTTCAAGGATCTGCCCGCGCCTATCCTGTGGACTACCAACTGTCTGATGAGGCCAGACGCCTCCTATGCAGACCGCGTGTTTGTCACCGGTCCCGTGACGTTTCCTGGCGCCCACAACGTACCTGTGAATGAGGACGGCACTAAGGACTTCTCTGCCCTCATCGACAAGGCCTTGGAGCTTGGCGGCTGGTCTGAAGACAAGCAGTTCACCGGAATCAATGGCGGCACTTCTGTGACCACTGGCTTTGGCTATGACACGGTGATGGGCGTGGCGCCTGCGGTGATCGATGCGGTGAAGAGCGGCGACATCAACCACTTTGTGCTGCTGGCAGGCTGCGACGGACAACGTAGCGAGCGCAGCTACTACACCGAATTCGCCAAGCAGGCTCCTGTAGACACGGTGATTCTCACTTTGGCTTGCGGCAAGTATCGCTTCAATGACCTGGACTTGGGCGAGATCGACGGCATTCCTCGCTTGCTAGATGTGGGCCAGTGCAACGATGCCTACGGCGCCATAAGGATTGCGCTGGCGCTGGCCAAGGCCTTCGAGTGTGAAGTCAACGATCTACCGCTGTCCATGGTGCTCTCTTGGTACGAGCAGAAGGCCGTATGCATCCTGCTGACCCTGCTCTATCTGGGCATTCAGGGCATCTATCTGGGTCCCACGCTGCCGGCATTCATCAGCCCCGGCGTCTTCCAGGTGCTGCAGGAGCGCTTTGGCATTCGCCCCATCTCCACTCCGGAGGCCGACCTGGCTGAGATTATGGCTTAGGGCGCCTCGTACATTTCTTCTCTTCCAGGCGCCCCGGTTCCCTATAGGAGCCGGGGCGCCGTTGTTTGACGACAGCGCTCGCGCCTACTAAGTACATTTCCTTCGGCATGTGCCTACTAAGTACAATTGAATATGAAACCAACACCGTGAGCTTGGGTGATGTAATACTAAAATAAAAAGTGACGCAGATTTTGGGCAAAATTGGCCTACTAAGTACTTAGTAGGTATGAAATGGCTAGTAGGCATGAGGTGGCGCCCAGTCCAAACCTCGTCTGCCCTGCATCCCCATCTCACAGATAGGTCTGCTTTTGGCCCTCCAGGATTTATCTGAGGCTTGCGGTGTGAAAGCAGCCCTGCTTTCACACCGCTCCCTTTTAGCCGCAAAGAGTGCTTATAAATAATGAAGGTAAATTTGGTCTACAGGTTTTTGGCCTACAGATTATGGGGTGTTGACGCAGGTCTGGCGCAGGCCAACACCCCTTATCACAGCACACTATCTGTCCTATAAACCGAAGGTGCGCTATTTTGATCGCTTATCCTTCGTCAATAGCACCTCTCGCCCAAGCTCTCACTTCTTCTCCTACCTGGGGGTCGTCAGCGTAGGCGCCCAGTACATCGCATAAAAAGCGGACGTAAGTCTCCTTGAGCCTGCGTTCACCTACCACGTGGGCAGAAGGCCCAAAGCTTGCCAGACGTCCCATGAGGGCGGCGCCATCTGAAACCGGTACCTCAATACGAGTCTTGCCACCTGGCAGCTCGCGGACGGATTTCTTATCGGCAAGGGGAGAATCCTCGCTGTCAGGATTGAAGGCGTCCGCGATGGCTTTGAGCACGGGACCTTCGGCTTCGAGCTCCAGGCGCAGAGGATCCGAGGTAGCATACATCTCGTAACTGGCCTCCAGCGTGAAAAGCTCCTGCTCGGTGAGGTCGGCGTGCTTCTGAGGAGCTGGATCTGTCAGACGGTAGGGGAGCAAGCCAGGATAGCCCTCATCGGCATAGTCTTTGATGCTCCCGGGAATGATGCGATCCAGCCGATAGTTCAAATAGCCATCATTGTGCACCACGTAGCGGGGGCCTTCTGGGGTCTCCTCCAGATCGATGAACCGCGAGCTCATGTAATGGCGCCCGCGATCCTCATGCACCGCGATGGGCAGCAATTCGCGCTCTAGCAAGCCGCCTTGCCTAGGTTGCGCCACCAAATCAAAATCCGGCCCCAGCGTCCCGTAGATAAGCGAGATAGGGGCCAGCTTGCCGCCTCGGCGGTCGCCCATCTCGTTCAGCCTGTCCACCGCCCGCGCCACCGCACGATAATTCGCCAGCAGAGCTGCCGAAGCCTCAGGCCTGGGCCTATAAGTAATGCAAGGGGCTATAGGGCGATGGTCTTCTCGGTAGTGGAGAGACTTCACTTTTTCCAGAAGCTGCTCTTTTTCCTGGGAGTCGGCTAGGCGCGAGTGGGCCAACGCATCGGCCAATATAAACGCTTCTTCTGCTGAGAAGGGCCGCTCCGCGTGGTAGGTATAGCAGTTTTGTCCCTGAGATTTGGTGGTGACGGCACGCTGGGGTTCAGCATCTGGATGAGTCAGCGAATCTCGACGGGCGAACAGCTTGTTAAGCGTCACCAGGTCACAGCGCAGCCGTTGCAGCGCATTGGCGTGGGCATGGTCGCTCTCGTATTGGTCCTCTGAGACCAGAAGCCCATAGTCATGCTCCAACGGTAGATGGTGATTTGGATCATGCTGTATACAGACATAGGGGTTATAAGGGCAATCTCTATACCATCGCAAAAGACGATGATGGATGGTTTTGGTCTTATGACAGGGGTAACAATCTGGTTGATAAAGAAGCCGGTTTCTCTTCTCCTGAAGATGCGCTTCAAGATCTCAGCATAGGAAAAGGGAAGTATGTTGCAAACGTAGTCCTTGATGAGGGGCGGTGGGCTTCTCGGCAGGATATGGATCAGCCATAAAGATCTATTTGTTTAACTTGAGCTTTCTGCCTTCTCCGTACTCAAAATCCCACTGCATGGGTAGGAATAGGCGCAGACTACAAGACACTCCAACAAAGGAGCAACCTATGCCTACCATTTATGATTTCACTCTTGAGAAGCCAGACGGCACCGAGGTCAGCCTCTCCGAGTTCCGCGGCCGCCCCATGCTCATCGTCAATTCGGCCACCGGCTGCGGCTTTACCCCGCAGTATGAGGACCTCAAGAACCTCTACAACAACTATCACGAGCAGGGTCTCGAGATCATCGACATCCCTTGCGACCAGTTTGGCCATCAGGCTCCCGGCTCGGACGACGAGATCCACGAGTTCTGCACCATGACCTTTGGCACGCCCTATCAGCAGTACAAGAAGTCCGAGGTTAACGGGGATAACCAGCTTCCCCTCTATGCCTTCCTCAAAGAGCAGAAGAGCTTCGAGGGCTTCACTGGCGAGAAGGCCGACTTCATGGACAACTACCTCAAGGAGAACGTCGATCCCAACTACGCAGACAACGACGACATCAAGTGGAACTTCACCAAGTTCCTCATCGACCGCGACGGCAACGTAGTGGCTCGCTTCGAGCCCACGGTTGATATGGCGCTGGTTGAAGAGGCAGTCAAAGAGGCCCTCTAACATCGACAACTGCTAATACGTCTCGAAGCGCTCGGGCTCTTTGGAGTTCGGGCGCTTCACGTTTGCGCACAAACCATGATGCCCAGAGAAATCTGCGTCGTTCGCGCTAAGATATGAGATTGCGAACGTTTGTGCCACGGAATAATACCGTGGCTTGACTCGACGACAGGAGTTCTCACCGCATGTCTGCGATGACCGATAAGAACTACTACGAAATCCTTGGCGTCTCCTCAGACGCCACAACAGAGGAGATTCGTAAAGCATTTCAAAAGAAAGCCCGCACCCTCCATCCAGACGTGAACAAGGCGCCGGATGCAGAGGAGAAGTTCAAAGAAGTCTCCGAGGCCTACGCGGTGCTTTCAGACGAGGACAAGCGGCGCCGCTACGATGCCATGCGCTCGGGGGCACCCTTCATGGGCTCTTCGACATCCAGTGCTCCCCAGTCTCCCTTTGGCGGAGGCTTTGGCGGCTATGGCGGCATGCCCTTTGGCGGCTTCGGGGGGTTTGGAGGCTTTGGCGCCCAGCGCGGCAGGGCCACTGCCTATAATCCCCGCTCCGGCGCAGACGTCGTCTATGACATCGAACTGGATAGCAAGACCGCTGCGACAGGCACTCGCCGCGGCATCACCTACGACCGCTACGTAGTCTGCGACGTCTGCCATGGCACTGGCTCGGAAGAGTCCGAGCACGCCAAGGTGTGCCCCACCTGCCATGGCAAAGGCTCTATCGACGTCGATCTCTCGGCAGTCTTTGGCGGCATGGGCTTTGGCGCTATGCGCGTGCAATGCCCTGAGTGCGAGGGCACCGGCAAAGTGGTGGCGGATCCTTGCCATCGATGCAAGGGCACCGGCCGCATCCTTTCTGCCAGCGAGGCCGTGGTAGACATTCCTGCCGACTCCCACGATGGCGATATGATCCGCGTGCCCGGCATGGGCAATGCAGGCACCAATGGCGGCAAGACAGGCGATCTGTTGGTGCGTGTAGGCATTCCTGCAGAGCGCCTGGCGCCAGAGAGCGCCATGGGCTTCCAGCTCATCGGCTTTGCGCTGCCCTTCATCGCCATGGGACTCTTCTTCCAGGTGCTGGGCGCAGTGAGCCTCATCATCGCTGTGCCGCTTGTCATGGGTCTCTTCATGGTGGCGCGCGGAGGCCTTGCCAAGCATAACTCCGTCTGGTGGAAGAACGCCGGCAATCATGTGGTGGCCGGCCTTTCCAACGGCTTCATGCTGGCGCTCTTCATGACGCTCATGATCAGCTGCGCCCAAGGCGCTGGTCGGGCGGCCATGCGCTTCTAGCACGTAGCGCACGCCTTTCGCCTCAGGTTCGCTTGCGTCCTGCCCAAAGGGGGCGAGCGCCTGGGGCGAGGGTTTCTCGGCAGCGGGAACGGCTGCCAACAATGTAGGGTTTACCTCGAGGGATGAAAGGTCTGAGGTCTACCGTGGCAGAGTCGCAAAGGGATTTCTACGAGGTGCTCGGCGTCGAGCGCGATGCCGATGCCAAGACTATCAAGCGGGCGTTTTTGAAGAAGGCGCGCGTGCTGCATCCGGACGTGTCGGATGATCCCGATGCCGAGGCAAAGTTCAAAGAGCTCAACGAGGCCTACTCGGTGCTGTCCGATGAGACCAAGCGCGCCAACTACGATCGTTATGGCACTGCCGACGGCCCGGCGGGCTTTGGCGGCATGGATGACTTCTTTGGCGGCGGCTTCGACATGAGCGACCTGTTCTCCCAGTTCTTTGGGGGAGGGGCCGCCGGAGCCGGGCGGGTGCGCACGCGAGGCCGCGATATGTCGGTGACGCTCACCATCACGCTGCAAGAGGCGGCCACCGGCCTAGACCGCACCATTACCTATGATCGGCTGGCGCCTTGCGAGGACTGCGGCGGCACCGGCTCTGCCGATGGCTCTGCCCCCGTCACCTGCCCCGAATGCGGCGGCACCGGCGTGGTCACCAGCTGGCAGCACACCATTTTGGGTCGCATGCAAACCCAGTCCACCTGTCCGGAGTGCCACGGCACCGGCCAGGTCATCGAGCATCCCTGCGAGACTTGCGACGGCCAGGGCCGCACGCCGTCCCATGAAAAGGTGACAGTGCATATTCCGGCGGGCGTGGCCTCGGGCATGCAGCTCTCTATCGAGGGCGCCGGCGAGGCAGGTGTGCGCGGCGACAGGGCGGGCGACCTCATCGTGCGCATCGAGGTGGCCCAGCAGCCAGACCTGGTGCGCCAGGGCGACGACCTTATCTGCGCCGTCGACATCGATTGCTTCGAGGCCATGTTGGGCGCCACCTTCACTATGGAGGGCATCATGCCCCACGAGCAGGTGGAGGTCAACATACCCGCAGGTACACAGCCTGGAGACCATATACGGGTGCCTGGCTACGGCATGCCCAACCTCTACAATCCTTCCCAGCGCGGAAGCCTGGTATGCATCGTGAACCTCACGGTCCCCAAGGACCTCACTCCTGCGCAAACCCAACAGTTGGAGGCTGTGGCTCTGGAGCGCGGCAGCCGCCTTTCCACCGCTGACACCGCCCAGTCGCTGCTGGACGAGACCTTCGCCCAAGACCAGCAGGCTGCAGGTGCTTCTACTGCTTCTGCTTCCGAGAAGCCCCAGCCTTCCCGCCAGGCAGATTCTGAGTCCTCGTCGTTCTTTGGCGATGAGGAACAGGGTTCGCTCTTTGGGGGAGATGGCGCCTCTGGCCGCAAGAAGCCGCGCCCCAAGCCCTTTGGCAAGCGTAAGAAGAAGCGCTCGTGACGGCGGCGCAGCACAAAGGGGTCAAGCCGCTCAAGGTGGCCCTTAAAAACCTGGGCTGCCGGGTGAACCGCGCAGAGCTCGATGCCATCGCCGCTTCTCTGGAGCAGGCAGGCTGCGAGCTGGTGGGCGAGGACGAAGCCTCCATCGTGGTGGTGAACACCTGCGCGGTCACTGGCGAGGCCGAGGCCAAAGCCCGCAAGTCTCTGCGCCACTATGCGTCGCTCCCTCAGGTGCAGAGCGTGGTGGCTACCGGCTGCATGGCTACGCTCTTTGCAGACGAAGTAGCGTCTTTGGGCGAAAAGATGCAAGTCGAAGTTCTCAAGACGCAGGTGGCATCCTGTGTCTTGGCAGAGGCAGGACGCCTGGGTCTGGCTGATGCCGTTGCAGGGGCAGGAAAGGGTTTGCAGGATAGGCCTGGGGGCAGCCTGCAGGTGCACGAATCTGCACCTTCTGCCAGCGCTTCTCAAATCGCCGTGGACAGCTCGTTGCTCCCGGTGACTTCAGAAGCTCAGGGCACGGTGACGCCTACAGGCCGCATGCGGCCGGGCATCAAAATCCAAGATGGCTGCGACAATCGGTGCACCTATTGCATCGTATGGAAAGCGCGCGGGCCTGCACGCTCGCTGTCGCCGCATGAGGCGGTGGCTGCGGTGAGTCAGGCAGTGGAGCAAGGTGCCGGCGAGGTGGTGCTCACCGGTATCGATCTTGGCCGCTACGACGGGGGCATTGGCCTTGCGGGCCTGCTAGATCAGCTGCTTGTTAAAACCAAGGTAGGACGCATCCGTCTGAGCTCCGTGGAGCCGGTGGAGCTCTCTGACGACCTGCTGCGCCTTATGGGCGACTCCAGCGGGCGTGTGGCGCCCTTCTTGCATCTGCCTCTGCAGTCTGGTTGCGACGCCACATTGGCTCGCATGGGCAGACCTTACGACACGGCTCGCTATCGTGCCATCGTTGAGCGGGCGCGCGAGTTGGTGCCGGGCCTTGCCTTGGCCTGCGACCTTATCGTGGGCTTCCCTGGGGAGACGGCCCAGGAGTTCAACCAAAGCCTGGAGTTTTGCCGTTCCATGGACTATGCCAACATGCATGTCTTCCGCTATTCCAAGCGCCCAGGAACCCCAGCCGCCGTTGCCCCAGATCAGGTGGATTCTCAGGTGGCCCATGAGCGCTCGCGCCTTATGCGCCAGATGGCCCGCCAAAGCCGCACCTCCTACCTTGCGAGCTGTATTGGCCGGCAGGAGCTGGCGTTTATCGAGCGTCCTGGCCGCGCCATCACTGGCGGCCTTGCAGAGGTGTTGGTGGATTCAGGCGCAGGCTTTGCCCCTGGTTCCTTTGTGAAGGTGGCGCCTCACAGCCTTCTGCCCTCAGGTCAGCTGGACGGGCGCAGCGCCACAGCCTAGAAGCCTCTAGCTCGGCTGATGTTGGGGCAAAAGCCGGCAAAGACGGCTTCTGAGGCATGGGTTTCTCGGCAAGGAGGGCCTGGGGCTTACAAAGACAGCGCAAGCGCTTAAGGCCGCTTTGACCTACCATAGAAGCCCCAAGGGCGCCCTTGAGCGTCCGGTATTTGTAGCCATTGCGCATCTGCGCATTCAGGGGAGGAACGTGGAGCCCACTACGCTGCGTTTGAGCATTCCGGAATCGGTGGATGTGTGCCGGCTCATGGGGCCGGCTGACAGCCTGCTGCGACATATCGAAGAGAAGACGAGCGCCTCGGTGGCGGTGCGGGGCAACCATATCACCCTGGTGGGCGAGCCAGGCGAGGTTGACGCCATGGTGCGCGTGTTCACGCGCTTGATGGACGCCGTGCTCTCGGGCGAGACTCCAGACATTTCCGACGTGGACATCATCTTGGACCAGGCGTCTTTGGGAACGCCTGCGCCGCGCGCTGGGGCAAACGACATCCTCACTACCCAGCGCGGCAAGCCTGTGCGCCCCAAAACCGCAGGCCAGCAGCGCTATGTGGACGCCCTGCTCTCCCATACCATCACCTTTGTGCAGGGTCCTGCAGGTACAGGAAAGACCTACCTGGCCATGGCCTGTGCCGTGGCAGCGCTCAAGCGTCGCGAGGTGTCCCACATCGTGCTCACCCGCCCGGTGGTGGAGGCCGGCGAGTCTCTGGGCTATCTGCCGGGCACGCTGGAAGAGAAGCTCGACCCCTATGTGCGCCCGCTCTATGATGCGCTCTTTGATATGTTGGATGCCGAGAAGAGCCATACCCTCATCGAGCAAGGGGTAGTGGAGATTGCTCCTTTAGCCTTCATGCGTGGGCGCACCTTAAACGACGCCTTCGTCATCTTGGACGAGGCGCAAAACACCACGCCCGAGCAGATGAAGATGTTTCTCACTCGACTGGGTTTTGGGTCCACCTTTGTGATTACCGGAGACTCAACCCAACGGGACCTCTTGGGTAAAAGCGGTCTTGAGAGTGCGCGCCGCGTGCTCGAAGGCATCGAGGGCATCGCCTTTTGCGATCTCGATCGCACCGACGTGGTGCGCCATAGCCTGGTGGGCCGCATCGTGGATGCCTACGAACGTCAGGGAGCGTGAAGCCGCTATGGCCGTGGAGATCTCTGTCAACCAGCTGCCCGATGCAGCGCCTTTGGCGGTGAGCTGGGATGAAGTCGCTTCCATCTTTGAGGCGGTGCTTGCTCACGAGCAGGTGGAACGCCTGTGTTTGGTGGACGTGACCGTCGCAGACGATGATGCCATGGCAGACCTTAACGCCCAGTGGCGCGGGGTCGAAGGATCAACAGACGTCATCTCGGTGGAGTGCGAGCGCCCGGACGACCCAGATCTGGCCCCCGACGAGCCGTGCTCTTTGGGAGACATTGCGCTGGCCCCGGCTTTCATCGCAGCGCAGGCGCCTCATTTTAACAACAGCCCAGCTCAGGAGACCCGTCTTCTGCTCATCCACGGCCTTTTGCATCTTTTGGGCTACGACCATATGACAGATGAAGATGCTGCCGTCATGGAGCCTTTGGAAGACGCCCTGTTGGCGCAGGTGTCGGGGCAGCCGGCGATCTCTGCCCCCACTACGCGCCATCGCCATGACCCGCAGGTGGCGGCAGGCGCAGAGCCTCAGGGCTCCCCGTCCCAAGAGGGGAGGGTCTCCCCATGATTCCCGGCTCAGACAAGAACCATCCCACGCTGTTCAAAAGCTTCGCCTTCGCCATCCAGGGCTTCGTCTTCGCCTTCACCACCGAGCGCAACATCAAAATCATGGTGGGCGGCTTTATCTTCTCCGTGGTCATGGGCTTCGCGCTCCAGTGCACTCCCGGAGAATGGGGCTGCCTGCTTTTGGGCTGCGGCACCGTGCTCTCCGCCGAGCTCATGAATACCGCCATCGAGACCATCGTCGACCTTGTGTCCCCTGAGTACAACACCCTGGCCGGCCACGCCAAGGATGTGGCAGCTGCAGCCGTCTACATCCTGAGCACCCTGGTGGGCATCATGGGAGTCGTGATTTTTGTAAACGCCGCCCTGCGCCTCTTTGGGTAGGGCACAAGACAGCTATGGCAGCCGCTCATGGCTGGGTTTCTTAGCATGAGCCCGGCTTTACCCCCATTCATCTCGCAGAAAGGAGCGACGCGGTGACAGCTCCCTCGTCCTCGAATGATTTTGATTTAGAAACTGCCGCTGCCGAGAAGGACGGCCCTCAGGTGGCTGCAGCCGCTGGGGCCATTGAGCAGGGCTTGGTGGCTGGAACAGACGATGCCGCCTCCTCAGGCGATGTGGAGCTAGAGGCTGACGAAGACCTCGATCTGGACGAGGAAGAGCTGCTGCTGATGCAGCAGTTTGGGGCTCCGGCTCCCATGGCGAGCGTGCCTGACGATTTTCGCAGCGGCTTCGTGGCGCTGGTGGGTCGCCCCAATGCCGGCAAGTCCACGCTGCTCAACGCCTGCCTGGGGGCGCACGCCGCCATCACAAGCCCGGTGGCTCAAACCACGCGCCGGCGCATGAGGGCGGTCGTCAACAGGCCAGGCGCCCAAGTGGTCATCGTGGATACCCCCGGCTTGCATAAGCCCAAGGATGCCTTGGGAGAGGAGCTCAACAAGTCCGCCTTGGGGGAGCTGGCAGACGTGGACGTGGTGGCCATGCTTTTGGATGCCACCAAGCCTGCCGGCACCGGAGATGCCTGGGTGGCCTCCCATGTGAACGCCAGCTCGGCGGTGCGCCTGCTGGTGATCACCAAGGCGGATCTCGCCACGCCGGAACAAGTGCAGGCACAAATCGAGGCTGCACAAGCCATGGCCACCTTTGACGATGTGTTGGTGACCTCGGCTCAGGAGGGCTTCAATACCGAGGCGTTCATCCAGCTGGTCATCGAGCATCTGCCCTACGGGCCGCGCTGGTTCCCGGAGGATATGCCGGTGGACGCCACGGACTCCGAGCAGGTGTCTGAGTTTGTGCGCGAAAAGGTGCTGCTCAACTGCCGCCAGGAAGTGCCCCACGCCGTAGGCGTGCTCTGCGATTCCATCCAGTGGCGAGACGAGGGCCATGCCTCCATCAAAGCCACCATCTTTGTGGAACGCGACAGCCAAAAGGGCATCCTGGTGGGCAAAGGCGGTTCCATGATCAAACGCATAGGAACCCAAGCCCGCAAGGAGATCGAGCAATGGCTGGGTGCCCAGGTCTTTTTGGACCTGGAGGTGCGGGTGAAGCCCTCCTGGCGCAAAGACGAGGAAGCCATCCGCCGCTTTGGCTACAACGCGGAGGCCTAGGTGGCGAGGGCACGCACCTATCCGGTGGTGGCCACCGTCATCGGCCGAGTGAAGCTCGGGGAGGCAGACCTTATCCTGACGCTGCTTTCCTCGGACGGCTCCTTGGTGCGCGCCGTGGCCAAGGGGGCGCGCAAGCCCACGGGAAAGCTGGCAGGCCGCACGCAGCTTTTCTCGGAAGGAAAGTACCTCATCGCCAAAGGGCGCACGCTGGATGTAGTGTGCGAGGCCTCCCTTACCGATGCCCGGGCAAAGATCGCCTATGACCCGGATGCCTCGGAGGCAGCTGCGGCAATTTGCTCGGTTGCGCGCCTGGTGAGTTTCGAGGAGTCGCCAGACCCTTATCTCTATGGCCTCTTTGTGCGGAGCCTGCTGGCGCTTGCTCAGGTTCAAGAGCTGGAAGGGGAGGGAGAGCGGCAGGCACTCTTGTTCGAGGTGGTTGCTGCCTACACCTTCAAGGCGCTCTCCCATGAGGGGTGGCGACCGGAGACTTCCAACTGCATCGAATGTGGCGACGAGCAGGTGACGCGTTTCTCAGTAGCCGCCGGAGGCGCCCTCTGCGAGTCGTGTGCACGCGACGTGGCCGGAGCCCAACTGGCGGACCCTGCGCTTTTGGGCTGGATCGAAGCGCTGGTGAGCCTCACGTTCGACGATCTTTTGGCTCAGCCAGCCAGCTTGGATACCGCGTGTCTGCTGCTGGAGCAGGCGCATCTTTGGGCTGCTACCCATCTGGACGCTCGCCTCAAGGCCTTCGAGTTTTTGCGGGGAGTCTAAGGCGCAGCCGAGAGGTTGCGCGCGGGACGGTCGGCAACGTACTTACGTGCTGCCAACCTTATGTTGCCGCCTCTCCCCAGCACTTCAGTTAACTCCCAGAGGATGTGGGGATTTAGCCGCTGCGAGATGTGCGGCACTAAACGTGGTACTCTCTTTGGGTCCCTACCTCCTACTTGGCGCTTCGCGTCACCGGCGAGCGTCCCAGTTCGAGGCGAATCTTTCTTAAGAAAGGTGATTCCTATGACCATCTCTAAGGAGCGCAAGGCTGAGCTCATCCGTGAGTTTGGCAAGAACGACCAGGACTCCGGTTCTGCTCCCGTGCAGGTCGCCATCATGACCGACCGCATCCGCGAGCTCACCGAGCACATGAAGTCCCACAAGAAGGACTTCCACACTCGTCGTGGTCTGCTGATGCTCGTTGGTAAGCGTCGTCGTCTGCTCTCTTACATCAAGAGCAACAACATCGACGAGTACCGTGAGCTTATTGGTCGCCTGGGTATTCGCGACAATATCCAGTAAGAAGCGGGAATTAAGGGGCGCTTTCAAGGCGCTCCTTTTTATATGGAAGGGTACTTGCATACAAGTGTCCTGAGCCGCCTGCGAGCGGCCAAAGCGGAACCGCCTGCAAGGGGCAGGTGGAGATCGAGAGGTAGTACATGACCAAAGTCACCCACGAGTTTGACCTCTATGGCAAACATTATGCGCTGGAGTCCGGCGAGCTCGCCAAGCAGGCCACCGGTGCGTGCATTGTGCGTCAAGGCGATTCTGAGGTCCTCGTGACCGCCGTGGTGTCCAAGGAACGCAAAGATTTTGATTTCTTCCCCCTCACGGTGGATTACATCGAGAAGATGTATGCCGTGGGCCGAATTCCCGGCGGATACCTCAAGCGTGAGGCTCGCCCTTCCGAGAAGGCCACCCTCACCGCCCGCATGATCGACCGTCCTTTGCGCCCCAGCTTCCCTGACGGCTTCCGCAACGAGGTCCAGGTAGTGGCTATGCCTCTCGTCGCAGACCAGGTGGATCCTGTGGATACCATCTGCGTCATGGCAGCCAGCGCCGCCCTTACCATCGGCGGTGTGCCCTTCGAGGGACCGCTGGCCTGCGTGCGCGTGGGTCGCGACCGCGACACCGGCGAGTATCTGGTGAACCCCACCTATGAGGAGCGCGACAACTCCGACCTCGACCTGGAGCTTGCCGGCACCTCCACCTTCATCTCTATGCTGGAGGCTTCCGGCGACGAGGTGAGCGAGGCAGACATGCTGGACGCCATGGCCTTTGGCCAGGACGCCATTGCCGCCTTCTGCGCGGAGCAAGAGGCCTTCATCGCCAAGTGGGTCGAGGTCAACGGCCCCATCCAGCCCAAGGAGTATGTGCTGGACGAGCCTAACGCCGCTGTGCACGAGAAGGTCTTCGCCCATTTCGACGAGATGTCCGCAGCCCTCAAAGACCCGGACAAGCAGTCCCGTATGGCCAAGGTGGCAGAGCTCAAGGACCTCATCGTCTCCGAGTTTAGCGGGGAGGAGCGCGAGAGCGAGCATCGCTCCATCGCCGTCGAGCTCAAGAACCTCGAGAAGCATGCCATGCGCGAGATGGTGGTAGAGACCGGCGAGCGTGTGGACGGCCGCACTGCCACTCAGATTCGCCCCCTCATGGTCAAGGGCGACTATCTGCCGCTGGTGCACGGCTCCGGCCTCTTCCAGCGCGGCCAGACCCAGGTGCTCTCGGTATGCACCCTGGGTATGCTCAACGAGTGGCAGCGCCTGGATACCATCGAGCCTGTGGATGGCAAGCGCTACATCCACCACTACAACTTCCCGCCCTTCTGCACCGGCGAGACCGGTCGTATGGGCGCTCCCAAGCGCCGTGAGATTGGCCATGGCAACCTGGCTGAGCGCGCCCTTCTTCCTGTGATCCCTACCGAGGAAGAGTTCCCCTACACCATTCGCGTGGTCTCTGAGGTAATGGAGTCCAACGGCTCCAGCTCTATGGCGTCTACCTGCGGCTCCACCTTGGCTCTGATGGATGCCGGCGTGCCTTTGAAGCGCCCGGTTTCCGGCATCGCCATGGGCCTTATCCAAGAGAACGGCAAGACCGTGGTGCTCTCTGACATCCAGGGTCTCGAGGACTTCTTGGGCGACATGGACTTCAAGGTCACTGGCACCGAGCGCGGCATCACCGCCATGCAGATGGACAACAAGGCCACAGGCCTTACCCCTGAGATCCTGGAGCAGGCTCTACATCAGGCCAAAGAGGGCCGTGCCCACATCCTGGCCGCCATGCTCGAGGCTATTCCCCAGCCCCGTGAAGAGGTGAAGGACAACGCTCCTCACATCATCACCCTCAACATCGCTCCCGATAAGATCCGCGACGTCATTGGTTCTGGCGGCAAGGTCATCCGCGGCATTCAAGACGACACCGGCGCCACCATCGACATCCAGGAAGACGGCACTGTCTTCATTGCCGGCGTAGGCGCTGCCGGTGAAGAGGCCGCCGATCGCATCAGGGCCATCGTCAAGGTGCCTGAGGTGGGCGAGGAGTACGTGGGCCGCGTAGTGGGCATTCAGCCCTTTGGCGCCTTCGTGGAGCTGCTGCCTGGCAAAGACGGCCTGCTGCATATCTCCCGTGTGGCCCAGGGTCGCGTGGACAAGGTGGAGGACGTCCTCAACGTGGGTGACGAAGTCAAGGTCAAGGTGCTCGAGGTGGACGAGAAGGGAAAGATCTCCCTGGATCGTCTGGACAAGCCCGAGGCGCCGGCTGGCAACGGTCACAAGGGGCCCGAGCACGCCGGTCGCAAGGGCGACTCAAAACCCAAGCCTCGCACCCGCAAGCCTGGCGATCGCGGCGCCAAGGGGCAAGACGAGGCTCCTGCCCGCAAGCTACGCCGCCATCACGAGGGCTAACCAAAGGTGCAGCCCTCGAGGGTGTGGGCTTCTCGGCAGCCTTTAGGGCGCTGAGACTTCAAGCTGCATAGACAAGACACCTGCCTGCCCGGCGCAGGCGGGTGTCTGTTTTTGTGTATCTGCGAGAGGGGCTTTTGGCGTTAACAGAGAATCCATAGGCCCCGGCTATCATAAGAAGCTATTGATTTGTGACGCAACGGCCCAAGAGGCCGTATTTATAGATTCGCATTGGTTGCGATTAAGAAAGGAACTAGTAATTCCATGCCAAAGAAAAAACCGCCTCTCAAGATAACCCCCCTAGGCGGACTGGACGGCATTGGCAAGAACATGACCGCCTTCGAATACGGCAACGATATGGTGCTGGTAGATGCAGGCCTTATGTTCCCCGATGACGATCAGCCCGGTATCGACCTGGTGCTTCCTGATTACACCTACCTGTTGGAAAACGAGCACAAACTGCGCGGCATCGTCATCACCCACGGTCATGAAGACCATACCGGCGCGCTGCCCTATCTGCTGCGCGACCTGACCCGTCGCGTGCCCATCTATGCCTCGCGCATGACGCTGGGTCTCATCGAGGGCAAGCTCAACGAGCACAAGCTGCAAAACGAGAAGCTTATCGAAGTGCAATCGGGCCAGCATGTGGACATGGGGGCTTTTGGTGTCAACTTCTTCGCCATGACCCACTCCATTCCCGGCGCTCTGGGCATCTACATCGAGACCCCGCAGGGCACGGTGTTGCACACCGGCGACTTCAAGCTGGACCAAACGCCCATCGACGGCGTGTGCCCTGACTATCACGCCATCAACGCCTACGGCGCCAAGGGCGTCGACTTGCTGCTGTCTGACTCCACCAATGCCACTCGCCCGGGCTTCACGGGCTCTGAGGCTTCGGTAGGGGCCAGCCTGCGCCATATCATCAAGAATGCGCCTGGCCGCGTCTTTGTGGCCTCCTTCTCCAGCCACATTCACCGTCTGCAGCAGGTCTGCGACGCTGCGGTGGCAGTGGGCCGTAAAGTGGTGGTCACAGGCCGCTCCATGGTGACCAACACCAAGATCGCCCGGGAGCTGGGCTACCTCAACATTCCTGCAGACGACATCCTGGATGCCTTCGACATCGACGAGCTGCCCGATGACAAGGTGGTGGTGCTTTGCACCGGTAGCCAAGGCGAGCCTCTGAGCGCTCTGGCCCGCATGGCCAACGGCGAGCACCGCTCCCTGTCCATTGGCCCCAACGACACGGTGATCATCAGCGCCACGCCGGTTCCCGGCAACGAGAAGTCGGTACAGTCCATCATCAACTCGCTTTCCAAGATCGGCTGCGCGGTCTTTGACAAGTCCAATGCCTTGGTGCACGTCTCTGGTCACGGCAGCCAAGAAGAGCTCAAGCTCATGTTGGCCATGGTGCATCCCCGCTACTTCGCGCCGGTGCACGGCGAGGCAGTGCACCTGCGTGCCCATGCCTCCCTGGCAGAATCCATGGGTCTGGAACCAGACCACATCTTCTTGTTGGACAACGGTGACACGCTGGAGATGCGCAACCACCAGGTGAAGCTGGGAACACCGGTGGAGTCTGGCGTGGTCTACGTGGACGGCATGTGCATCCAGGGGGCAGACACCGGCGTCATGCGCGACCGCCAGAAGCTCTCCAACGATGGCATTGTGACCTGCGTGGTCACAGTGGGCAGCCGCACTCATAAGGCCCTGGAGGTAGACATCTCCAGCCGCGGCGTCTCCTTTGCCGACGAGCCTGAGACCCTGGATGGCGCTCAAAGCACGGTATTTGCTACGGTAGACCGTACTGCCGAGAAGGCTGGGGCCACCACAGACTCTATTCGCAAGGCTGTTCGCAGTGCTCTGTCTAACTATCTCTGGTCGCAAACCCGCACCCGTCCAATGATCATCCCGGTCGTGATGGAGGTCTAACTCGATGCCGTCGCAACGCAAATCCAACGCACCCAAGCGCAAGGCACCGACAAACACCCACAACCAAAAGCCCGCCGCCCATCAGGCGGTGGTGGCTCCTTCTGCATGGCACGACATCGCCGGAGTGGCGTTGATCGTGTTGGCAGTGGCGCTGCTGGTGGCGTTGATGAGCCCTAGCGACGCCTTGGTGGCCCAGGCCTTTCGCACTGGTCTGGTGATGGGCTTTGGAGCAGGCGCCCCGTTGGTTCCCTGTGCCCTGTTGCTTTACGCCATCACCTACTTTGTGCCACAAGACGGCCCCTTCTCCCTGCGCATCGCCTTGGGACTCACCCTCATTGTGGTGGCTCTTTTGGCAATGCTCTCTGTGCTGGCCACCCCAGATGGCCTGGCCTCTGCCAATGCGGATATGGTCTTTACCAATGCAATCGCCCAGACATCCGGCGGATGGCTAGGCGGAGCTGTGGCCTGGGTGCTGCTCACCCTTTTGGGTCGCACCATATCGCTCATCGTGTTGGTAGGCCTTATGATCGCCGGCATTGTGATTTGCGGTTTCTCCATCTCAGACCTGGTGGCAAAGATCCGCAACGCCTCCAGCGCTGCCCATGAGCACCTGGCCGAACGCGCGAGCGAGCGCGCTACCAGCCGTGCTCAGGCACGGGCCGCCAGGGCTGCGGCAGGGGAGGGGACCGCTGTCTTGGCCGCGAACCCCACTACCGCTCTACCTCGCCGCGGCCGCTCCAAGTCCGGCGAGCCTGCCACCACCTTCTTGGGTAATCGCAAGACCTCGGTGTTGCGTCGAGGCGACAAAGCCCAGAAACCCTACCAGCATCCCCGTATGGCCGCCGATGAGGTTCCCGGCGCCCTTCATGACACCGTGGAGGATCTGGAGGGTCAGACGGTCACCGCGCCGCTGCCGGTGACTCCGGCCTCCCACGACAAGAAGCGCCCGCAGCGCCGCCGTCGCGCAAAGGCCCAAGAGGCTCAAGACGCGCTGGTAGAGGATGGAGATCTTCTCGGCAACGAGGAGGCTCCAGATGCCCGCGACGTCGACCAGTGGGACAGTCCTGACACTCCCCAGCTGGATCTCACGGCTCCCTGGGAAGAGGCGCCTGCCACTCAAAAGCCCAAGAACGCTGCGGAGTCTGCAGGTCTTTCGGCCGAGAAGCCCACCGCTCCTTCCGGCGGCATCTCCAAGGCCGCCATGGCCAAAGCCCCTGCCAAACCCAAGCGTCCGGGCGAGGATTCCGCGCACTACGAGTTGCCTCCCCTTTCGCTCTTGGATACTTCCAAGGACAACTCGGTCACGGCAAGCTCAGAGGAAGAGCTTCAAGCTACGGCCGACCGCCTGCAAGCCAAGCTCATCGAGTTTGGCTCTACCAGCCAGGTGGTGGGCTGGGTGGCCGGCCCCATCGTCACCACCTTCAAGATCCAGATGGGCGAGGGCGAGCGCGTAAGCAAGATCATGAACCTGGAAGACGACATCGCCTTGTCGCTGGCCGCCAAATCGGTGCGTATCTTTGTGATTCCGGGCTCCACCTATCTAGGTATCGAGATTCCCAATAGCAAGCGTCGCAACGTCTATCTGGGCGATGTGGTGCCCTTTGCCAAAGGGGGCGCGCTGGAGTTTGCCATTGGCCGCGACTCCGAGGGCAAGCCTGTGGTGGCAGACCTGGCCAAGATGCCCCACCTGCTTATCGCCGGTACCACGGGCTCCGGTAAGTCCGTCATGATCAACACCATCATCATGTCCATGCTCATGCGCGCGACCCCAGACCAGCTGCGCCTCATCATGGTGGACCCCAAGCGTGTGGAGTTCACCTTCTACGAGGGCTTGCCACACCTCTATGTGCCTGTGGTCACTGAGCCCAAGCAGGCGGCCAGCGCCCTGCAGTGGGCCACTACCGAGATGGAGCGGCGCCTCAAGATCTTTGCCAAGGCGGGCGTGCGCAACATCGCCGGCTACAACAAGAAGGTGAAATCGGGTGCCTTGGGCGATGACGAGGGTACCTCGCCAGATCCCATGCCTTATTTGGTAGTGGTGGTGGACGAGCTCTCCGACCTCATGATGGTCTCGGGCAAGGAGGTGGAGGCTTCCATCGTGCGCATCGCCCAGCTGGCCCGTGCCGCTGGCATCCATCTGGTGCTGGCCACCCAGCGCCCCACCACAGATGTGGTTACCGGCCTCATCAAGGCCAACATCGAGAGCCGCATCGCCCTCACGGTGGCTCAAAAGAACGACTCCCGCATCATCCTGGACGAGAAGGGCGCCGACCGTCTCTTGGGTAACGGCGACATGCTCTTCAAGTCTGGAGGCTTAAAGCCCCGCCGTATCCTGGGCTGCTACGTTTCTGACGACGAGGTGGAGAATGTGGTGAGCTACTGGGCAGATCAGGGCGAACCCGATTACCACGAGGAGGTCCTCTCTGCCGTGGCTCCTGCCGAGCTAGAAGGCTCCTCTGAGGCCAGCGACCTAGACGAGGAGGACGATCCTTTGGTATGGGAGGCGGCTCAGATCGTCGTGGATTCCCAGCTAGGTTCTACCTCTACCCTCCAGAGGCGCCTCAAGGTGGGCTACGCTAGAGCTGGCCGCATCATGGACATGCTCGAGCACAAGGGCATTGTGGGTCCCCCCAATGGCTCCAAGCCTCGTGACGTGCTGCTTCAGCCGGAGGGGCTGGAGGAGCTCCGTCAGGCCGAAGCTCTTTACAGGGAGGTATAGCAGGTGGCAAAGCCGCGTTTTAGCGAGTATCTGGCCCAGCGTAGGCGTCAGCTCAACCTCACCATCCCTCAGGCTGCCCGAGTCCTGAGGCTCAAAGAGCAGGTCATTGTGGCCTTTGAGGAGGGAGACTGGCAGCGCATTCCACGTTCGGGCTATGCGCTGGGCATGCTCTCCAGCTATGCGCGCTATCTGGGGCTCAATCCCCGAGAGGTCATCGACATGTTCCAGGACGACCTGGACGCCTACACCCATGGGCATGTGTCTCCTGCCGATAAAACCGCGCCCTACGAAGCAGGAGCTGCTCCTGCCCATGGACGCTCTCGCAGGGGCCAGGGCGCAGACATCGACCTTTATGGCTCTGCCGGCCCAGCCGGATCGATTCTTACAGGCACAGCATTAGGACATAGCTTGCGAAACGGTTCCACTCGACGCTCCGAGGCCATCACCAACGGGCGCAACGCCGGGTACTCTGAGCGCTACCTGCGCCAATACACCGGCGACTTACAAAACACCCAAGAGGGCTACCCCCAGGGGCGCCCCTATACTGCCCGTGCGCCCCGCACCAACAGCACACGAGCTGCATTGCCGGCGCCACGGGCTTCTCGGCAGCAAAGAAGCTCTCGAGCTGCAAGCGATGCTCGCAGGTATGCTGGGGAAGGTGCCATCCAAACGCGCAGGGTGTCTCAGGATGCCTATGAGGACGACCTGCGCTACGGGCTGGCTTCTGACAGCTATCGGCAAGCCACGTCCAGCGAGGTACGTCAGGCGGCACGCTCTATGGGAAGCGCGGCGCAGCGCCCCAACGTGCGCAGGCGCCCTTCCAGCCAAGCCCAGGCCAATCTTCGCTCTCGCGGCCAGAGCCAAGGAAGCGCCAGCGTAGGAGATGTCATTCGCGCCTGGTTTTCTGACCAGCGACGTACAATGGCCACCATCTTTGTAGCGGTGGCCATCGCCCTCATCGTCATCATCGTCATTGCCCCTTTAAAATTCCTGCTGTGGTCTCAGAGAGAGTGGTTGTTTGACAGTAGCACATTAGTAATTTCCCCCTAAGAGGATTTATTTTTAATACTTTGTTGATAATTTTTCCACTGGCCACCAGGTCCTGTTGTAAGCATTCCACCACCAGCCTACATACCCCCTCAACTTTTGCCTAAATGGGGCTT
>OFFV01000347.1_pt1 | contig 38392 bp, 34 predicted proteins | sample 1521461 | NCBI WGS metagenome assembly OFFV01 (sample SAMEA3504120, study PRJEB24116) | mouse gut metagenome | biome: mouse gut; feature: mouse-associated habitat; material: faeces | place: Denmark | collected 2011 | reverse complement strand
AAAGTATTGATTTTTCAAGGAGCAAATCCCATTTTTAATGTGGGAAGTTTGAGTTGTTAATTATAGAATCTATTTTATCTGATTCATTGTATTTAGACAGAAAAATCTGTATAATATGATTAAAGACGTATGAAAAGAAAATCTGAGAATCAGTTCGCTCTGCACACTCGCTGCGCTGAGCGTATACGAGCCATGCAGCTTGTCTGTATGTGTGCATCAAATACTTGTGCCCGCTTTTCACAGAACGTTTGTGTCAGGAATGACATGGACACAAGGTTGAAAATGTCAACGTTAGAAAAAGATTATTCTGCCCAATGGATTGATTTAAAAATTCCCTGGAAAGTCAGGAGGTACTTTTATGACAGCTTTAAGGCAAAGAGCAATAAAAGAGTTGGAAAAGATTCCAGAAGATAAAGTGAGTTTTATCTTACAGATCATGCGAGATGTAAATGTCTTATACAATAATAATTTTTCAGAAAGAAAAGAAGCATATGCAAGATTAGAGCAGTTACGAAAAAAAGGAACAATAGTTGATTACGACGCGGAATTGATTTCTTATAGGGAAGAAAAATATGGCAGATAGGATTCTGATTGACACCAATGTATTACTGGATTATCTTCTTACAAGGGAACCTTTTTATAACGAAGCGGCAGAAATTGTTTTGGCCTGTGCAGATGGAAAGATCAGAGGATGTATTGCAGCACATTCCATTTCAAATATGTTCTTTATTCTGAGGAAAGATTATAATGTAAAAGAGCGAAGAGAAATATTATTGAGTTTATGCTCGATTTTTGATATTGAAGGGATAGATGAGGATAAGTTGCTGGCAGGGCTTCAAAATGAGGACTTTTCTGATTTTGAAGATTGTTTGCAGATGGAGTGTGCAAAGAGATACGGGGCGGAGTATATTGTAACAAGAAATACAAATAGAATGTCTGAGATAAAAGCAATTTTACCAGAAGATTATTTGAGATTATAAATCTATAAAAATATTCTTGAATGCTGACAGCGACCAGGATGATGTCAGTAAGGAGTTAAAAGCCTTTCTTGATTATGTGGCAGGGAAAAAGTCAGAGGATGATTATGTACAAAGATTGAAAGAAGCGTTAGAACAGGCAAGAAAGAATCGGGAATGGAGGCATGAATATATGACGTTGTTGATGCGGGATCAGGAGAATATGGAAAAAGGTATGGAAAAAGGTATGGAAAAAGGGAAAATAGAAGGACGTGCAGAAGAAATTATTGAATCTGGTTTTGAATTTGGCCTTTCTGAGAACGATATTTTGACAAGATTGCAGAATAAGTTGGATATCTCTTTACAGGCCGCACAGCAATATCTTTTAAGATTTGGAAAGCAGATGGTATGATGTATGGCATTGGTTAAGACGACGGCGTAGAAAAATGTTTTTTGATGGCTGTCGGCAGGCAGTGCAATGAAATGCAAGATAAGAGGGCATTCTGGCAAAACAGGGTACTCTCTTTATTTATGTGCACCGCAGGGCGCACATGTAAAAAAAGTACTGCACCGCATTCTCATGCCGGGCGCAGTACTATGCAAACCCTTTAAAACAAACCGTTTCCGACCCCATTATTCAATCGTCCGAATATCATACGGCGTCGTCTGGTACACGTAATAATTCAACCAGTTGGAATACAACAGCTGTCCGGTGGAGCGCCAGTTGACGATGGGCGGATTCTCCGGGTTGTCGTCCGGAAAATAGTTGGCCGGTACGGCCGGATTCATGCCTTTGCCCAGATCACGGTAGTATTCCTGCGCCAGCGTATCGGCATCGTATTCCGGATGGCAGGTGACGAAGAAATGCCGGCTGTCAGTTGTCTTGACGATGGTGACACCGGCCTCGTCGGATATAGCCATCAACTCCAGATCCGGGACGGAGGCTATCTTCTCGGCTGTGATTCCCATGGCACGGGACTGCGGCGCATAGAAGATATCGTCGAACCCCCGGAAAAGGGGAGAATTCTTCTTAATGATCTTGTGGGCGTAGACGCCGGAGAGTTTTTCTTTCAAATCATAGCGGTCCAGCCCGTAGAGGTAATAGAGTCCGGCGAAAGCCCCCCAGCACAGATGCAGTGTACAGTGGACGTGTTTCTTTCCCCAGGCCATAATGGTGCAGAGTTCATCCCAGTAGGTGACATCCTCGAATTTCACATAGTCCAAAGGCGCGCCGGTGATGATCATGCCGTCGTATTTCCGGTCTTTTACCTGATCGAAGGTAGTGTAGAAGGATTCCAGATGATTGGAATCGGTATGCTGCGGCACATAGCTGGCGGTCTGCAGGAACTCCACATTGACCTGCAGCGGTGTGTTGGACAGTTTGCGCAGAAGCTGGGTCTCTGTCACGATCTTGGTAGGCATCAGATTCAGGATCAGCACATCCAGCGGCCGGATATCCTGGTGCATGGCACGGTATTCCGTCATGACGAAAATATTTTCCTTCTCCAGTGTGGTGGTTGCCGGTAGAGAATCTGCTACTTTGATGGGCATGGTATCGTTCCTCACATTTCATAAATTTGGTATATTGGCCGGACGCCCTGCAGCAGGGGGCAAGGCACCGTGAATAGTAACTTTTTATACTATATCATAAAAAAAGCAGGCACGCAATAATTGCACATTTGCTCAAAATAGGCTATAATTATATTGTACTACGGCTTTGACCGTAAAAGACATGGAGGGGATCATGGAGACTGCATATCAGAAAGTGAAGGTACATAACGAGCTGGAGTGGTGTCAGGTGAACGATCTTGCGACCAAGGAGAAGATTGAGAAGTTACTGCTCAAACACAGGGTATCTTATTTTGTAAAGTGGGAGAAGCCGAAGTTCTTTTCCAATGATAAGTTCGGCACCTGCATTTTTTGTGTAAACCAGCTGCAGAAGGAGACGGCCGACGACGCCATCCAGGAACTGGCGGAGGAGATCAGAGATAAGATCAAGTTTGTGAACCGCAGGGTGGACAAGACTTTTTATTAAGCGGCAGCGGCCGGGTTAGAAAGCAGGATGGGCGATGAGCAGTTGTGATACTTGCAGCAATTACCAGTATGATGAGGACTATGAGTGCTATGTCTGTATGGTAGATTTAGATGAGGACGATATGAGCCGCTTTTTGCGCGGGGATAATTTTGCGTGTTCCTTTTATCAGCTGGACAATGAATATCTGGTGGTGAGAAAGCAGATGTGACAGATGTGCCTGTGTGTAAGCACGAAGGCAGGTTTCGCTGCTGTATCGTCCGACAGGAATGTTAATAGAATCCCCGGGATACCGGATCTGGGAAGATCCTGCATCCCGGGGATTTTTATGGTTTATGACACTGGGAATTTCAATTCCTGCCACGGAGGCTATACGCCGGCTTTAAACGTTCTTATTGCATATCTTTCTGTTTCAGATTTTTCTGAGCGGTGGACAGCATCAGCTTGATCCGGTTCAGCTGGTTGACTTCGCTTGCTCCGGGATCGTAGTCGATGGCCACGATATTGGAGAGCGGGAAGCGCCTGCGCAGTTCCTTGATAACGCCTTTGCCGACCACGTGGTTGGGCAGGCAGCCGAAGGGCTGGGTGCAGACGATATTGTTGACGCCGCTGTGGATCAGTTCTACCATCTCGCCTGTCAGGAACCAGCCTTCGCCCGTCTGGTTGCCGATATTGACGATCGGTTCTGCGTATTCCACGAGTTTGTAGATGCTGACCGGCGGTGTGAAGTGCCGGCTCTTTTCAAAGGCTTTGGCGGCCGGTGCGCGCAGCTTCTCGATCGCCCGGATGCCCAGTCTCGAGATAAGCGCCGCCTTGCCGGAGGTTCCCAGATAATCCGCTTTGTAAATCTGGTTGTAGAAGCAGTAGAGCATGAAATCCAGCAGGTCGGGCACGACAGCCTCGGCGCCTTCCGCTTCTAACAGCTCCACCAGATGGTTGTTGGCGGCCGGTGCGAATTTCACAAGGATCTCGCCCACGATGCCGACTCTGGGTTTTAACAGTTCTTCATGGATCGGAACGGCGTCAAAATCCCGTATGATCTGGCGACACATTTTGCGGAAGGTAAAGTGGTTCATGTGTTTGCCGGATACGAAGGCGCAGCATTTTTGCACCCATTCCCGGTGAAGCCGGTCTACGGAGCCCGGTTCTTTCTCATAAGGGCGCATACGGTAGACGCAGCGCATGAAAATGTCGCCGAAGAGTGCGCTGTAGGTCGCCCGCAGAAGCAGTTCGGCATTCAGATGGAAGCCGGGATTGGTCTCGATGCCGGCCAGGTTCAGGGAGATCACAGGGATCTGCGGCATACCGGCTTTTTCCAGGGCGCGCCTGATAAAGCCCACGTAGTTGGTGGCACGGCAGCCGCCGCCGGTCTGGGTCATGATGACCGCCACTTTATTTAGGTCATAGCGCCCTGAAAGCAGGGCATCCATGATCTGTCCTACCACGATCAGGGAAGGATAACATGCGTCATTATTTACATATTTCAGACCCACATCCACCGCGTGCCGGTTGGCGTTGTCCAGCACTTCGAAGTGATAGCCGCAGGCTTTGAAGCCGGCCTGCAGGATCTCGAAATGAATCGGCGACATCTGTGGGCAGAGGATCGTATAGTCTTTGCGCATCTCCTCGGTGAAAGGCACCTTGTTGATGGCGCTGGAATGGACCGTGCGCTGTTTGTGCTTCTGCTCCCTTACCTTGATGGCGGAGAGCAGGGAGCGTATACGGATCCTGGCAGCCCCGAGATTGTTGACCTCGTCGATCTTGAGGCAGGTGTAGATCTTGCCGGAGCCGGAGAGGATATCATTGACCTGATCCGTGGTGACGGCATCCAGACCGCAGCCGAAGGAATTGAGTTGGATCAGGTCGAGGTCGTCCCTTGTTTTCACGTAACTTGCGGCAGCATACAGTCTGGAGTGGTACATCCACTGGTCGGACACGATCAACGGCCGCTCGGGTTTGGCCAGATGGGAGATGGCATCCTCCGTCAGTACGGCCAGATCGTAGGAGTTGATCAGCTCCGGAATTCCGTGGTTGATCTCCGGGTCGATATGGTAAGGCCGGCCGGCAAGGACGATGCCCCGCTTGTGGTTCTTCTCCAGGAAGCGCAGGACTTCTTCTCCCTTGTCCCGCATATCCTGACGTGCACGGGCCAGTTCATCCCAGGCCGCCTCGGCGGCGTTCATCACTTCCGTGACAGGCAGCTCCTGAAACTCTCTGGTGAGGGCGGAAGTCACTGTCTGCAGAGAACGGAAGGACATGAAAGGATTGCGCAGTATCACTTCACCCCGGCAGATCTCGTCCACATTGTTCTTGATGTTTTCCGAGTAGGAGGTGACGATCGGGCAGTTGTAGTGGTTGTTGGCCTCATGAAACTCATCCCGCTCATAAAAGAGGGCGGGATAGAAGATGAAATCCACCTTCTGGCTGATCAGCCAGGCCACATGGCCGTGGGCCAGCTTCGCGGGGTAGCATTCCGATTCGCTGGGGATGGACTCGATTCCCAGCTCATAGATCCTGCGGTTGGAGACGGGAGAGAGCACCACCCGGTAGCCCAGCTTCGTAAAGAAGGTGAACCAGAACGGATAATTTTCGTACATATTCAGAACGCGCGGAATGCCGACAGTGCCCCGGGGCGCCTTGTCGGGAGAAAGCGGTTCATAGGAAAAAAGCCTTTTGAGTTTATAGTCGTAAAGATTGGGCATACCGTTCTCATTTTTGGTCTTACCCAGGCCGCGTTCGCAGCGGTTGCCGGAAATGTACTGGCGTCCTCCCGTAAATTTATTGATGGTCAGCCGGCAGTTGTTGGTACAGCCCTTGCATTTGGCCATGCTCGTCTCAAACTGCAGCTTCATGATCTGCTCGATGCTGAGCATGGAAGTCTTATAACCGTCCTGATAGTGTTCTCTGGCGATCAGGGCGGAGCCGAAAGCGCCCATGATACCGGCGATATCGGGTCTTATGGCCTCACAGCCCGCTATTTTCTCGAAACTTCGCAGCACCGCGTCATTGTAAAAGGTGCCGCCCTGCACGACGATATTGCGGCCCAGCTCCGAGGCGTCGGACACCTTGATCACTTTGAACAGGGCGTTCTTGATCACGGAATAGGCCAGGCCGGCGGAGATATCGGAGACGGAAGCTCCCTCTTTCTGGGCCTGTTTTACCTTGGAATTCATGAACACGGTACAGCGGGTGCCGAGGTCAATGGGATGTTCGGCAAAAAGGGCTGCTCTGGCGAAATCATCAACGCTGTAATTCAGCGACTTGGCGAAGGTCTCGATAAAGGAGCCGCAGCCGGAGGAACAGGCCTCGTTCAGCTGCACGCTGTCTACCGTCTGGTTCTTGATCTTAATGCATTTCATGTCCTGTCCGCCGATATCCAGGATACAATCCACCTGCGGGTCGAAGAAAGCGGCGGCAAAATAATGGGCCACGGTCTCCACTTCGCCGTCATCGAGTAGAAAGGCGGCTTTCATCAGCGCTTCGCCGTAGCCGGTGGAACAGGAGCGCACGATTTTGACACCCTCCGGCAGAAGGGCGTGGATCTCTTTCAGGGAACGGATGGCCGTCTTTAGCGGGCTGCCGTCATTGCTGCTGTAAAAAGAGTAGAGCAGGGAGCCGTCTTCCCCCACCAGAGCGACCTTGGTCGTGGTGGAACCGGCGTCGATCCCCAGGAAGCAGTTACCTTTGTAGGTAGACAGGTCGGCAGTGGACACATGATGGACGGCGTGTCTGCTGCGGAAAGTTTCGTATTCCTGCGTCGAGGCAAAAAGAGGCTCCATGCGCTCCACTTCGAATTCCATATGGATGTCGGAAGCGAGCTTGCCGACCATCTCCTCCATCGTGTAGGAGACGTCCTCTTTGGCATTCAGGGCGGAACCGATGGCCGCGAACAGATGGGAGTCGTCCAGGTCGATGATATGTTCTTCGTCCAGTTTCAGGGTGCGGATAAAAGACTGCTTCAACTCCGACAGAAAGTGCAGCGGGCCGCCCAGAAAGGCCACATGTCCCCTGATCGGCTTGCCGCAGGCCAGGCCGCTGATGGTCTGATTCACCACAGCCTGAAAAATGGAAGCCGACAGGTCTTCTTTTGTGGCTCCTTCGTTGATCAGCGGCTGGATATCGGATTTGGCGAAGACGCCACACCGTGCCGCGATGGTGTACAGGGAATGGTAATTTTTCGCATATTCGTTGAGGCCCGGCGCATCTGTCTGCAGCAGGGAGGCCATCTGGTCGATGAAAGAACCGGTACCGCCGGCACAGATCCCGTTCATACGCTGCTCCACGTTGCCGCCCTCAAAGTAGATGATCTTGGCGTCCTCACCGCCCAGCTCGATGGCTACGTCCGTGACCGGAGCAAAAGTCTGCAGGGAGGTGGAGACGGCGATCACTTCCTGTACGAAAGGAATCTCCAGATGGTTGGCCAGTGTGAGGCCGCCGGAGCCGGTGATCATGGGATGTACGGTCAGGCTGCCCAGCCTGCTGTAGGCTTTCTGCAGCAAGTCGGACAGGGTTTCTTTTATGTTGGCAAAGTGTCTTTGATAGTCGGAAAAGAGTACCTGCTGCCGTTGGTCGAGAACGGCGATCTTCACGGTCGTGGAACCGATATCAATACCGAGGGTATACTGCATCTGACTCATTTCAGATATCACTCCTTCTATTTCTATATCTATTCTATATCTTTTACGATACACTGTGTCAGGCCGGCTCTCACAATATGTGCTTTCTGCATACGGACACATTATAATAGGAAAGACTGCCTGATGGACTCTGTCATTATACGACACCATTTTGCAAAAAGCAATCGGCTAATTGTTGGTAAAGTGTTAAGATTTTCGGTTGTATTTATAAAATTTTTATGACTTGTGCATTTTTGAAGGCTGTATCGTTTACTTTTAAATAGAGGAATGATAGAATGATAGCAGTTCGTACCATAAAATGTATTCAGTTTTGCGGATGAAAATACTTGAAAGGCGTGTGGTTAAAATGAAAATGAGTCCTTTTGAACGTAAATTCGGAAAATACGCGATCAGCAATCTTTCGTTTGTGCTGGTGATGTGCTATGCCGTGGGATATGTGCTGCAGATGTTTGGCGGACAGGGTATACTGTACGGTTATCTTACGCTGGATCCTTATGCGGTGCTGCACGGGCAGGTGTGGAGGCTGTTCACATGGATCCTGATCCCGCCCGCAAGCGGCAATATCTTTCTTACGGTCATCATGCTGTATTTCTACTGTTCCATCGGCACGACGCTGGAACGGACATGGGGAACCTACCGGTATAATGTATATCTTTTTCAGGGGATGTTGTTTACCATCGCAGGCAGTTTCCTTTTGATGGGATACCGTTATCTGTTTAACGGTGCACAACTTGCAGGCGGAGCGGCGCCTTACTTCCAGTACGCTTCGTTGTATTTCAGCACCTACTATATTAATATGTCGATCTTCCTTGCCTTTGCGGCGACTTTTCCGGAGGTACAGGTTCTGCTGATGTTTCTCATACCGGTGAAGGTCAAGTGGATGGGTATCGCCTATGCGGTCATGCTGCTGTTTGATTTTATGTCGCCGGGGGTGGAGCACAAATTTGCGATCGGCGCATCGCTGCTCAATTTTGTGGTGTTCTTTTTCACCTCGCGCAATATGATGCATCTGAATCCGAAGCAGATCCACAGACGGCACGAGTTTAAGCGGGATGTAAGGCGAAACACGGGCATCACCAAGCATAAATGCGCAATCTGCGGCAGGACAGAGGTGGACAGTCCCGATCTGCAGTTCCGGTTCTGCTCTAAGTGCGACGGCAATTATGAGTACTGCGAGGAACATCTGTATACCCATACGCATATCCAGAGACCGTAAAAGCAGGGGACGGGAAGCACAGACGCCCGGCCGGCGTGGAAATGCGTGATAATGGAAATGCGTGGTAGTGAAAATGCATGATAAATGAAAATAACGACAGAAACAGAAATAAGCGTAAAGGATTATGGTAGCGGCGTGAGTACGGAGAAGAAAGAGATCTTATTTGCGAAGACTTTAGAGCAGGTGAAGAATACGGCGAAGGAGCAGGGAAATTGTATCTCGGCGCAGCAGGTGGAGGAGGCCTTCGGGCCGCTTGCCTTAAGCGGAGAGCAGATGGATATGGTCTATGCCTATCTGCACCAGCGTAAGATCGGGGTCGGGGAGCCGGTGGATCCGGACGAATATCTGGCCCCGGAAGAGAAGGATTATCTGGAGCATTATCTGGAAGCGCTGCGGGCGCTGCCGCAGGTGTCAGCCGGAGAGCGGGAAGCGATCACGCTGTCGGCGATGGCGGGAGACGGGGATGCACGAAGCAGGCTGACGGAGCTGTATCTGCCGGAGGTGGCGGAGATTGCGAAGCTCTATGCAGGGCAGGGCGTCTTCCTGGAGGATCTGATCGGAGAGGGCAATGTGGCGGTGGCAGCGGGAGTCACGATGCTGGGCGCGCTCGAACATGCCTCTGAAGCTGAGGGGATGCTGGGGAAGATGATCATGGATGCCATGGAGGAATATATTGCGGAGAACGCGGAAGAAGTGAAGAAAGACCAGCGGATTCTGGATAAGGTCAACAGGGTGGCGAAGGCGGCCAACGAGCTGTATGCGGAGCTGCACCGGAAGGTGACGATCGAGGAAGTGATGCAGGAGTCGGGTCTGAGCAGACGGTCGATCGAGGAGGCCATCCGGATGAGCGGGGATAAGATCGAGGCTTTGCTTCACTGAGGAAGAGCGGTAAGGACAGGTGCGATGGAGAAACAGATGAGCGGGACAGAAGAAGTACAGAACAGGGATTTTAAATATTTCATGCAGGATACGGGGTCTTTGTATCTGGGAGCGAAGTACAGCTACGCGGAGATTCTGGGAGATGAGATGGTCACGTTTAAATATAAGAGCATCGTGGAGCACTATATCCTCAAAGACACCGATCCGGAGACGACGCTGGAGAGCCAGCTTTATTATATGACGCCGGAACAGTTCTCCTATAGGACCTATCAGCAGCTGAAAGCCAGAGTCAAGGTCAGTATGCTGGTGGAGAAGAAGCGGTTTCTTCGCGGAAGCGGCGTGCGTTATGAGAGTAAGGTGATGAAGCTGGAGGAGTTTGTGAAGATGAACCTGGCGCAGAAGAAAAAGTGCGGGGTCGTGGTACAGGAGCTGGTGTTGTCGAAGCTGGCAGTGATGACCTTCAGTGTTTAAAAAAGGAAGTATGTTGTATAGGGGAGAATCGGTGGACCGCAGGATAGATAACTGCGGTTTTTACTTTACTAAATTTTAGTTTGGGTGGTATACTATAAATTAAATGTGATGTTAAGGATACAGGAGCGAAAGGAGTTTATACAGATTATGCAGATAGAACAGTTACAGGCTTACACAGTGATCGAGAAGCAGACGATCGGGGATTTAAATTCGGTCGGTTATCTGCTGAGACATAATAAGACGGGAGCCAGGGTGGCGCTTTTGTCGAATGATGACGAGAATAAGGTGTTTTATATCGGATTCCGGACGCCGCCGAAGGACAGCACGGGCGTGGCGCATATCGTGGAGCATACGGTGCTCTGCGGGTCAGACAAATTTCCGGTGAAGGATCCGTTTATCGAGCTGGCCAAAGGCTCTTTGAACACCTTTTTGAATGCTATGACGTATCCGGACAAGACGGTATATCCTGTGGCAAGCTGCAACGACAAGGACTTCCAGAATCTGATGGACGTCTATCTGGATGCGGTGCTGCATCCCAATATTTACCGGGAGGAGAAGATCTTCCGGCAGGAGGCGTGGCATTATGAGATGGAGAGTGCGGACGACCCGCTGACCATCAACGGTGTGGTGTACAGTGAGATGAAAGGGGCCTATTCTTCGCCGGATGATGTGCTGGAGCGGGAGATCATGAATTCGCTTTATCCGCATACGTCTTATGCGGTGGAGTCGGGCGGGGATCCGGACGTGATACCGGAGCTTACCTATGAGGATTTTCTGGCTTTTCATCAGAGATATTATCATCCGTCAAACAGCTATATCTATCTGTACGGAAATATGGATATGGCGGAGAAACTCAGGTATATCGACGAGGAATATCTGTCGAAATATGATGCGCTGGCGGTGGATTCCACGCTGGCGACGGAGCCTGCTTTTGCTGAGATGCTGCATGTAGAGCGGGAGTACTCCATTATGGAGAGCGAGTCGGAGCAGGACAATACTTATTTGGCCTACAACGTTTCTCTCGGTGAACTGCCGGATCCGAAGTTCTGCAACGGCTTCGCGGCGCTGGCGGATGTGCTCTGTTCGATGCCGGGTGCGCCGGTCAAGCAGGCGCTTTTGGACGCCGGTATCGGGACGGATTTAAGCTGTCTGTATGATACGGGTGTGAAGCAGCCGTATTTTTCCGTGATCGCGAAGAATGCCAATGCAGAGCAGAAGGAGGACTTTATCCGCATTATAGAGGAGACGCTGCGGGAGATGGCGGAGAAAGGGCTTGACCGTAAGTCGCTCAGCGCCAGTCTGAACAACAGCGAGTTCAAATACAGGGAGGCGGATTTCGGCTCATATCCGAAAGGGCTTATGTACGGCCTGCAGATGCTGGAGACCTGGCTGTATGACGACAGCAGGCCTTTTGTGGAGATAGAACTGCTGGATATCTATCGGGATCTGAAGAAAGCGGTGGAGACTTCTTATTATGAAGATATGATCAGGGAGTGTCTGATCGGGAATCCCCATAAGAGCGTGGTAGTCGTAAAGCCGGTGAAGGGGCTGACGGGCCGGAAGGAGAAGGCGCTTGCCGAGGAGCTTGCAAAACGCAAGGCAGCCATGAGCAAAGAGGAGATCGAACGAATCGTGCAGGAGAGCGCGGCGCTTTTGCAGTATCAGGAAGAGCCCAGTGCGAAGGAAGATCTGGAGAAGATCCCGCTGTTATCGCGGGCGGATATGAAGAAAGAAGCCATGCCTTACGTCAATGAGGAGAAGAAGGTCGGCGATACGGTACTTCTGTATCACGATATCTATACGAACGGCATCGGTTATCTGCGGTTTATGTTTGACTTAAGACAGGTGCCGGAAGAGCTGTTCCCTTATGTGGGCGTCTTAAAGACGGTGCTTGGTCTGGTAAGTACGGAGCATTACAGCTACAGTGAGCTGTACAATGAGATCAATCTGCAGACGGGCGGTATCGCTCCGGCGGTAAATACGTATACGGACGCACGGGATCTGCAGAACTACACGGCGACGCTGGATTTAAAAGTTAAGGTATTGTATGAGAATCTGCCGCAGGCATTCGCACTGGCAACGGAGATTTTGACAAGATCGGATTATACGGATGCAAAACGTCTCTTTGAGCTGGTGGCGGAGGCCCGTTCCTGCAAGCAGGCAGGTATGATGTCGGCAGGCCATACGCTGGCGGCGAGCCGGGCGATGGCGTATCTGTCCAAACCGGCGATGGTGCTGGAGCACATCAACGGGATTCCTTTTTACCGGCTGCTGGAAGGACTGGAGAAGGAGTTTGAAGACAGGAAGGAAGAACTGATCTTCAACTTACAGAAAGTGATCCGGTATATTTTCCGGCCGGAGAATCTGCTTGTGGACTACACGGCACAGAAGGAAGGCCTTGCGGGCATCGAGGCGCTGATCGGGGAATTTAAGGAAGGGCTGTATACGGACCCTGTGGAGACGGCCGGATACGATCCGGTTCCTGTGAAAAGGAACGAGGGCTTTATGTCCTCGGCGCAGATCCAGTATGTGTGCCGCGCGGGTAATTTTGAGAAAAAGGGACTTCCTTACAACGGGGCGCTCCGTGTGCTTCGCGTCCTGCTGGGGTATGATTATCTGTGGACACAGGTGCGTGTCAAAGGCGGGGCTTACGGCTGTATGTGCAACTTCGGCAAGTCCGGGGACAGTTATTTCGTGTCCTACCGGGATCCGAATCTGGAGAAGACCGTAGATGCCTATGAGAAGGCTGCGGACTATATAGAACATTTTGAGGCGGACGAGCGGACGATGACGCAGTATATCATCGGCGCGGTCAGCGAGATGGATATGCCGCTTACGCCTTCGGCGAAGGGGCTGTATTCGCTCAGCGGATATATGACACATTATACGTTTGAGCAGGTGCAGAAGAACAGAGACGAACTGCTGGCGGCAGATGCGGACACGATCCGGGGGCTGGCGGCGTATATCCGGGCCTTTATGGAGGACGACTGTCTGTGCGTTGTGGGAAATGAAGAGAAGATCAAAGAGAATGCGCAGCGGTTTGGAGAGATCGAGTATCTTTTCCATTAGAAGATAATACAGGCAGAAGGAAATTAATACAGGCAGAAGGAAATATAGAAGGATAAGTGCACCATGCAGGACAGTGTCCTGTATGAGGAGTGAGGAAGCGTAACACGACGGAAGGGGAGGCATATGAGAAAGAGGAGATTTCGGTATCTGTACGGCACGCTGCCGGCAATCCTGCTGGCAGCAGCCTTAAGCGGCTGCGGCAGTGCAGGGAACAAGTCGATGAACAGCTATTATGAGTCCGCGGCAGATACGGCGCCTGCGGAATCCGGCGGTGGTTTCTATGCGGAAGGAGAGGCGGCTGAGGCGGCGGCAGACGATTACGACGGCGGCTTCTATGCGGACGAAGTGGTAAACGAAGCGGCAGCGGAGGAGAGCGTGTCGCAGGAAGGAACGGAAGTAACGCAGCAGTCTGTCTCCGAGCGGAAACTGATCAAGAAGGTGTCGCTGGACGTGGAGACGGAGCAGTTTGACACGCTTCTGCCTTCCATCGAGAAACGGGTTACGGCGCTTGGCGGTTACATAGAAGAAATGTCCAGTTTCAGCAGGAACGATCAATATTCCAAGGACTATCAGGGCACGAAATACCTGCGTTATGCCAGTATGACGGTGCGGATACCGCGGCAGAATCTGGAAGTTTTTCTGCAGGAGATCGGGGAACAGACCAATGTGACGAGCCGCTCCGAGAGCGTGACGGATGTGACACTGCAGTATGTGGATCTGGAGAGTCATAAGAAGGCGCTCCTCACGGAGCAGGACAGGCTGCTTGAACTGATGGAGCAGGCGGAATCCGTGGAAGATATCATAAAGATCGAGAGCCGTCTGTCCGAGGTGCGTTATCAGATCGAGAGTATGGAAGCGCAGCTGCGCACTTTTGACAATAAGATTGATTACAGTACGGTCTGTCTCGGTATAGATGAGGTAGAGCGTTATTCACCGCCGGAGAGCGCTTCCACAGGCGCGCGGATCCGCAGAGGCTTTCTGGAGAGTGTGGAGAATATCCTCTATGAGATCCAGTACGCGGCAATCTGGCTTGTGATCAATATCCCCTATGGGATTGTCTGGGCAATAACGATTGTTATTGTTATCATCATCCTGCGCATTCTTGTAAAAGTGTGGAAGAAGCGGGCGGCGAAACGGACGGCGCGGCGGGGCAGGAGGTCTTCTGCCTGTGATCCACGTGATCCGTATGCGCCATATGATCCGCATGCGTATGGGGCGTCAAATGCCCCGGGCACAGGGAGCGGCCGGCAGGAGAAGCCGGATACTGACCGTCCAGGGCAGAATGGATAGACGACGCGGAACGAATGAAAAGCAATAAGAACAAATGGGAATCAACGAGAATAAGTGAGAAGCTGTCGTCTGCGGGCGCTTTGTGCAGGAGAGCGATGCAGAGCTGAGACAGAGAAGATAAGAGAAGATAGAATGGAGAAAACAGACGTAAAGCATATGCAGGAAAATCAAAACAGACAATACAGATCCGGGTTTGCCACGCTGATCGGCAGGCCCAATGTGGGGAAATCCACATTGATGAACGCACTGATCGGGCAAAAGATCGCCATCACGTCGAAGAAGCCGCAGACTACCAGAAACAGGATCCAGACGGTATATACTTCGGAGGAAGGCCAGATCGTCTTTCTGGATACGCCGGGCATCCATAAGGCAAAAAATAAGCTGGGTAACTATATGGTCAATGTAGCGGAGCGTACCATGGCGGATGTGGACGTGATCCTCTGGCTGGTGGAGCCGACAGACTATATCGGCGCCGGGGAGCAGCATATCATCGAACAGCTGAAAAAGACGAAAACACCCGTTATTCTAGTGATCAACAAGATTGATACGGTGCAGAAGGAGTTGATCCTTACTTATATAGATGCCTACAGAAAACAGCTGGACTTCGCAGAGATCGTTCCGGTGTCTGCTTTGAAGAAGGACGGCATGGAAGAGCTGATCGGGTGTATCATGAAATATCTGCCTTACGGAGAGCCTTTCTATGATGAAGACACCGTGACCGACCAGCCCATGCGCCAGATCGTGTCGGAGCTGATCAGGGAGAAGGCGCTGCGGTGTCTGGAGGACGAGATTCCCCACGGGATCGCGGTCACCATCGAGATGATGAAATTCCGCAAACGTATCGTGGATATCGAGGCGACCATTGTCTGCGAGCGGGAATCCCACAAGGGCATCATCATCGGCAAACAGGGCAGTATGCTCAAGAAGATCGGTTCCCTGGCCCGGCCGGATATCGAGGAGCTGGTGGAATGTCAGGTTAATCTCAAGCTCTGGGTGAAGGTGAAGAAGGACTGGCGGGACAGCGATTACCTGTTGAAAAATTTCGGCTATAACCCGAAAGAACCGGAATAGAAAAAGGCAAATCTGCGAACCCTATCTTTATGCTGAGAAGTGACAGGGAAGTCTTGGGCTTAACTGTTATGGACAAGAATACCTGCGCAGTACAGGGTCAGGGGGCGTAAGATGAAGGCGATAAATTACTGGGATAAATTTATGATAACAGGCAGTATTGATGATTTTCTGGCATATAAAAATGCATCACAGGACGATAAGACTGAGAAATACGAAGGGAAGGAAGGATCGGAAGAGCATTCTCATGCAGGAATATACACAGATTACGGGAATGGTTTTAAAGGCTGAGCCGGTGGGCGAATACGACAGAAGAGTGGTGATTCTGACGAAAGAGAAGGGAAAGATATCTGCTTTTGCCAGAGGGGCCCGCAAACCGAACAGCAGGCTGCTGGCGGCGACAAATCCCTTCTCATTCGGAGAATTTAAACTGTATGCGGGCAGAAATTCCTACACGGTCATGGATGCCGCGATCAGCAATTACTTCGAGGGCCTGCGGGAGGATTTTGAAGGAGCCTACTACGGCATGTATTTTCTGGAGGTGGCGGATTACTATACGAGAGAGAACAACGACGAGCGGGAGATGTTGAAACTGGTGTACCAGTCGCTGCGGGCGGTGTTACATAAGGGGATTCCCAACCGGCTGATCCGCTGTATCTTCGAGATGAAGGCGATGACAGTCAACGGCGAATTTCCGGGGATGCCGGCGGAGGGCGTGTGGGAGGAATCCACGGCTTACGCGGTGTCATACATCATGAATTCGAGTATAGAAAAGCTGTATACATTTACGGTTAAGGAAAACGTGCTGGCAGAGCTGCGGACGATCGCGGACGATTATCGGAGACGATATCTGGACAGGACGTTTAAAAGTCTTGAAATTGTGGATAATCTTTAATATAATGGAATGCAGTATGTGGGAGGAAAGCGTATGCGAAGAGAAAAGATCAGTATGCTTATTCTGACAGTGACCTGTATGCTTGCCGGCTGCGGTGGAGAAAAGACGCCGGAGGTAAGTTCTCTTTCTATTGATAAGGAGGGGAAGGTCAGCCATCAGATCGTTGGGCAGTTTGAGCAGGAATATTATGAAAAGGACGGGCTGATGTCACTGGCACAGGAGAGAGTGGCGGAATACTGTGCGGACAACGGTGAGGGAAGCGTGGTGCTGGGAGAAGTGGACGAGCAGGACGGCAAAGTGCTGATCCATTTTGATTATGCGTCCGGTGCGGATTACAGCGCTTTTAACGGGCGGGAGCTGTTTCTGGGAACGCTGGAGGAAGCGCAGGGACAGGGCTATAACCTGGATCATGTCGCCTTTACCTCGCCCAAGGGACAGCCGATGGAGATCAGCGATATCGAAGAACCGGAGAAGATGCAGGTGATGATCATCGGCATGAAACCGACGGAAGAGCTACTGGTCAACACCTTCGGCAAGGTACTTTATGTAAACCAAAGCGCCCATACCGACCTGGATGTATCCTTTGCCGGAAAAAGCGGCGTCAATATCTCCTATCCGACAGCGGAGTCGGGGGCAGGAGGCAGTGAGCTGTCGTATATCATTTTTGAATAACGAATGTTATTACAGGTGTTATTTACGGTAGCTGCATTGACGGTCAGGAGATCAGAACATCAGGAGCGCATACGGTTTGACAAAACAGACAGCAAGCCGCAGTAAGAGCGGTGGAATATAGAAAGGACAGAGAAGATGGAAAAGACAATGGAAAAAATAGTGGCGTTATCGAAAGCGAGAGGGTTTGTATACCCTGGCTCCGAGATTTACGGCGGGTTGGCGAATACGTGGGATTTCGGCAATCTGGGTGTGGAACTTAAGAATAATATCAAGAAGGCATGGTGGCAGAAGTTCGTGATGGAGAGCCCCTACAATGTGGGTGTGGACTGCGCGATCCTGATGAATCCGCAGACCTGGGTAGCCAGCGGCCATCTGGGCAGTTTCTCCGATCCGCTGATGGACTGTAAGGAGTGTCATGAGAGATTCCGCGCGGATAAGATCATTGAAGATTATGTTGCGGAACAGGGCATGACGTTAGACAGCTCCGTGGACGGCTGGAGCCAGCAGGAGATGAAGGATTTTATCGAGGAACATAATGTGCCGTGCCCGACCTGCGGCAAACATAATTTTACGGATATCAGACAGTTCAACCTGATGTTCAAGACGTTCCAGGGCGTTACGGAAGACGCAAAGAATACGGTGTATCTGCGTCCGGAGACGGCGCAGGGTATCTTCGTCAACTTCAAGAATGTACAGCGGACATCCCGCAAGAAGATTCCTTTCGGTATCTGTCAGGTGGGTAAGTCCTTCCGGAATGAGATCACGCCGGGTAACTTCATCTTCCGCGTGCGGGAGTTCGAGCAGATGGAGATGGAATTTTTCTGTGAGCCGGATACGGATCTGGAATGGTTCGCTTACTGGAAGCAGTATTGTATCGATTTCTTAAAGAGCCTGGGCATGAAGGAAGAGGAGATGCGCGTCCGCGACCATGATCCGGAAGAGCTTTCCTTCTATTCCAAGGCAACGACGGACATCGAGTTTTTGTTCCCCTTCGGCTGGGGCGAGCTGTGGGGTATCGCTGACAGGACCAACTATGACCTGACACAGCACCAGAATACCTCCGGTGAGGACATGTCCTATTTCGACGATTCGAAGAATGAGAAATATATTCCTTATGTTATTGAGCCGTCTCTGGGTGTGGAGAGACTTTTCCTGGCAGTGCTGTGCGGCGCTTATGACGAGGAAGAGATCGGCGAGGGCGATGTGCGCACCGTGCTGCACTTCCATCCGGCGCTGGCACCTGTGAAGATCGGCGTGCTGCCTCTTTCGAAGAAGCTGAACGAAGGCGCGGAGAAGGTTTTCGCACAGCTTTCGAAGAAGTACAACTGTGAGTTCGACGACAGAGGCAATATCGGTAAGCGGTATCGCAGACAGGACGAGATCGGGACGCCTTTCTGCGTTACATATGATTTCGATTCCGAGACGGACGGCTGTGTGACCGTGCGTTTCCGTGACTCCATGGAGCAGGAGCGGGTGGCCATCGACCAACTGGATGCTTACTTTGCAGACAAATTTACCTTTTAATAAACAGCTCAGGGATAGAAAGGACAGAGAACGACGATGAAACCATATGGTGTAAATGATTTACGGAGAATGTTCCTGGAATTTTTCGAGAGCAAGGAACATCTGAAGATGAAGAGCTTTTCGCTGGTACCGCACAATGACAACAGCCTTTTGCTGATCAATTCCGGAATGGCGCCGCTTAAGCCTTATTTTACGGGACAGGAGATTCCGCCCAGAAGGCGGGTTACCACCTGTCAGAAATGTATCCGTACAGGAGATCTGGAGAATGTAGGTAAGACGGCAAGACACGGCACCTTTTTCGAGATGCTGGGAAATTTCTCGTTCGGGGATTACTTTAAGCGCGAGGCGATCGCGTGGAGCTGGGAATTTCTCACGGAGGTGGTGGGACTGGATGCGGACAGGCTCTATCCTTCCATCTATGAGAAGGATGAGGAAGCCTTCGAGATCTGGAATAAAGAGATGGGCATTCCGGCGGAGCGGATTTTCCGTTTCGGCAAGGAAGATAATTTCTGGGAGCATGGTTCCGGCCCCTGCGGCCCCTGTTCGGAGATCTATTATGACCGTGGGGAGAAGTATGGCTGCGGTCAGCCCGGTTGTACGGTAGGCTGTGACTGCGACCGCTATATGGAGATCTGGAACAACGTGTTTACCCAGTTCGACAATGACGGCAAGGGCAATTATACGGAGCTTGTGCAGAAGAATATTGATACCGGCATGGGACTGGAGCGTCTGGCGTCTGCGGTGCAGGATGTGGATTCTATTTTTGATGTAGACACGGTGCTGGCGCTGCGCACGAGGGTGTGTGAGATTGCCGGTGTGGAGTATAAGAAAGAGTATGATACGGATGTTTCCATCCGTATCATCACCGATCATATTCGTTCGGCGACTTTTATGATCTCCGACGGTATCCTGCCTTCCAATGAGGGCCGGGGCTATGTGCTGCGCAGGATCATCCGCCGGGCGGCGCGTCAGGGAAGAAAGTTGGGCATTCAGGGAATCTTCCTGTCCAATCTGGCAGGGACGGTCATTGAAGGCTCCCGGGACGGCTATCCGGAACTGGAAGAGAAGAAGGATTTTATCTTTAATGTGCTGACACAGGAAGAGAATAAATTCAATAAGACCATCGATCAGGGGCTTACCATCTTAAATGAGATGGTAGAGGCCATGGGAGCCGGTGACGGCAAAGTGCTTGGCGGTGCCGATGCCTTTAAACTGTATGACACCTACGGATTCCCGCTGGATCTGACAAGGGAGATCCTGGAGGAAAAGGGCTTTGCGGTGGATGAGGACGGCTTTAAGGCATGTATGCAGGAGCAGAAGGACAAGGCCCGCAAGGCCCGCAAGACGACCAACTATATGGGGGCGGACGTGACTGTGTATGAGTCCATCGATCCGGCCGTTACGACGGAATTTGTTGGATATGACAATCTGACTTTTGACTCGAAGGTGACGGTACTGACCACGGAGACGGAGCTGGTGGAAGCGCTGACGGACGGCGAAGTGGGTACGGTGATCGTGGAGCAGACGCCTTTCTATGCCACCATGGGCGGACAGGAAGGCGATGTCGGCAGCATTACCACGGCTGACGGTGTGTTCCAGGTAGAGAATACGATCAAGCTTCTGGGCGGCAAGGTGGGCCATGTAGGCAAAGTGACCAGCGGTATGTTCAAGGTGGGCGATGCCGTGACGCTGTCCGTGGATGCCGGAAGAAGGGGCAGTACCTGTAAGAACCACAGCGCCACGCATCTGCTGCAGAAGGCGCTCAGGGAAGTGCTGGGCAGCCATGTGGAGCAGGCCGGTTCCTATCAGGACGGGGAGAGAACCCGTTTTGATTTCTCCCACTCTGCGGCGATGACGGCGGAGGAGATCGGACGCGTGGAACAGATCGTCAATGAGAAGATCGCGGAGAACCTGGCGGTAGAGACGAAGGTGATGACGATCGAGGAGGCGAAGCAGTCCGGCGCCATGGCGCTTTTCGGTGAGAAATACGGTGAGACGGTAAGAGTCGTGCAGATGGGTGATTTTTCCAAGGAGCTTTGCGGTGGTACTCATGTAAAAGCTACCGGCATGATCGGATCTTTTAAGATCCTGTCCGAGTCCGGCGTGGCTGCGGGCGTGCGCAGGATCGAGGCAGTGACGGGCGCTAACGTGACGGCTTATTATCAGAAGCTGGAAGAGCAGCTGCATGAGGCGGCCAGGGTGCTTAAGACTTCTCCCGCCAGTCTGGTGGAGCGGTGTGAACATCTGATGGCAGAGATGAAGGCGCTGCAGAGCGAGAATGAGGCATTAAAGAGCAAGGCGGCCAAAGACGCGCTGGGCGACGTGATGGATCAGGTGCAGGAAGTGAAGGGCGTGAAGCTGCTGGCATCTAAAGTTGCCGGGGTGGATATGAACGGCCTGCGGGAGTTGGGCGACCAGTTGAAAGAGAAGCTGGGCGAGGGCGTCGTGGTGCTGATCTCCGACAAGGACGGCAAGGTGAACATGATCGCCATGGCGACCCAGGGTGCGATGGATAAGGGCGCTCATGCGGGCAACCTGATCAAGGGAATCGCGGCGCTTGTAGGCGGTGGTGGCGGCGGCCGGCCGAATATGGCACAGGCCGGCGGCAAGAATCCGGCAGGGATCGACGCGGCGATCGCAGAGAGTGCGAAGGTGCTGGAAGGACAGATAGGATAAAGAATACAAAGTACAGTTATGAAGGACATCTGGAATAATAAAAAATTTTATATAAGTAAAAAAGCGTGGATTTATCTGATCGTGGTGGAAATCCTGATCCTTATAGCTGCCGGATTTTTTTACAGTAGGCGCGAAAGTGTCATGTTGAATTTTTCTCAGGAAGAACTGGTCAATGATGCCGGGGATAATGTTTTCTATCTGGATCGGTCTACGGAACAGAAAAGTGTGACAACACCGGCGTTCATGCTTACGAAGGGCATGTATACGCTGGAAGCACAGATTGAGTGTGTCGGAGAAGCGAGACTGGAAGTTGTCTATGAGGATCAACAGTATGACAGTGAAGTCAGCGGTATGATTCCGCTGTCGGACAGGAATGTTGTCACCTGTGATTTTCGGATCAATTATGCAGACAGGCCGATCCAGGTAAGAGGCGTGTTGCCTGACAATATAGGAGAAGGAGAATATATCCTAGTCAGGAATATCCGTATAACGAATGCGGCCTGTGCCGTAAGAAATACCCTGTTTTGGATTTTTCTTTTTATGGTCGCTGTGGACGGAGCGCTCTATATGCTATCGCGAAGAGAACAATTGGTTTTATGGGCTGAAAAAACTTCCTGGAAAGTGGTGGTCATTGTCACTGTACTCTGCAGTATGCCGCTGATGGTGGATTATCTGTTTTTAAATTCCCATGATCTGTATTTTCATCTTATGCGGATCGAAGGGATTAAGGAGGGCATGGAAAATGGCATGTTTCCGGTAAGGATTCAACCAGGCTGGCTTTCCGGGCACGGATATGCCGCGTCGGTGTTTTATGGGGATCTTTTGCTGTATTTTCCTGCATTTCTGCGGTTTTTCGGGATATCGGTACAGGCGGCCTATAAATGCTATGTTGTTCTGATCAATTTGCTGACAGTGTCTGTCGCCTGTCATTGTTTTGGCAAAATGGGAGGCAGGAGAACCGGCCTGATCTGTGCGTCGGTATACTCTATGAATATATACCGTTTGACTTGTATCTATACACGGGCAGCGGTGGGAGAGTATACAGCTATGACCTTTATGCCGCTTGTCCTGTATGGGTTATGGAAATTATATACGCTGCCGGAGGATACGGAAGAATATAAAAACAGCTGGTTTACTATCGCGGCCGGCTGTACGGGAATATTTCTTTCTCATATGATCACAACCGAGATTACGGCCCTCTTTGTTATCATATCAGCGGTTATTATGTGGAGGAAGCTTTTCCGAAAAAAGGCGATGTTGACGATTCTAAAATCGATTACAGCAGTTATCTTATTGAATCTCTGGTTTTTGGTTCCTTTTTTGGATTACATGATAAGCGGGACCTATGTGATCAATAACGCTGATAAGTACATGCCATATCAAATTGAAAAAAATGGCGCCGCTGTTGCCCAGTTGTTTATGACAGATTATAGTGTGTTCGGTCATTCTTCCAGGGTACTTGACGGGAGTATGTCGGAGATGCCGATGACTGTCGGAGTGGCGTTGATGCTTGTCCCGGCTGGCTGGTTTTGTTTCTGTATGTGCAAAATGCAAAGAGACAGAACAGAGAAGAAAACAGAATATCTTACGGTATTCTTGAGTCTGCTCAGCCTTTGGATGTCAACTTATCTTTTTCCGTATACATGGTTGGCTGATAGACTGCCGTTTTTGAAACTTTCTGTTGTGAGCGTTCAGTATTTGTGGAGATTTCTGTCCGTTGCTGCTGTTATGTTGTCGTTGCTGCTGTGTCTTGTTCTGCAGAAAGAATGGATTTTGACGGATCGGAAAAAAATATTTGCCGGGGTAGTAATCTTATTGTCATTGTGGCAGGGGATGACGTATATGAGCCGGTGTGTGGAGAATGCAGAGGTTTATCGTGTGCGGCAGACAGGAAATATGTCAACGATGCAGGCACAATCTGCCTCAAAGGAAGTACAGCCAAGCGTGATGGGAGGGGAATACCTGCCGCTTAATTGGAACGAGGTTTTTATACTGGAAGATTATGTATCGGCATATACAGATCAGCTTACCTGTGATGCTGACAGCATACATATAGCAGAATGGGATCATGGCAGGAATACAGTGACCGTTTCTCTGCAGAATAGGACGGATGAAATACAGCAGATAGAGGTTCCGCTGCTCCTGTATAAAGGGTATCAGGCGGTGACTGATCAGGGAGAAGCCTTACAGATACTTCCAGGGACTTCTTATCGTCTGTCGGTATCTGTCCCAGCCGGGTTTTCAGGGGAAATCGGTGTAAAATTTAAGGCGCCTTGGTACTGGAGAGTATGCGAAATAATATCGCTGATGGCATTAGTTTGTATTGTGCTGTGCGGGATCAATCATAAAAGTAAAAAGTTAATGCCTTATAAATTAAATTTCCAGTTGACTGCTAACCAAAATGTGGTATAATTTTAAGTGTGTGTGAGAACACGTAAATAACCCAATCAGTCGAAATACTCGGGGACTGAAGGGAGGTCAGGTGCGAGAATGTCAAACGTAATTGTTAAAGAGAACGAGACTTTGGACAGTGCATTGCGCCGCTTCAAAAGAAGCTGTGCAAAAGCTGGTATTCAGCAGGAAATTCGTAAAAGAGAGCATTACGAGAAGCCGAGCGTGAGACGTAAGAAGAAGTCCGAAGCCGCAAGAAAGCGCAAATACAATTAAGTATGCTACAAAACAGACCCAGGAGGGAATCCCTCATGGGTCTGTTTTTTTGAAGTTTCGTTATATTAGTCCGACACCTTTTCCCAGCATGATGATCTTTCGGATTTTTTCCAGTTTTTCCGGAAAATGAAACGTAAAGTTATAGTCATAAGGTATAAGAAACAACAGGAAGCATTTGCATACGGTCAGAAGTGCCCAGATACAGATCAGGCAGCTGAACAGTTTCTCTGACCGTTCCGACAGATTTTTGTAGTAACAGCCAATCATGATGAAGCACAGGAGACATATGATCCAGTAAATGTCCATCCGATATCGTTCGAGTACGGTAGGAGCCCAGAGAACATCTGCAAAGGCAATGATAAACGGGATGCAGAAGAGAAAGAGGACGGTGGACAGCAGGCGGTCTTTCCGAATATCCTGCCGTACGCCTTCGGAGGCCATACCGAATATGGCAAAACAGAGGATAGGAAAATTAAGCAGGATACCGTTAAAAGAGAGATAGGGAAAAGTATCGCTCATCGGTGTGTATGAAACAAAAAAGGTTGCTATGCCATTACAGATTTTCAGCAGATCAAACTGCGAAAAGAAATTTCCGTAGTTACTCTGATCTGTTATCGTTAACTGGTAGGACTGTCCAAATTCAAACGGGCTGTCGAAGCGCACGTAATTGTAAAGCATCAACAGGATGCCGGTCACGATATAAGGTAAGGCGGCGAACAACAACTGTTTTGACAGTTTAAATGTTATTTTTTTGTCACGCAGATATTCTGCCAGAAGTGGAAGCACCAGTAAATTTGCTAAAGCGACAGGAGGGCGGCACCCAAAGGCCAGTGCACCGAACAGGCTTCCGAGAAATGCGAAGCGTATGCTGTGCTTTTCTTCTGTGCTGCAAAAAACAGCATTCAGGAAAAAGAAAATACTCCAGATCTCCATGCAGACCGCGGCAGAGACGGCAGTACAGTATAGAGCCGGTGCGGCAGTGCTGTACCAGACACTGACGATTGAAAATGCGACGGACAGTGCCAGATATATGGAGAGAGACATTCTCCTGAAAAATGTTTTAACAAGTGTATAAAATGTTGTAAATATACCACATATAAACAAAGAGACAAATATTTGTGTCGCATGATAGGTGGTTAGGTTTGTACCGGTAAGAAAGCGATAGGGAAGAAAAAGCAGAAAAACAGGTACTATACCGAAATACATGTAATAACGTCCATTGTAAAAGGCGTGATCCCAGTGATATGAAACTTCCGCGGCCTTTCTGGCTTCAAAATCATAAGGGTTGTCCAGTGCCAGTAATTTGGGATCGATGTCAGGGTAGTCTATGTATAGATGCCCGTTCAGAATAGATTCGGCCATAAGTTCATATTGATTTGTAAAATCCGGGCGCTCTCCGTTATAGGATGGGGATAATCCCATGGGGATGATACAGAGCAGTATCGTTAACAACAGGACTACGGGAATAATCCATCGGGGGGGGTACTACCTGCCGGATTCAGAAGCGGACTGTGTAATTTGGATTTCGGCCGCAGTATCAACAGGGTAAAAAGAAAAACAGCCCATATGAAACAGCCGGCCAGTAAAGTTTTGCTGATCATTATTTTATTACTCCTTTGTATGATTTGATAGTATCTGCGTTGTCTGTCAGAGTACATTACTTATACTATAACATTGCTTTTGCAGATTCTCCAGTAAAAAGTGAAAGAACAGGTTTGTGAGAACGAATATCTGTTGTCCCACTACAATATGTATAATACAGAATAGTGTATTGGGAGTGACAGCGTTGAGAAGAATAAGAAAACGGATCGCAGCATGGTTTCTACTGGGGGGTCTCCTGCTGCATACAGGGTTCCTGCATCTGTCGATGACGGTGCAGGCAGCGCCGGAGGTGGCCACACCGTCTTATGTGGTGATGGAGGCGTCTACCGGACAGGTGATCTGTGAGCAGGATGCGGATACGAGAAGGAGTCCGGCAAGCATTACCAAGATCATGACATTACTGATCATTTTTGAGCACATAAAGAGTGGAAGGATCCATTTGGACGATCAGGTCATAACGAGTGCCTATGCAAAGTCCATGGGCGGCTCGCAGGTCTTTCTGGAGGAGGGAGAGATGCAGACGATGGACACGATGATCAAGTGTATTACCGTGTCGTCGGGAAATGACGCCAGTGTGGCGGTGGCGGAGTACATAGCGGGCAGTGAAGGGGAGTTCGTCAAGCTGATGAATGAGAAGGCCGAAGCACTGGGGATGCAGAATACTCATTTCGAGGATTGCTGCGGCCTGACGGATTCAGACGGACATTATTCTTCGGCCAGGGATGTGGCGATCATGTCCCGGGAGCTGATCACGAAATATCCGGAGGTGTTTGAATATACGAAGATCTGGATGGAGGATATCGAGCATAAAACGGCGCAGGGCACTTCGTCTTTTACCCTCTCCAGCACCAATAAGCTGTTGAAACAGTATGAATGGACTACGGGACTTAAGACCGGTTCTACTTCGAAGGCGCTGTATTGTCTGTCGGCGACGGCCGAGAAGGAGGGCATGGAGCTGATCGCGGTGGTGATGGCGGCGCCGGACCCCAAGACCCGGTTTCAGGATGCCATCACGCTTTTGAATTACGGATACAGCGTGAGCCAGATGTATACGGATGAAAACAAGGATCCGCTGCCGGACCAGAAGATCGAGGGCGGTATTGAAGATGTGCTGCATCTGACTTATGAAGGGCCTTTTGAATATCTGGATACGGCGGGCAGCAACTTAAGCGAGATCCAGAAGGAGATCAGTCTGCCGGACGTGGTGCAGGCGCCGGTGGCGGAAGGCGATGCCGTCGGTGAGGCGGTCTATAAGCTGAACGGCACGAGGATCGGGAGCGTTTCCATTCTGGCGGCAAAAGGTGTGGAGAAGGCCGGGTACAGGGATTACTGGAAGAAGGTGTGGATCCTGTATCTGATGAAAAGGTAGAGAACGGGCGTTCGCGGATTGCAGGACGCTGCCAGTCTGTGGTATACTGTACGGGTTCGGTGTACAGCAGGGAAATGTTCTGCGGCCGAAGAACGGCTATAAACAAAAAGGCATTTGTAAAAATAAAGAGGAATATCTATGTTGGAAGGAATTATGATCCTGGCAGGGGCGGTTGTTGCCCTGTGCCTGCTTGTGGCGGTGTGGGACGGCAACAGATTTATCACGGTGAAATATGAGATCGTGTCTGATAAGATCGCGAAGCCCTGCAGGTTCATTCTTCTTTCCGACCAGCACAATAAAACCTATGGCAAAGAGAATGAGAAGCTGATCGGACAGATCGAAAGCCTATCCCCTGACGCGGTCCTGGTGGCAGGGGATATGTTGACGGCCGTGAAGGGACAACCTTTTGACAATGCGCTTTCGCTGATGCAGCGGCTGGCGGCGAAATATCCGATCTATTACGGCATGGGCAATCACGAATACCGTCTGGAGCTGTATCCGGAGCAGTACGGTGACGCCTATGAAAACTATGTGGCCGGCCTTAAAGCGGCGGGAATCGATCCGCTGATCAACCAGAACACAGATCTGCCGGTCTACAATATAGCCATCTGCGGTTCCCAGATCGGGCGGGAATATTACAGGCGGTTTCGCAAGTATCCGATGAAAGCCGATTATCTGCCGAAGATCCTCGGGGAGCCGCGGACGGATGCCTGTCAGATACTGATCGCCCATAATCCGCTGTATTTCGAGGAATATGCGGCCTGGGGCGCCGATGTGGTGGTTTCCGGGCATGTGCACGGCGGCATCATGCGCCTGCCGGTGCTGGGCGGGGTACTGTCCCCCAATTTAAGCCTTTTTCCGAAGTATGACGGTGGCAGGTTTGAACTGGGAAGGGCGGTCATGATCCTGAGCAGAGGGATCGGGACCCATACGATTCCGCTGCGCATTTTTAATCCGGCGGAGCTGGTGGTGCTGGATTTTAAAAAGGCATAGAGTATGAGACAGGATTACGGAAAGGACAGGCTTTTATGGCGATTCCTGTGAAGTTAGAGGTGTTTGAGGGGCCGTTGGACCTGCTCCTGCATCTGATCGATAAAAATAAAGTAGATATCTATGATATACCGATCGTGGAGATCACGGAACAATATCTGGACTATATCAGGCAGATGGAGACGGAAGACATGAACGTGGTCAGCGAGTTTCTTGTGATGGCGGCTACGCTGATCGACATTAAGTGTAAGATGCTCCTGCCAAAAGAGGTAAATGAAGAAGGGGAAGAGGAAGATCCGCGGGCGGAACTGGTAGAGAAGCTGCTGGAATACAAGATGTGTAAATATATGTCCTATGAACTGCGGGACCGCATGATCGACGCGGAACGCAGTTTCTATAAGCCGCCGACACTGCCAAAAGAGGTGGCAGATTACAGGCAGCCGGTTGATTACGAGGAACTGATCGGCGATATGACGCTGCAGAAGCTGCACGAGATATTTAAGCAGGTGATGAAACGGCAGGAGGATAAGATCGATCCGGTCAGAAGTACCTTTGGCAATATCGAGAAGGACGAGATCGACATGGACCTGAAGACTACTTATGTAGAAGCCTATGTGCGCAGCCACAAGACTTTCAGCTTCCGCAGACTGCTGGAGAAGCAGAGCAGCAAGATGGAAGTGATCGTCACCTTTCTGGTGATTCTGGAGATGATCAAAACGGGCCGGATCGGTATCGAACAGGAAGATATTTTTGCGGATATCATTATCACAACGAAGGATGTGAACAGCAGTGAACCGCTGCAGCTGACGTCTGTAGGATAAGAGTATCCTGTAAATGAGGAAGAAAGCCATGGAAAGAACGAAGGCAAAAGCAGTTTTAGAGGCAATTTTATTTACGATGGGGGATTCTGTGGGCATAGAAAGCCTGGCTTCGGTGATCGAGGAGGATAAGAAGACCACCAGAGAGATTCTGGAAGAGATGATGCAGGACTACAGCACGGAGGATAAAGGCATCGGCCTGACGATGCTGGAGGACGCGGTGCAGATGTGCACCAAAGGCGAGCTGTATGAGTATCTGATCAAGATAGCCAAGGCGCCGAAGAAGTTCGTGCTGACGGACACGCTGCTGGAGACGCTGTCCATCATCGCCTACAAGCAGCCGGTGACCAGACTGGAGATCGAGCGGGTCAGGGGCGTCAGTTGTGACCACGCGGTGAACAAGCTGCTGGAATATGACCTGATCACGGAGGTAGGCCGTCTGGACGCACCGGGACGCCCGCTGTTATTCGGGACGACGGAGCAGTTCCTGCGGAGCTTCGGCGTAAAGTCCATCGAGGATCTGCCGGAGCTGAATGCGGTGCAGATCGAGGAATTCAAACAGCAGGCCGAGTCCGAGGTACAGCTGCAGCTGGATATCTGACGCGGACAGGCAGGCGGTCTCAACATATTCCGGGGTCATCATGCTCCGGGCAGTCTGCAATCTCTACGATATCATCAAAATCGATCTTCGTGTTAACGATCTGTAAGATCCGGCTGGTTTCGTCGATCCTGGCAACCATGCCGGTTATTTTAATGTATTCATCCCTGTGAAAATAGACGACGGAAGCGATCTTTCCTTTGGCCAGGCTGTGCATCCGGCGGTCCAGCTCCTGCGCCATCTCCTCGGATAGTTCTGTTTTGGGCACGATGATCCGTTCTCTGGCGGCCAGTGCATCCGGCAGGCCTTTCAGCGCCGCAAAGGGCATGAACTGTTTGGCTCTGTCTTCAACGGGCATTTTGTGTTTGGGTTTACAAGCCACTTTTGTGTCCTCCGATCTGGTGATTCCGTTCTCTGGTGGTGGCGCCTTCTTCCAGATTCATCCCTTTTAAGATGGCGTCTTTGCCGAAGCGGTTCTTGATGCTGATGACGGCCTGCTGCATCCGGCGGCTGCGTTCAAGCTCCGCGCCGTCCAGAAAGAAATTGTACTGGTGGTATTCTTCAGGCATGACATTGTTGCAGGTGATGTTGATGCGGTGGATCGGGTAGGCCGGATTGACGATCCGCCTGTAAAGGTCTGTCACTGCCGGGATGAGCAGCAGGTCCGAATTCGTCTCGGCGTCCGTGGTGGCGGTGCCATGGGCGGAAGCCACATTGAAACGGTTGGCATACCCTACATGGAGTGTGACGGAGCCGGTGATCAGGTTCTTCTCCACCAGATCCAGGCACAGCAGATCCATCATCTCCTTGACGACGAGCAGCCCCTTGTCAAAAGAGTAATCGCTGCCCAGCACCTGACCGCTGCCCAGACAGCTGGCGTGGGATCTGTAGGACTTGATGTCGGCCATGGTGACGGTCTCCCGGCCAAAGGCATGGTCGATCAAAAGTTCGGCGTCGATGCCGAACAGATGGTAGAGGAAGTCTTCATCTGCCTCGGCGATGTCCCGCATGGTGCGGATGCCGTATGGTTCCAGCCGTCTGGCGGTGCCGGAGCCGATCCGCCAGAAATCGGTGAGCGGCCGGTGATCCCACAGCTGTGTGCGGTAGCTGTCTTCGTTCAGTTCGCCGATGAAATCCTCTGCGTGTTTGGCGGTGATATCCAGAGCGACCTTGGCCAGATACAGGTTGGTGCCCACGCCGCAGGTGGCGCGGATTCCGGTGGAACGGAAGATTTCGGTCATGATCTGCTGGCCCAGCTCGCGGGCGGACAGATGGTAAAGCGTCAGATAGTCGGTCACATCCATAAAGGCTTCGTCGATGGAGTAGACATGAATATCTTCCCGGGCGATATACTGCAGGTAGATGCTGTAGATATCGGCGGCGGTGTCGATGTACTTCTGCATACGGGGCGGGGCCACCGTATACCGCACATGCTTCGGGATCTCGAAAATGCGGCAGCGGTTCTTGATGCCGAGAGCCTTCATGGCCGGAGTGATGGCCAGACAAATGGTCTTCTCAGTCCGCTCCGGGTCGGCCACAACCAGATTCTCGGTCATGGGATCCATGCCCCTGGCAACACATTCCACCGAAGCATAAAAGGATTTCAGGTCGATACACAGGTAGGTGCGCTGATTCATGAAAAACCTCCGTCGTTACATGTTTCAACAGTTATGTCGTTAACGATACAAAATGAGTATAACATACGAACGTATGTTTGGCAACCGGAAAATGTGTTACAGTCTGCGGACGGTCGGGACGTGAGTTGTAATGTAAGAAGCAGAAAATGAGATACCAAAAAATAAACAGAAAATAAAGAAAAATTATCGGAAAATTTTGGACAGATGGGTAGCGGGAACGGCTCCGGTGTGATAGAATTTTTACATTGCCATCAGGAGAGGTTCAGACAGAAATATAAATTATAAGGAAAAAACGGAGGCAGAGCATGATGGAGAAAGCAAATGTATATTTTACAACCTTTAAGGCGACGGAGCATGAGAACCTGCTGCAGAAGCTGCATCGTCTGATGAAGACGGCGGGGTTTGAGAAGATCGATTTCACGGACAAGTACGCGGCGATCAAGATTCATTTCGGGGAGTACGGCAATCTGGCATTCCTGCGGCCCAACTATGCGAGAGTGGTTGCGGACTATGTGAAAGAGCTTGGCGGCAAGCCGTTTTTGACGGACTGTAATACGCTGTATGTGGGAAGCAGGAAGAATGCGCTCGATCATCTGGAGACAGCCTACATAAACGGTTTTTCTCCTTATCAGACGGGATGCCATGTGATCATCGGCGACGGTCTGAAAGGGACGGACGAGACGCTGGTTCCGATCGACGGGGAGTATGTGAAGGAGGCCAAGATCGGCCATGCGATCATGGATGCGGATGTGTTTATTTCGCTGACGCATTTTAAGGGCCATGAGATGGCAGGCTTCGGCGGCGCCTTGAAGAATATCGGTATGGGCTGCGGTTCCAGAGCGGGTAAGATGGAACAGCACTGCGACGGCAAGCCGAGCGTGAACCCTTCGGCCTGTGTAGGATGCGGCGCCTGCGACAGAATATGTGCCCACGGTGCGCCGGTGATCGAGAACGGCAAGGCACAGATCGATCATGATAAATGTGTGGGCTGCGGCCGGTGTCTGGCGGTGTGCCCGAAGGATGCGATCGCGGCGGATTTCGAGGACTCCGTTGCGGTACTCAATTACAGAATGGCAGAGTACAGCCTGGCGGTGTGCAAGGACCGGCCCTGCTTCCATGTATCGTTGATCTGTGATGTATCGCCCAACTGTGACTGCCATGCAGAGAATGATATTCCGATCATTCCCAATGTAGGAATGCTGGCTTCTTTTGATCCGGTGGCGCTGGATCAGGCCTGTGCGGATCTGTGCAACCAGATGGCGCCGGTGGAGAGCAGTATTCTGGGAGAGAACCTGAAAAAGCACGGCAACGAGGAAGGCCATGACCATTTCCATATGACACATCCGGATACGGAGTGGAAAAGCTGCATCGCCCATGCGGTGAAGATCGGACTTGGCACGGATCAGTATGAACTTGTCCGGATTTAAGAGGAGGCAGCGATGAGGACAGACGAGAAATTGACACAGCTGCGCGCACTGATGAAGGAGAAGGCGTTTTATGCTTATATCATTCCGAGCGACGATTTTCACAGCTCGGAATATGTGGGCCGGTATTTTAAGGCACGGGAATATATGTCGGGATTTACCGGCTCTGCCGGTACGCTGGTGGTTCTGCCGGATAAAGCGGCGCTTTGGACAGACGGCAGATATTTTCTTCAGGCCGGGGAGCAGCTTAAGGGCAGCACGATCGAGCTGATGCGTTCCGGGCAGCCGGATGTGCCGAAAATAGAAGAATACCTGTACGAGAATCTGCCGGACAAAGCGGTGATAGGATTTGACGGCCGCACGGTCACGAAACGTTTTCTTGAGACCATTCGGGAGAAGACGGACGGAAAGCAGATCACTTTTGACGGCAGTGAGGATCTGGTGGACCGGATCTGGACGGATCGTCCGCCCCTGTCGAAAGAGCCGGTCTGGGAACTGGACGTGAAATACGCGGGCAGGAGCCGGGCGCAGAAGATCCAAGAAGTGCGGGAGAAAATGCAGGAAGAGAAGGCGGATCAGCTGCTGGTGACTGCGTTGGACGAAATAGCGTGGCTTTTTAATCTGCGCGGAGGAGATATCGCTTATACGCCGGTCTTTTTGTCTTATCTGCTGTTAACGAAAGAGCAGATCACACTGTTTGCCCATAAAGAGATCTTTTCTGCGCAGTTACTGGAGAAGCTGGGGCAGGAAGGCGTGACGATAAGGCCCTATGAAGAGATCGGGCAGGCGGTGGGCAGTATGCCGGCGGGTACGAAGGTGTGGCTGGACAGCGGCGCCGTGAATTACCGGCTGACAGAGAGCGTGCCGGAGACGGTGGAGATCCTGGATCAGGAAAGCCCGATCGTGCTTATGAAGGCGGTCAAGTCGCCGGAGGAGATGGAGCATATGCGTGCCGCCCATGTGAAGGACGGCGTTGCGGTGACGAGATTTATCCACTGGCTCAAGACATCCGTGAGCCGTGGGCCGGTCACGGAAGTGGGCGCCGCCGGGAAACTGGAGACTTTTCGGGCACAGATGGAAGGTTATCTGGAACCCAGCTTTTCCTCGATCATCGCCTATGGTCCTCACGGTGCGATCGTGCACTATGCGCCGACGCAGGAATCGGATGTGGAGATGAAGGCGGAGAGCTTCTGTCTGGCGGATGTGGGCGGCCATTATCAGGACGGCACTACGGATATCACCCGCACCATAGCGCTGGGAGAACTGACGGAAGAAGAGAAGCGGTATTATACGGCGGTGCTGCGGGGGAATCTGACGCTGAGCGCGGCCAAATTCGTAGAAGGGGTAAGCGGACAGAATCTGGATGTGCTGGCGAGAACGCCTCTGTGGGAGATGGGCATGGATTACAACCACGGGACCGGTCACGGGGTGGGCTATATTCTTGGCGTGCATGAAGGGCCGCAGCGGTTCCACTGGCGCACCGCACCGGGCACGAAGAGCGTTCCGCTGGAGGAAGGCATGATCGTCTCCGACGAGCCGGGACTGTATCTGGAAGGGCGTTTCGGCATCCGGCTGGAGAATCTGGTGCTGTGCCGCAGGGGAGAGAAGAACGAATACGGCCAGTTCCTGTATCTGGAACCTTTGACGCTGGTGCCTTTTGACAGGGAAGCGATCCTGCCGGAACTGATGTCGGAGAAAGAGCTGGCATGGCTCAATGCCTATCACCAGAAGGTGTACGAGACCTTATCGCCCTGTCTGGAGGAGGAAGAGCGGGGATGGCTGCGTGAAATGACGGCGCGGATAGAGTAGCAGAACCAGCGGACGTACAGGTGGTTCAGGCCGTGTGGCTACGATTATTGAATAAGCAGTAAAAAGCTGGATTTTGTGGGAATTTCCGGGAAATTGGGGAGCCCTTTTGAAATTTTGCAACAATAAAAAGTGGAAAGTGGTGCCAAAACGGTGCCATAAAAAAGAACTCCGATGAAAATGATGCCAAGTTTCATCGGAGTTTGTTTTTTTACCAACCTGTTATTTGATTTACCTGTTCTGCCTGCTCTTTGTTTTTGTGATACTGTAACTTGAACTGTACCACAATTTGATACAATGCACCCAAGCATGACTTTGGGTGCAAATTTTAACGATAGGGATTTAAATCATTTTTATTTATATAGAAATCAAGATTCGGAAACAGAAATGTACTTTCGAGTCTTTTTTATTCCGGAATTGGGAGAATATCATTCCTATAAGATTGATATTATTCCGAAAATAGAGTATAGTGTTTTGGAAAGCGAGGTGTACTCTTTATGTATATGACAGTAAAACAGGCCGCAGAGAAATGGGGAATTTCAGATAGACGTGTGCGCATATTGTGCGCAGAAGGGAAAGTTTCAGGTGCTATTCGTGAAGGACGCCGCTGGTTGATTCCGGTAGATACAAGAAAACCGTCAATTATTGATACCTTTATGGAAGCCTATGATTTTGGAAAAAAGATGGTGATCCCTTTTGCCACGTCAGGAGAAAGCCCGATTGATGATATTGGAAAAAATATCCAGCTCCTGGAGCCTAGAAACAGTAGCGGCTGGAAAAAGGCTTGAGGCAGATATCTCTGGCAAAGTGCTTAGAAGCTGGGCGTCAGAGTAGATGTAAGAGAAATTAGTTTGCGTCTCTTCGGCGGTTATACAAAAACATCATCAAAGAAGCCGCAATCACCAGTGCATATCCGATGAAGCTGAATTTGTCTGGTATTTCATGAAATAATGCGAATCCCAGAGCAGCCGCAAAGATAATCTGAGAATAATCAAAGATAGATATCTTTTTAGCAGGGGCATAGGTGTAAGCGGCAGTAATGGAAAATTGACCGCCAGCTGCAAATAAGCCTGTCATCAACAAAGTTATGATTTGATGCAGCGTCATGGGCGCAAAGTTTATCACAATCCAAGGTGCAAGAAACAAGCAGGAAAACAGTGAAAAGTAAAAAACAATTACGGGTCCTTTGATCTTCATCATTCCCAGCTTACGTACCATGGTATAGGCAATGCCTGCTCCAAGCCCTCCGCATATGCCGATTAACGCAGGAAGCAGGGCGGCGTTGTGAAACCCAGGCTTGACGATCAACAGGCAGCCACAGAAAGCAGAAAAAATACAGCCAGCCTGAAAGGGCAGTATTTTTTCTTGCAACAGGAAATAAGAAAATATAACGGCAAAAAAAGGCGATAGCTTGTTTAAAATCGAGGCATCGGCTACAAGCAAATGATCCACGGCGTAGAAATTACAGAGAATTCCTACGGTTCCAAAGACGCAACGCCAAATTAGGGCGGACCGGGCTTGCCTTGGAATGCGAAGAGAAAGCGGATGTGTCTGAGGATTATCTTTGATGATGATGATTCCTGCAAAACAAGCGGCTACCAGATTACGGAAAAAGCTTTTTTGTATTGATGGGAGACTCCCAGACAAGCGGATGCAGATGTTCATACATGCAAAACAAAAAGCGGATATGATGATCATCAAAACGCCGCGAATATAGTTGCCCTGTGGTTCGTTTTGCATTTTTATTGATCTCCTTATTTTAAATTTTCAGATTCTAGCTCCATGCCATCACGCTTGCCACAATCTTCATATGGCAAGCGTGATGGCGGGAGAGTCATCATGTTCTTCTCTTACTGGACACGGAAGCGGTTAAGCAGACTATTTAAAGAATTGGCCTGTTCCGATAATTCTTTGGATACTTTGGCGCTTTCTTTTGCAGAAACCGTGTTTGTCTGAACAACCTGTGAAATCTCTTTGATTCCATTTTCAGCTTGAAGAATCATTTGAGATTCGTGGATGCTGGCAGTTGAAATTTGATCCATCAGAGTCTTAATCGATTGAATGCAGTCGTTAATGATTTTCATGGCAGAAACGACAAGGTCTGTGGATTCTGTCCCGGTTTTTACGTCCTTGATGGAGTTATTAATAAGATCCGTAGTATTTTGGGCAGCTTCTGCGGATCTGGCAGCAAGGCTTCTGACTTCTTCTGCCACAATGGAAAAGCCTGCGCCTGCCGTACCAGCCCGGGAAGCTTCCACGGAGGCATTTAATGCCAAAATGTTTGTTTGGAATGCAATATCCTCAATCGTTTTAATAACCGTGACAATTTGCGTAGACGATTGGTCGATATTTCTTGTAGCAGAAATGAGCTGTTCCATCTTTATATCGGCTTCTTCTGCATAACCAGTCGCCTTATCTACCAATTCACTGGCATTTGTGCAGTGTATGGCGCTGCTTTGAATCTGTGATGTAATCGATGACACATTTGAAACAAGTCCTTCCACGGAATCCGCCTGTTCCATGGTTCCTTGGGATAATTCCTGGGCGACTGTGGCTACCTGTTCAGCGCTAGAATTCACCTGTTTTGCGACATTGGAAATGTCGCGGATTACATGCACCAGGTTGGCGTGGATTGATTTGAGGCTTTCCAATAAAATTTTAAAATCGCCGATGTAATAAGCTTCATTATATGTTACATCCACCGTGAGATTACCGTTTGCCATCTCGCCCAAAATCCGTCCAACGTCATCAATTGTTTTACGCAGACAGCCGCAAACCCGATGGGTTGTTTGCGCAATCATTCCAATCTCATCAGACCTTCCATAAAATGATTCTAATTCATGGTCTGCAGAAAGATTCAAATCACCAAGACAGCTTATGGCGCGTTCTACAGTCATCAGTTCTTTTCCCTCCCGGTATAGAATGAAAAGGGTGATAATGGTAACGGTAGACGCCATAGCAGCACATAGCGCGCCAACTAAGAAGCGTACATGGCTCACAGAACCATAAACTTTTGCAGTGCTGTTTCGGACCATAAAGACCCATCCGCGATTTTGCAAGTATTTGTAAACCACCAATTGGTCAATGTTGTTTTCATCATGATAGGAGTATGTATTTACCTGATCATCGTTGCTTTTTTTTATGCGCTCAATAATCTCCTGATAACCAGCGTCTGCTGTTTCTGTGTTGAGCAGCTCGTCATTTTCGTGATAGAGATATACGCCGTTTTCTACGTTTAAGAAGACATATTCACTGTCAGGAAGCCCTTCGATGTCCAAATTAAGCAAAGCGTCTGTCAACCGGCTGGCATATACGCCGGCGCCTACATAGCCGATACATGTTTGATTTTCGAAAATCGGATAATACATGGAAAGAATCATGCTTCCGGTTCCAGGTGATTTCATAATTCCCAAATTCGTAAGTTCCTGGCTTGCTAAAATGGTATCTTGGAATGCTTCTAGAGAATCTCCTGTCCTTGTGGTTATGCCAACGGCTTCCGGTGAGGTATGGGTTAAGACAAAAGTTTCTGGCGTGGCAATGTATAAGCCTTCAAACACGCCCTTGAAAGCGGCAAAATCTTCAGTATATTGTTGCGCGCGCTGTAATAGCTTTGGATCGTCTGGATCAAGCAAAAGGTCGCGAACCTGGCTGCCTAAAGCGAAAGCTTTCATATATTCTTCTGCAGAAGCTACATAATCGTTGATAATAGCAGCTCTGGATTCTACGGCGTCGGTCATCTGATTGGTAATGTCGTTTTTTACGATCGAAGTTGCGTTTGAAGATACAATTAGCCAGAGCAGAAGCATTCCGACTAAGTTTACGGCTGTGGTAATGATGCCAATGCGCGTTGCAAGTTTTTTGTTTACAAGAAGTTTCATAGGTTATCCTCCCACATAAAATAGTTTTTTTGAAATCAATTGCTTTTACCTAGTGAATATTTTATGTGCCGGAGCATGGCTGTATATTTGTTTGAAATGGGTATCAGAATACCTTTTGTGCTTGGTGCGCTGTATTCGCATCAGATAAATGCAATACGATTTCTTTTTGATGTTAAATTTATGAAGATAAAAAGTCAGAAAGCGTTTCCTGTCTATCA
>OFFV01000345.1_pt1 | contig 38510 bp, 31 predicted proteins | sample 1521461 | NCBI WGS metagenome assembly OFFV01 (sample SAMEA3504120, study PRJEB24116) | mouse gut metagenome | biome: mouse gut; feature: mouse-associated habitat; material: faeces | place: Denmark | collected 2011 | reverse complement strand
ACCCCCGTTTATGAAATCTAACCATACAAATATCGCTATTAACTTAATGACATTGGGCTGTGAACTGTAACGACAGCGCTCCCACGACTGGCCGCCTGCGAAAATTGGATTTGGTCTCGCAGGCGGGTTTACTGATATATTGATATTATATGTCGGGATGTGACGAAAGGTGCCATATTGGGGGAGCAGAAGGACGTTGCATTTGCCGAAAAAGGAACCTGTAAATTTGACCGGATCGGAATAGCTTTATGTGTTTCAAGCAGTATTGATATATGCTATACTGTCACTAATGGCTTACACGTATTAATAATTCGATTTTCAAGGAAAAGGAGACAGCATGACAAGGAAAAGGGATCTTCCGATCGGCGTTGAGAGCTTTCAGGAAATGCGCAAAATGGGATTCTACTATGTGGATAAGACAGGATTTATCAAAACACTTTTAGAGAACTGGGGGAAGGTGAGACTCTTTACACGGCCCAGGCGGTTTGGTAAGACTTTAAATATGGACATGCTGAGATACTTTTTTGAGTTCGGCTGTGATGAGGAGCTTTTTGCAGGGCTTGAGATCGCGAAAGAAAAAGAACTGTGTGACAGGCATATGGGGAAATATCCTGTGATCTCTGTCAGCTTGAAGGAAGTGACAGGAAGTACCTGTGAGGAAGCAAAAAGAATGCTGCGCAGGATCATTGGAAAAGAGGCCCTGCGATTTCAATTTCTGCTGCAGAGCGAAAAGCTGACAGAGATTGAACGCCAACAGTACCAGGCACTGGTGCGTGTAAACGAAGAGGGTATTTTTACAATGGCGGACGAGTTTCTGCTGGACAGTCTGCTGACGCTTTCGCAGCTTTTGCATAAGCATTATGAACAGAAGGTAATTATTTTGATCGACGAGTATGATGTGCCGCTTGATAAGGCGTATCAGTCCGGGTATTATGATGCCATGACGAATCTGATCAGGACTTTTTTCGGACGGGTCTTGAAAACCAACGACAGCCTGTACTTTGCAGTGCTGACGGGGTGTCTGAGGGTGTCAAAAGAAAGTATTTTTACCGGATTGAATAATTTTAATGTATATACTATCAAAGATGTGCGGTACAGCGAATATTTTGGATTTACAGACGATGAAGTCAGAGCATTGCTCGCCTGCTATGGCTTTGAAGCGCAGTATGATGTCGTGCGGGAGTGGTATGACGGCTATCGGTTTGGCAATGCAGGTGTCTATTGTCCGTGGGACGTGATCAATTACTGTGGGGCCCTGCGTGACGGGAGTGTGCAAAAACCGCAGAATTATTGGGTGAATACGAGCGGAAATGATATCGTAAGGAGATTTATCAGTAAAGCAAATACAGCCGGCCGGCAGGAAATTGAGGAACTGATCGCGGGCGGCAGTATCAGGAAGAAGATCCGGGAGGAATTGACTTACAGGGATCTGGATGCTGATTTTGATAATCTGTGGAGTATTTTGTTCACGACAGGTTATTTGACACAGCGCGGTGTACAGGAGGATGGCCTGACGGAGCTTGTCATTCCGAACAGGGAAATATGTTGGATCTTTGTAGAGCAGATACAGGAATGGTTTCGACAGGAGACGAAAAGAGACACCGGGCGGCTGGACAGCTTCTGCAGGGCTTTTGAACAGAATGATGTCCCGGCGATTGAAGAGGGTTTTACGGCTTACCTGAGAAAAACGATCAGCATTCGCGACACAAGTGTGAGAAAAGAGCGGAAGGAGCATTTTTATCACGGTATTCTGCTGGGGCTTTTTGGAAATATGGACCATTGGAATGTCATGTCGAACGCAGAGGCGGGAGAAGGATACTGTGATATCGCCGTGGAAATTGACAATCTGGAAACAGGTATCATGATAGAATTAAAATACGCGGAGGATGCGGCATTCGAAGAAAGCTGTCAGGCGGCTTTGCAGCAGATCAGGGACAGAAAATATGAGGAAATCCTCATCAGGGACGGTATGAAGACTATTTACCGTTATGGGATTGCATGTTATAAAAAGCGCTGCCGGGTAGTCTGCGGATAGAAGCGGACAGGGGTATATTGCGGGAAGAACTGTATTTTTGGTAAAAAGTAAGTAAACGGCAGGGCAACCACTGCCGCGGAAAGGAGAAGGGCATATGAGGTACAGAGAACTTGGAAAAACCGGCCTGAGGGTCAGCGAGATCGGCCTGGGCGGGGAGTGGCTGGAGCGCCACAACACGGAGGAAGTAAGGGAGGTCATCGAGACCTGTGAAAAGGAAGGGATCAACATTCTGGATTGCTGGATGTCAGAACCAAATGTCCGTTCGAATATCGGACTGGCCATCAAAGGACGGCGGGAGAAATGGATCATCCAGGGTCATATCGGTTCCACCTGGGAGAACGGGCAGTATGTAAGGACGAGGGAGCTGACGAAAGTAAAGCCTGCTTTTGAGGATCTGCTGACGAGGCTGCAGACGGATTACATAGATCTGGGGATGATCCATTTTATTGATACGGCGGAGGAATTCGACAGGGTTATCGGCGGGGAATTTATGGAGTATGTGCGGCAGTTGAAGAGAGACGGCGTGATCCGGCATATTGGCATGAGCACCCATAATCCGGAGACGGCGAAGCTGGCGGCCTGCCAGGGCGAGATCGAGATGATCTTATTCAGCGTTAATCCGGCTTTTGATATGCTGCCGCCGATCACGAACATAGACGATTATTTCGCAGAGAGCTTTGACGAGCATCTGGGCGGTATCGCGCCGGAGCGTGAGGAATTGTATAAGCTGTGTGAACAGAAAGGTGTGGGAATCACCGTGATGAAGGGGTATGCCGGCGGCCGTCTGTTTGATGCGCACAGATCGCCTTTCGGAGTTGCGCTGACGCCGGTGCAGTGTCTGCACTATTCTCTGACAAGGCCTGCGGTTGCGGCGGTAATGGTGGGCTATGATACGCCGCAGCATGTGTATGAGGCGACAGCTTACGAGACGGCATCGGAGACGGAGAAGGATTACGCCAGCGTTCTGGCAGCGGCTCCGCGCCACGCCTTTTCCACGGGACAGTGTACATACTGCGGGCATTGTGCGCCGTGTCCGGCAAAGATCGACATTGCCATGGTCAATAAACTGTATGATCTGGCCGCGATGCAGGAGGAGGTGCCGGGAACGGTCCGGGCACATTATGCGCAGCTTGAGGCGAACGCGTCGGATTGTATCGGCTGTAAGACCTGTGAAGGCAGATGCCCGTTCCATGTGCCGGTCGCGGAGCGGATGCAGAAGGCGCAGTCCAGATTTTTTATGTCATAAAATTATCTTGTAAAAAGACAGGCGGGATAATATAATAAATTGCGTAGAATAAGACGCAACAGAATATACATAACAGTTCAGATGGCAATATCATGACATTGGCGTCTGAACTGTTTCGAGTATACGGGATCTGTACGGGAGACAAATGGAAAATTATATCGACATTCATACGCACATTCTGCCGGGAGTGGATGACGGGGCACAAAGTCCGGAGATGAGTCTGGAAATGCTGCGTATGGCAGCAGGGGACGGCATTGGCCAGATCATCCTTACACCGCACAGCAAGCCCTGGCACAGACACAGAAGCTGTGCGGAGGTGGCTTCCGGAGTCGCCCGGCTGCGGGAATTACTGCAGGAAGAGCGGCTGGATATTCAATTATATACGGGGAATGAATTGTTTTACCGCAGCGGACTGCTTGAAGAGCTGGAGGCCGGGCAGGCCGCCGCGCTGGCGGATTCCCATTATGTGCTTGTTGAATTTGATCCCGCGGCGGATTATGATTATATCAGGAACGGTGTTTACACATTGCTGACAGGCGGATACTATCCGATCCTGGCCCATGTGGAACGCTACAAAAATGTATGTACGAAGAAAACCGGGGTGGCGGAGCTGATCGAGATGGGGTGTTTTATGCAGGTGAATGCCGGAAGCGTCACCGGCAGATACGGATTGGGTGCGGCGCGGCTGACCAGAAAGCTGCTTGGGCAGAGGCTGGTTCATTTTATCGCGACGGATGCACATGATCTGAGAAGAAGGCGTCCCTGCCTTTCAGCGTGTGCGAAGTATCTGGAAAAGAAATTCGGGGCGGACGACAGCAGACGGCTGCTGCATGATAATCCCGGATGCGTGCTCAGGGATGAATATATCAGATAAATACAAGCGGATGAATAAATAAGGGATCGGAAAGAAGACTGCAATGGAAAATCATAGAGAAAATGATGTGATCGAAGTTGATCTGCTGGAAATCATCAATGCCCTGCTGGGCAGATTCTGGCTTATTTTGGGAGGCGGGCTGCTGGCGGCAGCGGTTGGCTTTGCGGTAAGCAAGTTTGTCCTGACACCCACTTATGAATCTACGACCAAGATTTATATTTTGAACAAATCAGAGAGCACGACGGTGACTTACAGCGACGTGCAGATGGGAACACAGCTCACGAAGGATTACGCAGAACTGATAAACAGCCGATATGTATTAGAGGAAGTGATCGAGAAGCTCTCGCTGGCTGAGACGGAATATCAGGATCTGCTTGACAAAGTGAGCGTACATACGCCTACCGACACGCGAATCGTGTCGATCACGGTGACAGACACCAGCCCGCGGCAGGCAATGGATATCGCGAACTGTATCAGAGAAGTGGCGGGGGAACATATCCAGAATGTGATGGATATCGACGCGGTCAACGTGGTGGAGGAAGCCAATATGCCGACGGACAAGGCCGGTCCCAGTGTTCCCAAGTGGACGCTGTTTGGCGGAATTCTGGGCGTGCTTCTGGTCTGCGTGGCCATTCTGGTACATTATCTTCTGGACGATACGATCAAGACCTCAGAAGATGTGGAAAAGTATCTGGGCCTCAGTACACTGGCACTGATCCCGGTAGCCGTGGATGAAAATAATGCAAAGCAGAAAACGAAAAGGAAATAGATATGCAGGAAGTTACGTTGCATTTGGAACAAAACACGGATTTTCATATTAAAGAAGCCTTTAAGACGCTGCGCAGCAATGTGGAATTTTGCGGCAGTGATGTGAAGGTGGTCGCCGTGACCAGCTGTACGCCCCATGAAGGTAAGACCAGTGTAGCCATGGAGATGGCCAAAGCCTTTGCCGAGGCGGGCAACAAGACACTGCTGATCGATGCGGATATGAGAAAATCGGTGCTGGTAGGCCGCTATAAGACCGGGGCGGTCAAATATGGCCTCAGTCACTGCCTGGTAGGGAAATACAGGTATTCGGACGCCATGTGCCAGACCAACATTTCACGCCTTTATATGTTCTTTTCCGGCCCGGTGCCGCCCAATCCCAGCGAACTGCTGGGCAGCGACCGGTTTGTGGATATGCTGAATGTGATGCGGACGGCTTTTGACTATATCATCATAGACACGCCGCCGCTGGGCAGTGTGATCGATGCCGCCGTGGTGGCCAAGCGCTGCGACGGTACGGTGCTGGTGGTGGAGAGCAACGCGGTCAACTACCGCTTTGTGCAGAAGGTAAAAGAACAGCTGGATAAATCGGGAAGCCGTATTCTCGGGGTAGTGCTGAACAAGGTAGACCTGAATAAGAAAGGCTATTACGGGCATTACGGCAAATATTACGGGAAGTATTACGGCAGATACGGCAATGATGCGGATGCAAGACCGGCCTCTCCTTCATCCCATAAGCCGGAGACGGCCGAGAGAGCGGAGCGGGTGACCCGTCCGGAAATGACTGACAGACCGGACAGGATACGGCACTTAGGGGAAACAGAAAAAAAAACGGTAAACGAAAGGCTGTAACTGCGGCAGCCATCCTCATTTTACTGGTCGGACTGCTTTTTGGCGGATTTGGCATCGTCAGAGCAATAGGCAGAAACCACCTGTACCAGAAAGCCTCCGCGCAGCAGCCGGTTTTGCAGGCGGCGCTGGGGGAGGAAGCACTGACCGTGGAGGAAGGTGAGAAATGGCAGGATGGATGGGTGAAGTATCAGGATACCGTCTATGCATATAAGGAAGAGATCCTGACTTTTCTGATCATGGGTATCGACAAATTAAGCGATGCCGAGGAAGTGACGGAGGGGACAGACGGCGGACAGGCGGATGCCCTGTTTCTGGCGGTTTTGGATCCGCAGGAGAAGCGGATGAAAGTGATCGGGATCAACAGGAACACGATGACGGATATTGATATCTACGACGAGAACGGAGAGTATGTCTCTACAGTCAAGTCGCAGCTTGCCATACAGCACGGCTTTGGCAACGGCATGGAGGAAAGCTGCGAGTACCAGAAGAAGGCGGTGGAGAATCTGTTCTACCAGCTGCCCATTCACGGTTACGCGGCAGTCAATATGAGCGCGATCGCGACGATCAATGATGCGGTGGGTGGTGTCGAGGTGACCGTTCCGGCGGATCTTGACGGATTTGGCGAGATGTTTGTAGAAGGGGAGCAGGTGCACCTTTTGGGGGAAAATGCTTTCTGGTTTGTAAAATACAGAGACACGGACGTATTCGGCTCGGCCGATCTGCGTCTGGACAGACAAAAACACTATCTGAAGGGTTTTATCGAGGCGGCGAAACAGGCGGTACATAAGGATGCCTCAGTTGTCATAGACTTGTATCAGGCGGTAAAACCGCAGATGGTCACGGATATTTCACTGGATGAGGCAGCCTACCTGGCCCCCATACTGGCGGACTATTCATTCGGCGCAGAAGATTTCCATATGCTGCCGGGCGAAACCGTTATGGGCGAGAAGTTTGAAGAGTTTTATGCCGACGAGGATGCCATGTTTGAGATGATATTGGATATATTTTATGAAAAAGTGCAATGACAGCAGACAGAGAAAGAATCCCATAGGAAGATGGGCGGCGTTCCTTGCGGCAATGGCAGTGCTGACAGGCTGCGGGGCGGAGAAGAGTAACGGCGCAGCACAGGCAGAGGAAACAGACCTGACGGCCGAACCGGCAGCGGAAGTACAGTCCGGTGGCTTTGCCAGGGAGAGCGCCAGGGATGCACAGATTGACTTTGCGGCCCTGCAGGCCGAGAATCCGGATATCTTTGCATGGCTCTATATTCCGGACACGGCAATCGACTGCCCGGTGCTGCAGAGCGGGCAGGACGATGATTTCTACGAAAGCCATGACGCCTATGGAGAGGCGGACGAAGACGGGGCAGTTTATATTGAACTGGCCAACCTGACAAACATGTGTGATTTCAACACGGTGCTGCACGGCAGGACCGGGGCGGAGGAAAAAGGACCGTTTGCAGATCTGTACAGATTTGCGGATGCGGACTTTTTCCGGGAACATGAAAAAGCCTATCTGTATCTGGATGGCAATGTCCTGACCTATGAGATCTTTGCCGCTTACGAGAGAGAGAACACAAGCCTGCTGCGCAGCTATGATTTTACATATATGGAGGGCTGTGAGCAGTTTCTGAAAGATTTGTACGCGACCCGTGAGATGACCATGAACCTGCGGGAAGGGTGGGAAGGTGTCACGCCTTATCATTTTCTGATCACACTGACGACGCAGAAGGAAGAAAATGCCAACAGGCAGTTTGTCGTCGTCGCGATCATGACAGAGGATGCCGCGGGCACCATCGACAGAATTGTTGCTGAATAGAATTTTCTATTTAAGATACCCGGAAATCCGGGAAAAAGGAGGAATTTAATGATGAAAAAAATGTTGGCACTGACACTGGCGGGTGTGATGGCAATATCCATGCCGGTTCTGGCTGCGACAAGTCCCACGGCGGATTCCTACAGTACGGCGGATTCGTCACCGGCGCCTGCCGTATCGGCTGTGACCGCATCTTCTGTTCCGCAGAGCGTGGCAAAAGCCGCAGCGGACGAAAACAAGACCGTCGGCGAATACATGAACAATGCTGTTACGGAAGTTCCGGGACTGGATGAAGTGCTTCCGCTCGGACAGGGAGGCCACGTGATTATCAACGGCGTGCCCAGCAACCAGACCTTTTCCGTGCTGAAACCGGCCCGCAATGAGGTGGATTCCGCTAAAAAACATGCCTCTTCTCTGAGCGGAAAAGTATTGAATGTGGCACAGATCAAAGCGTCCATCAACAGCTTTAAAACGGCACAGGTGAACTTTTACTTAAAAGGCATCAAGAACGGACAGAATGTCAAAGTGTATCAGCTGGTTGACGGCGTATGGGTGGAACTGAACATCACGGAAGTCAGAGACGACCATGTGGTGGTGGATATGACATCTCTCGGAACACTGGCATTTATCGAAGTGCCGGAGGCTGCAGCGCCTGTAGAAGGATGATGGGACAGCAGTTTTTGGCAGACAGGAACAGGATCTGGAGTGACAAAATGAGCGAAAACGTTATGCTGGATGTGAATGCTATCAAAAAATCAGTATCGAAGATTGAAAAATTGAATTCTGACAGATATCATATGCAGGCAGTATATCAGAAGAAAAGTCCTGCTTACCTGAGGAGCAAACGGGGCATGGATATTCTATTATCCACGGCGGCGCTGGTCTGCCTTGCCCCGGTGTTTTTGATCACTGCGCTGGCGATTAAGCTGGAGGACGGCGGGCCTGTTTTGTTCAGCCAGAACAGAGCCGGAAAAGCCATGAAGCCCTTTAAGATCTATAAATTCCGCAGCATGTGTGTCGATGCGGACGCCAGAATGCAGGAAATGATGAAAGACAACGAACAGACAGGCCATGCCTTCAAGATCAAAGACGATCCGCGCATTACCAGAGTGGGCAGATTTATCCGGAAGTTTTCCATTGACGAACTGCCCCAGCTGATCAATGTCATCAAAGGGGATATGAGCATCGTCGGTCCGAGACCGATCCTGACCTTTCAGATGGAGGAATGCAGCAGCTACGAACAGCAGCGGCTTGTGGTGCAGCCGGGCCTGACCTGCTACTGGCAGATCGGCGGCAGGGCGAACATCGAGTGGAAAGACTGGATTGAGATGGATCTGGATTACATAGAAGATATGAGCCTGTGGACGGATATTAAGATTATTGTGAAGACGGTTCCTGCGGTGTTTGACAGGGAGGGAGCGTATTAAGAAAATGTGGAGAGTATATGATCGAGATAGACGGAAAGGTATATAAGACAGCAATTGTGCATGACTGGGTATGTAATTATGGCGGTGCAGACAGGGTATTGGAAGAATTGTTAAAAATTATGCCAGGCTCTCCTGTATATATCGGATGTTACATGGAATCACAGCTGTCACCAATGCTGAGAGAAGCTGATCTGCGCCCGTCTTCGTTGCAAAAAAGGCAGAACCAGAAAAAAGATAATCACCAGAAACTTTTGCCATTTATGCCGACTGCGTTTGAGGAGTTTGATTTAAATGAATATGACATAGTAGTAAGCGATAGTAGTTGTTGTGCGAAGGGTATCATTACAAACCCTAATACATTGCATATTTGTTATTGTCATACGCCGATGCGTTATGCTTATGAATTTTACTATGAGTATACGGAAAATATGAATCCGTTAAAGAAAAAGCTGGTTAAGTATTTTATGAATTATATGCGGCTGTGGGATGTATTGTCAGCTAACCGTGTGGACTATTTTGTTGCAAATTCAAATAATGTAGCAAATAGAATTCGCAAACACTATGGTAGAGAGGCTGTAGTTGTCTATCCGCCGGTTAATGTTTCATACTTTCAACCGCAGGATTTAGTGGGTGAATTTTACTTATGTGTTTCCAGAATTATAAAGCATAAACGTATTGATTTGTTGATTGATTCATTTAACAACCTGAATCGCGAATTGTATATTATAGGCGAGGGAGAAGAACAAAAAAGATTAGAGCATAGAGCACATAAAAATATACATTTTCTTGGAAGACAGCCTGATCATATTGTAAGAGAGTATTATAGTAAATGTAAGGCTTTTATTTTTCCAACGGAAGAAGATTTTGGAATGACGCCGGTTGAAGCACAGGCATGTGGGTCACCGGTTATTGCATTTTCTAAGGGTGGTGCACTGGAAACAGTTATTGAAGGAGTAACAGGGACTTTTTTTGACAGTCAGACACCGGAAAGCTTAATTGATGCTGTTTACAGGTTGGACAATATGGAGATACAAAAAGAAAGCTGTAGAAAAAATGCGGAGCTTTTTTCTACTGAAACATTTGAAAAGAAAATGAAAAGTTTTATTGAAAAGAAGTGGGGAGAATTTAGCACAAATAATCAGAGAAACCTATGCAAGTAAAAAATATAATAATAGTGAGCGATTTTGGATATGTCAATGGTGGAAATTCCAGGGTTGCTATACAAACTGCGCTTGCTTTGGAGTATAAAAAATTTCAGGTATACTTTTTTTGTGGCACAACGCCGGTTGATGATGAGCTTATAAGAAGTACTGTCAGGATTGATTGCATACAGCAACAGGACTTTTATGAGGGTAACGGTCGTCTGAAAGGGAGTGTGCAGGGGATTTGGAATTTCAAAGCCGCACGGGAATTTTATAACTACTATAAAAAGCTCGACAAAAATCAGACAGTGGTTCATTTTCATAGTTGGATCAGGGTGCTTTCGCCTTCTGTGATTTATTTGGCGGCACGAATGGGATTCAAAATTTATTTTACAGTTCATGATTATAATTTGTTTTGTCCAAATGGTACTTTATTTATTTTTCCCCAAAATGAAGTTTGTTATTATCGACCTCTGGACCGAAGATGCATCTTGTGTAATTGCGACAGGAGAAAATATGTACATAAACTTTATCGGTTGGTAAGATTTTTATGTTTGAAATATGCTCTTAGACAAGTTGATCATCACTATTTAGTGACTATATCAAATACAAATGATATGATTTGCAGACAATATTGTTATACACACAATAGAACGATAAAGATTGTTAAAAATCCGACAAGTATGATGAAGCATATAGCGTATGGGCGGATTGAGGTTGAATATAATAAATCGTTTCTTTTTATAGGACGCGTATCTGATGAAAAAGGAATCAGATTATTTTGCGAAGCTATTACCCGAGGCGGTTATGAAGGAATCGTATTGGGTGACGGTTACCTGTTGGATGAATTACGGAATAAATATAACAATATCATTTTTAAAGGCTGGTGTGCCAAACAAGAGATAATGACTTATTTAAAGCGGTCAAGGGCATTGGTTTTTCCAAGTCTTTGGTATGAAGGCGCTCCTTTGGTAATTATGGAAGTTATGCAACATGGAATTCCATGTATTGTATCGGATGTATCGTCAGCGTCAGAAATAGTAGATGATGGAAAAAATGGATTTATTTTCAAAAGCAATGATGTAGAGTCGTTATCAGATACAATGGGAAAGATTGCAGTTGAACAGGAAGAAAATATGAGGATACTTTCTGTAAATGCTCAGAACACTTTTGCAAAACATGAAATCAGTATGGAAATGTATGCAAATGAATTGTTGAAATTTTATATGACATGATGGAGGAAAGAAATTAATGATCGTGGCACAGCCTACGAATAATCTTGCGAATCAAATGTTTACCTATGCCTCTGTGAAGTCTATAGCACTGGATAAAAATTGTGAGTTTAAATATTTACATAAATATGCTACATATGCTGAGAGAAGAAACAGCAGTATTGATAAAACTTATGGACAGGATTTTGATACAATTTTTAATATTCCAACAGTAGAGCGTATAGATCAATTACCTGCGGCGATCAATGTTATAAGTGAAAATCCAGGAGAAGGGAAGATATATCAAACATATCAAAAAAAATTTCAAGAAATTCAAGATAATACGCTTGTAGATGGACTTCTTGTATCGCCTTATTATTTCGTGCACAGATTGGAAGAGGTTAGGAAGTGGTTTGAATTTCCGGAGGACATATCTTTTCAAACCGGTGAAAAGATAAGAGAATTAAGAAATCGATATCCAAAACATAAAATAGTATCTGTTCATTTCCGGGTTGGTAATGATTATAGGGATGCAGGGTATTTGCTTACGTATTCCTATTGGAAAAAAGCAGCTGAGTTCACGTTGAACCATAATCTAAATGAAACAGTTTTTCTCGTGTTTTATGATAAATGGACAAATTATTTAGACAAATTTGTTTCTAAATTTCCATGTGAGATAATTCATGGATCTTTGGCGGAAGATTTGTGTTTGATGTCAAAATGTGATGGAAATATTTTGTCGAACAGCACTTTTTCTATTTGGGGTGTGCTTCTAAATAAAAAAGCGGAATTGGTTATCAGGCCATCTATTTATCCAATTCATTCTGATAAAATACAAGAAGATTCTTTTTTATTTGAATGGATAGAAATGGATGCAAAAAGGGATTTTATATCTGGAATTCTGGGAGGAGTATTTCACTGTTATGGAATAAAAAGAAGAATTATAAATTTTATGCATGAAATATGGTGAGAAGTAATGATGAAACAGTTTATGTAAGGGGATTTGTAATTACAGGAAAGAGATGAAAGAAACAAAGATTGCAATGCTGTATATATGTACAGGACAATATGTAGTATTTTGGAATGATTTTTATGAGTCTTTTCAGTCTCAGTTTTTGCCAGGATGCCGGAAGGAATATTTTGTATTTACCGATAAGGAAGACTTGTGTAAAAAAGATAATGTGCACTTAATATTAATACCGCATCGGGATTGGCCTTATAATACACTGATGAGATTTGAATTTTTTCTCAAAGTAAAAGAAGATTTGTCTATGTTTGATTTCATTTTCTTTTTTAATGCTAACATGAAATGTAACAGGACAATTATTGAACAGGAAGTTTTGCCAAATGTTGCGAAGGGCGAAAAATTCACAGTTGCTATGCACCCGTTATATCACAGAACAAAAAGCAGGCATTGTCCGTTTGAAAGGAATCTTAATTCCACAGCGTATGTATCTTATACAAATAAAAGCAAATATATAATGGGGAGTTTAAACGGTGGAGAGGCTAAAGCATATTTATCTATGATTGTAGAACTTGCAAAAAATACAAGAACGGATTTGGAGAAAGGATTAGTTGCAAGAGTTCATGATGAATCTCACTTAAATGCATTTGTTGCGAAACAACCACAAGGGGCGATAAGATATTTATCACCATCATACATATACCCCATGGATTTGTTGCCGGATTATTCAGCGTATATATTGCTTCTTGATAAGCAGATTTATTTTGACGTTACTAAGTTTAAGAGATGTCAAAGAAAAAAACTATTTATAAGAGCTTTTAATAAAATTGGTCGATATATGTATGAAAATATAAAATATATGGTTTTTTGTATAAAAGAACGTTGAGGAAGTTAATGTGATATATATAAATATTTTATTGTCAATTGTGGCTTTGAGGATTTTGCCGAATAGAAAATGGCAGGTTACAGTTGGTTCTCGGTTATTTATTATAACCAGGCAGAATCTTATGAAAACAATACTGGCAGCTGAGATATTATTTGTTACGATTTGTCGGAAATATACGGTCGGTGATGATTTACGCATGTATGTAAGACTGTTTGAGGCAGTTAAAAAATATTCGTGGCGAGACTTGCTGAATAGTAAATTTGAGACAGGATATTTGATTTTTACATGGGCCATTAGGGAGTTGAGTAATAACGCGCAGTTTTTCATAGTAGTTACGGGAATTCTGACAGTTGGATTATATTTACGGGAAATATTTCGCAAATCTTACGATGTTTTTCTGGTAATGTATTTGGCACTGACATTTGGATTTTTTTTCTTTCAGTTTTCTATATTGAGGCAGGCTATAGCAATGGCACTTTTTATGATTGCTGTTGATAAGTTGGAAAATAGGAAGTGGATAGAATATATTTTGCTCGTATTGGTGGCGGGCACATTTCATGCCTCTGCATTTGTATGTCTTTTATTGGTTTTTGTTAGTTTTTTGCCCTGGAATGATCACATATTGAAATTGATGTGGATAGTGGAAGTTATAGTATTGGTTACTCTTAAAGGAATACTTGAGATAATTGTATATTATCTACCCAGATATGAATATATTTTAAGCGAAAATACCAGTTATAAATTGGGCTATATAATACGGATTATTATTATATGTGGATTATATGTAGCCAGTGTATTTTTTTGTAAAATTGGAGGGAAAGATTATAAACTTTATTTAAAAAAAGATGATGATAAGCAGGGAAATTTCACTTTAATAATGGGAAGCATTGGTATGACACTTATGCCAATGATAAACTATTTTGAATCAGCACAGAGAATGACATATTACTTTGTACCATATGTATTCTGGTCTGTAGACTTAGCAGCTCGAAAAAGCAAATGGATGAGAGGCCTGTTACCAGTCATTTATATTATAATGGCTATTTATTATATGTTTTGTTTTACAGGGATATCTTCCGTACATGACGCGTTTGGGACGAACGATTATTTATTTTTTTGGCAATAAATTCGATGAAGTGAATTATATATTCCAATATTTAACTATAAGATGATGAAATGGAACTTTGGATTGCACCATACGCTAACGGTTATTGCTCTATGGAAATTAAAAATATTAATATAGGAATCGAGATTGAAATTGTAAGATGATACCTAAAATAATTCATTATTGTTGGTTTGGCAGAAAGCAAAAACCAGAATTGGTAAAATTATGCATACAATCATGGATTAAAATTTGTCCGGATTACAAAGTAATAGAATGGAACGAAGACAACTTTGATTTATCCATAAATGAATATATTCAAGAAGCCTATACAGCAGAAAAATGGGCGTTTGTGACCGACTTTGTCAGGCTATATGTTTTATATAAATATGGTGGAATCTATATGGACACAGACATAGAATTGATAAAAAATTTAGAGGATTTTCTAATGGAAGATGCCTTTATGGGGTATGAAACAAAGGAAACTATATCTACCAGTCTTATAGGTGCAGTAAAAGGAAACGATTGGATCAGACATTGTCTGAGCTATTATGAAGGCAGGCATTTTTTTTTACCAGTTGGTAATATAGATAAGACAACAAATGTGCAGGTAATTTCCGCTGAGATAACAAAGTACTTTGATGTGCATTTGAAAGGAGATTTGATGAAATTAACGAATCTCACATTATATCCGAAAGATTTTTTCTGTCCTAAAAATGCTTTAAGCGGTCGTATTCAATTAACAGACAATACTTATGCGATTCATTATTTTGATGGATCATGGTTATCTGATGAGGAAAAAGAGAAGAAAAGACGATTGGAGAAATATAGGAAATATTTTGGATGGTGGATTGGACTTCAAATTGCAGAATTCAGCTTAGAATTTGAAACTAATGGAATAAAAGGTTTGGTCGTGTTATTTACAAATAAATTTACGACTAAGTTTTTGAATGGAGAGAACAAAAACAAAGATGATTGAAACGGCGTCATTTGAGGGATTAATTTTAAATGAAGAAATATAAAAAGCTGCTAATTAATATTTTGATATTTGGAATAGGCGGATTTGGACAAAAAATATTCTCTTTTTTTCTCATACCTTTATATACTTCGTGCCTTTCTACACAGGAGTTTGGAACGTTTGATCTGGTGGTCAATATTGTTCAGTTGTTTTTTCCTATTCTTAATTTAAGTATTCATGATGCTGTTTTGAGTTTTGCTTTAGATAAAAAAAATGATTCTGCAATAGTTTGTAAAATCGGAGCGTGGTACGATATAATTTCCTTCGGGATTTTTTTATGTGGTACGATTTTGTTGAGTCATTTTAGGATTATTCAGTTGAATAATACCTATTTAGTATTTATGTGTGTATTATATTTTGTACATTTATGGAACCTTTATTTTGCTATAGTAGCAAAAATACATAATAAAATTATATTATTATCTATAGCTGGTCTGTGTAATACCTTGACATATCTCATATTAAGTATTCTTTTCCTTAAATCCTGGTCATGGGGGATAAATGGATATATGTTAGCTTATGTAAGCGGGATATTTGTGTCGATGGTAGTTTTATTGATAGGTTTGTGTGAAAATAAGTTTTTTGGAAGAGAATATGATAAAGTAATATCTGCGCAAATGAGAAGATTCTCAAGTCCGTTAATTTTAAATCAGGCAGCATGGTGGATTAATAATGTTTCTGACAGATATATGATTACATGGCTGTCAGGTGTACATATGAACGGTATCTATGCCGTGGCATATAGAATACCGAATATATTATCTGTTTGCCAGAGTTTTATAACACAGGCATGGTCTATATCTGCTATAGAAGAACATGATGATGAGCAGTCTGTAGTCTATTATTCTAAAGTGTTTTCAATTTATACTTTTCTTCTTTCAACTGGTGCGTCGATACTTATAGCTTTAAATAATACGCTTGCTAAATTATTGTTTCGTAATGATTTTTTGGAAGCGGGACTGTACGTTCCGATTTTGTTGCTTGCGGTACTTTACTCTGGAATTTCTTATTTTTTAGGTTCAATTTTAGTAGCAGAGAAAGATAGTATAAGAATAATGATCAGTACAATAGTAGGTGCTGTGAGCAATATTATTTTAAACATATTGCTGATTCCGATAATGTCAATATATGGTGCAGCAATAGCAACACTGGTGTCAAACTTTGTAATGGTTCTGATACGATTGATTATTCTATACAAAAGGAAGTGTATAAATATCAATATTCCAAAGCAGTTAATATTGAATTTTATTATGCTGGTTCAAATTGTTATCAATAGAAAATATGGAATTTTTCAAATTTGTTTGTTAATTGTGATCATAGCAATTAATTATGATTTAATTTATGAAGTATATAGTAAAGGAAAAGATTTTTTATGGAAGGTAAAAAGAAAAAGCCTGTAGGTATTATGGGATGGCATCAAATGTATAATTTTGGCTCTCAACTGCAGCTTACAGCATTAACATACATTATTAGGCAAATGGGATATGAGCCTGAAATTATCAATTATAAGCCGAAGCAGGAAATGTACCGTGTGAGGAAGAACATTTTTTTTGTCATATATAGAATGTTTCGTAAATTGCATTACGTGGGGAATCCAGAATATTTATCCGATATAAAAAGAAATATTTTCGAATCCTACAAAAAGGAGAATTTGTGTTTTACGCAAACATGTGATTTGTCCAGTGACCTGTATATGCTAAATGATTTATTTGGAGCTTTTGTTTGTGGAAGCGATCAGATATGGAATCCATATTACGGAGATGATAAATATTTTCTCAATTTTGTTGAAGATGCTAGAAAGAAAATAGCCTATGGAGTTAGTTTTGGGGTAGATATGCTACCTAATCAGTATGTTTCTGGTAAGTACCAAAAACTTCTTAAAGATTTTAGTCTGATTTCTATCAGAGAAATACAAGGCAAAGAGATGTTAAGTAAATTAGGTATTCGAGATGTGCCAGTCGTTTTAGATCCAACATTATTGCTTGATATGGAGAAATGGAATGATTTATTTCAAATACAATCTTCAGGTCACGGGGATTATATCTTATGTTATTTTTTGGGAGATATAAGAAGACATTTGAAATATATTAATAAAATTCGGAATAAGTTACAGAAAAAGGTAATTGTAATTGTCACAAGAGAAAGAGATTTAAAATTACCGTTTGAAATGTACAGTGAAATTGGACCAAAAGAGTTTATCGTGTTAATGCAAGGAGCTTGTTTTGTTTGTACAGATTCTTTTCATGGGGTGTGCTTTTCGGTTATATATAAGAAGAATTTTTGGGTTTTTGAAAGATTTAAAAGGAATCAAATAAATAATCAAAATTGCAGAATTGATAGTGTATTAAAAATTTTGGATTTAGAGCACCGGAAAATAGATGGTAAGAGAAGTGAGCTTAATGAACTGCAGATTGAATGGCGGGAAGTAGAAAAAAATCTGACAAAAATGCGTAAAAAGTCATATAATTACTTACAGAAAGCACTATATACGGCATTTGCAGCTACAAATAAATTGCATGTAGGCATAACCAATACTTGCTGTGGATGTGGTGCTTGTCAAGCAGTATGCAAATATAATGCGATAGAAATGTTAAAAGACTGCCATGGAGATTCAAAAGCACAAATTAATATGAAGCAATGTGTGCAATGCGGAGAGTGCAAAAAGGTATGTCCATTTAGAGAAAAGGAGAACTTAACAGATATAGTTTGTACTCGATATTACTCTTTTCAGTCAAAAAATAAAGAGGTATTGATGCGATCTTCCTCAGGAGGTGCATCTTATGAAATATTGCAGCATTTATCACAACAAGGATATTTGATTTATGGGTGTGTTTATGACAATGAAAGTGAATCAGCAATTCATAAACGGTTAAAGCGAGAAGAACTATATAGAACACAAGGATCCAAATATTTAAATAGTGATACATGCAATGTAATGAAAGAAATCTTCCAGTCAAAAAAGAAATTTGTATTTGTAGGGACTCCATGTCAGGTTTCAGCAGTTGATAAAATACTAAAAAATAGGGGAATGCGTAAGAGTGCTGTCTTAATTGATTTGGTTTGTCATGGAGTGCCGACAAATAGTTTATGGTACAGGTATTTGTGTGAGATCAAGGAAAAACTGCATACTTCCAAGAGTGTTAATATTGTTTTCAGAGAGAAGAAATATGGTTGGCGGAATAGGGTAATGGTTATAGAAGGAAAAGAAGGGGGTAAATATAAAAGGAACTCCACAAGGGATTTGTTTTACTGCTTTTATAATCAGGGAAATTGTTTGGAGGAACAATGTTATGAGTGTTGTTTTAAGACTAAAACCGCAGCAGATATTCGAATAGGGGATTATTGGGGAAATAAATATCGATTTAACAAGAAAGGAGTGAGCAGAGTTTTTTCGGTTTCGCCAATAGGAGATCATATTATAGATAGTTTGAAGGAACGTGGGTCTGTCAAGGAATTTTCTATAAAAGATTTCTTTATGGAGGAAAATTGTGTGAACCTGGTTAAACCAGTTTATTATGATAGTTTACAGGAAGAATTAGAAAATCAGAAGCCACTTAAAAAACTCAAAAAGATATATTGTGATGGATGGTACATCAGGCATTTATATCGTTTGAAAGGTTTTATCACAAGCTACAGAAGTTAATTACAGCTGGAATGCAAATAGATGGAGAATCTCGAAAACAAATTATCAAATAAACGCATGAGTATATAACATATATTATGCAGATGTTTTGTAATAAGAAACAGCCGTTTCTTTTCACGGGCAATGTCAGTTAGTTAAAATGCTTTTATAACGAATCAGGAATTATCACTGATGGAAAGAAAAACATTAGAAGAAACAGATGAAGCATTAGATGTTCGCATATATCATTTAGAGCGAATTGCTAATATTTTGAATATGCCTAAGATGTATGGAATTCGTTTAGAATATCTGGAAATAGAAATGACAAAAGAAGAACAACTGGCATACTTTTCCTATGTAAATGAACAAGGGATAACAAGAATCGAACGAAAACTGGACGATTTGTGTGAGAATATACGCAACCGATCGGAAAGGAAAGTTATAGAAAAGTATGGAGAAGAGAACCTGGGATCTTACAGTGATTTTGAATGGGGAATGCTAAATGGGAAATTATCTGCGCTCAGGTGGGTATTAGGTGATGAATGGGATATGTTGGATACATAGGAACGGAAAGAGGTGATTTTGTGTCAATTACATCCAGAGAATATTTGCAAAGCCTTGTACGAGAACTTGTAAAACTGCCAACGGAAACGGAATGGGTGGAGTTCAAGTGCAATAATAAAGAACCGCAGTTGATTGGGGAATATATATCAGCATTGAGCAATTCTGCCGCATTATGCGGCAGGACAAAGGGATATCTTGTTTGGGGAATTCAGAATGATACACATGAAATAATCGGTACAGAGTTTCAATATCGGAAAATGAAAAAGGGGAATGAGGAGCTGGAAGCATGGATTTCACGTATGGTATCCCCAAGAATTAATTTTAAATTTTATGAAATTTCTATGGGAGAAAAAGATGTTGTAATGCTTGAAATTCCATGTGCCGAGAAACAGCCGGTTCAGTTTGCAGGAGTGGAATATATTCGAGTTGGTACAAATAAGAAAAATTTGAAAGAATATCCGGATAAGGAAAGAGAATTATGGCAGGCGTTTGATACGACACCGTATGAGCTTCGCATGGCAAAAAGTAATGTTATGGAAGAGGAGTTGGTTGTTTTATTGGATTATCCCAAGTATTATGATAAGATGGATATGCCGATTCCGCGAAACAGGGATAAAGTTCTGGATGATTTACAGAATGAGAAGTTTATCGTCAAAAACGATGCTGGAAACTGGGATATTACCAATATGGGAGCATTGATGATTGCGAAAGATTTGAAAAAGTTTGATAATCTTCATCGTCGATCTGTGCGTGTTATTTGGTATAAAGAAAATTCCAGATTGGATGCGATTAGGGAAAAAGAATTTTCGGGCGGTTATGCTTTTGTGCATGAGGATATTGTTCAATATATTATGACAATTATTCCACAGGAAGAAGTGATAGTGGAAGCAACAAGGAAGTCTGTTATTAGTTTTCCAGAAATAGCAATTCGTGAATTATTGGCGAATGCTATGATTCATCAGGACCTGCAACAACGTGGTACGAATCCTATGGTGGAAGTATTCAAAAATAGAATAGAGTTTTCCAATGCGGGCGCTCCGCTGGTAGCAATAGACCGTATTGTAGATACGGTTCCAGTATCTCGAAATGAGAACATTGCTGGATTCATGCATAAATGTGGTATCTGTGAAGAACGAGGCAGCGGATATGACAAGATTATAGAGGCTACTGCAAAAAATGAATTGCTTGCGCCAAGAATTGAGAATCAGAATAATCAATTTACAAAAGCGGTATTGTTTGCAAAGGTTCCATTTGAAATGACAACAAAGGAAGATCGTGTTCGAACTTGTTATATGCAGGCTTGTTTGGCTTATGTCAATTATGAGGCTGTCTCTAATGGTGATATTAGGAAATTGTTCGGATTATCGGATCAAGAAATGACAAAAGCATCACGTTTAATTCAAAATACAATAGATGCAGGGTTGATTAAGGCAGTTGATCCGGAAACAGCACCGAGATATAAAAAATATATACCATACTGGGCATAATTTAACTTTCGCTAACTTTCACTTATTGACAAATTTATGTTTTAAAGCGGTACAAGTAATGTCAAAAACCTTATTTTATACGATTTTTGACATTACTTTTGCAATTAAGATAAAAATTTAACTTTCGCTAACTTTCATGGTGATCAAAATGTTATTGACGATGATGGGAACGCCGTGGAAAGGTAGCTCAGCAGTTTATAGGGGTTAGCCGGTGGCGGTCAGGACGTTTTGGGTAAATTTCGCGCTCTGTTTGGCTGCATGAGCGGCCAGGGCATATTTCCGCTTGATTTTCTGTTTCTGCACCCATTTTGCCTTATATGTCAATACTTTTTTGAAAATTTAACAAAAATGTTTTCCGGGTTATGGAGGAAAGCAAAAAAGAAGAACATGAAAAAAGAGCGGAAATTCGTGAGAAGTTCGATTTTTCCAGCGAAGAAACGAAACAGTATATTCATCAGTAAACTACAGGTGCATACTGGTTATCGTAGGGCTTGGCGAACTCGTCAGCTTTATGATATTCGGGGCCGGATACCTGCGTTTGTGCCTTAATAGATTTAAGACAGCTATGGAGAATCAGGATATAACCAGAAATTTTAGCTGGAAATAGTAAATGATTGGCTTGTTTTCGTAAAATGTGCTATACTGAAACCGTCGGGCCGGCAGACATCTTGTTATACGGCAGAGCCTGACACGATCAAACAGAATACATGGGGGACACAGATTATGGAAGAGACAATGAAAGACTATGAAAAAGAACTGGAAGCATCTTTCCGCAAAATTCAGGAAGGCGATGTGATCAAGGGTACGGTGATCGGAGTGAATGAGGAAGAGGTCACGCTGGATCTCAAGTATTATACGCAGGGTATCATCAAAGCAGCGGATATGAGCAATGATCCGGGATTTTCTGTGATGGCGGATGTGCACGAGGGTGATGTGATCGAGGCTTCTGTGGTGAAAATGGATGACGGACAGGGGAACATCCTGCTCTCAAGAAAAGAAGCGAATGCGGTACTTGCATGGGATGTACTGACCGGCTATCTTGAGGAGAAGAAAGAGATCGCTGTCAAGGTAAGTGAGGTTGTGAATGCGGGAGTGGTTGCCTACTTGGAAGGTATCCGCGGATTTATTCCGGCTTCTCATCTGTCGCTGTCTTATGTGGAGAACCTTGAAGAATATAAGGGAAAAACGCTGGAGGTCAGGGTCATCACGGTAGACAGAGAGAAGGAGAAACTGGTGCTGTCGGCAAGAGAAGTCCTGCGGGAGAAGGCCAGAGAGGAGCATGACCACAAGGTAGCGATGCTCGTACCGGGAACCGTTATGGAAGGCACGGTAGAAAGCCTGCAGACATATGGTGCATTCGTAGATCTGAAAGACGGATTGAGTGGCCTTGTCCACATTTCGCAGATCAGCCAGAGAAGAATTAAGAAGCCGTCCGAGGTGCTTAAGGTCGGTGACAAAGTTAAGGTCAAGGTGCTGAATACGAACAACGGCAAGATTTCGCTGAGTATGAAGGCGCTGGAAGAGCAGCAGGCAGAAGAGGTAGAGAAGATTGATGTGAAACAGTACGGCTCCGGCGAGAGTCTGGGAACCAGTCTTGGGGAGCTGTTTGCGAAGTTGAATATTAAGTAGATTTCCGGTGAGACAGCTATAAACAGGGGCTGCTGTAAAACTTTGGTTTTGCAGCAGCCCCGATTGATTGTTAGTGCATTTGTGAGGAAGAAAGAGATCCGTTCACGTAAGTATCAGTGCGGTCTAAAACGCTGGTCTGTGTCTCCTGATCAAAATGATAGATTTCTTCCGTGTAGGAATTCGTACTGGTGTCGAAGTTCGTCACGCTGGAGTAATTGATCAGGTTACCGTTACTATCATAGTATTCAACGCGGAGCAGTGTCTGTTCGTCGTTGTCATAGATAGATGTGGTATGGTGATAATCGTTGACAATACCTGTAGCGCTTGCGTCTGTGCTGGCGGGTGCACTGTTGCCGGCCGGAGCAGCACTGGTGTCAGCAGGTGCCGGAGCGCTGTTGGCTGCAGGCGAAGGTGTATTTGCAGCGGAATTATCAGCCGGTGTATTTCCCGCGGGAGCATTATTGCCGGAATTACCGCCGGCATTGTTATCACCAGGGTCATTGCCGCCGGCTGGCGTATTTCTGTTGCCGTTACCTCCATTATCAGCGGGATTCTTTTTGTTATTGCTGTTCGTGGAGCTGCCGGCAGTGTCTACGGCATTCTTATCTCTTGAGATATTGGTGCTCTGTACGCCGGCTTTCTCAGCAGCTGCGATATCCGCAAAACCATGTGCTGTTCCCTGTGTGCGGTTCTCCGTGATGCCAAACTGAATATAATGCTCAACGATCGCAGAGATATCATATCCGTAAGCACCTTTTACATCGCTGTAGGATTCTGCGTAGAGCAGAGGATCAAAGAGCACTCCTTTTGTCCTGCCTTCGTAAACGCCCTGTGTGAGATAGTGGGTTAAATATGCGGCAGAATCATTGCCAAAGCTCCTGGCCAAATCCGGATAAGCTGCCTTGTAGGCATCCACATTAAGGATAAGGCTTTCCTGCTTGTTCTGTATCAGCGTATTGACATAATCGTTCGGAGATATTTTTGCCGCCGATACATTCATAACAGAACCGATCAATGCAAGCGTTGCTGCACCGACTGCAAGTTCTTTTTTCAAATTCATTTTTGTATCCTCCTGTAGTGTGTGTTTTCACTCATTATATATTGGTATAATTTGCTTTGTCAATTTATTCTTATTGTGGATATGGACGTTTGGCGCATTCATAAGGAATTCTGGATGTTCTTTTTGAGATACAATTTGGGGCTGGTGTGAAAATGGCTATTATAGTGGTATACATGGAGCGGATTTTCAGACTGTCGCATGATCTTCATCTCCCTTTCCGGAACTCTCCTGCTGTCACACCGGTATGTTTCCGGAATACCTGACTGAAATAGCTCTGATCTTCGTAGCCGCATGCGCGGGCGATATCAAGGATTTTCAGATCAGTATTTTTCAGAAGGTATTTTGCATGTTTTATCCGTTCCTGTGTAATGTAGTCAAAAAGATTCTGGCCGGTTTCCTGTTTGAAGATGTAACTGATATAGGAGGGATTGCGGCTGATTTCCCCGGCGAGATCATGCAGGTTGATGCTGCATGCCAAATGCTCCTGAATATACGCCCTGATCCGTGCTACATGATGCCGTTGTTTATGGCTGTTTGCGCAGGAGTCGCCATACTGGAAGAGGAAAGTAACGAAATCCTGGAGGATATCGAACATAAGATCCAGATTTACAGCGGCCAGCAGGGGAGAGACAATCTGATGGTTCCAGTGCAATGCAGCTTCAGGGATTTCTTCATAGGCGGCTTCAAACTGCATACGAAGCCGGTAAGCGAAGTCGATGATCTGTGCTTTCATATCAGTGGCGGAACTGTTTTGCAGCTGGATAGTCTCTTTGATATTCTGTAAAACGGCATGTGCCTGCTGAACATCCTCAGAGAGAAGAAGGAGGTTTTCTGCGTCTTTCATATTGACAGGGGCAGACAGAGGATGTGAGGGCGTAGAAACACTGTCAAGCTGACTCAGACTGAAAGCGCAGTATTCCAGCATCTCCTCTGCGGCCAGAAGGGATGTTGTGAGATTTTCCGGTGTGTCTACCATACAGCCGAGTCCCCAGTAGAAACTGTTTTCGCATTCTGTCTGTAAGGCTTTCAGATTGGCGATGATCCGTTTTCTGGCGCTGGTTGCCAGCAGGGCATTTTTCTGTATGATGAGCAGGGTGAGTTGTGTGCCATTTTGGGCCAGGAGAAGTTTTCCTTCCATGACGGACCAGGTCCGAATGCGGTCAATCATGGCTTCCGTACTTTTGGAGATGTTCATTTTGATCTGAATGATAAAAAAGCTCTCATACTGGCGGAAGATTCTGTCTTCGACAGCCTGTTTGTTACCATTCAGAATTTCCTGTAGCAGGGATTCCTCTTCGCTTTGAAAGCGGGAGAGCTTTTGCGCACGAAATTTTTCGATGGCACGCTTGATCGTGACTTCGATCTCGGAAATGTTGACCGGCTTGATCAGGTAGTCCACAGCATCCATCTGCAGTGCTTCCCGGGCATATTCAAATTCACTGTATGCAGAGAAAATAATAAATACCGCATCACATTTTCCTTTGAGATTATCCATCAACTGTAATCCGGTCAGTCCGGGCATGAGAATGTCGGTGATGACAATATCCGGGTTCAGTTCCAGAATTCTGGTCTCAGCCTCCAGTCCGTCTTTGGCGTAACCGATAACGGAAGCCTCCAGCGCATCCCAGTGAATGCGGTTGATCAGTCCGTTGATCACTTTGCCTTCGTCATCAGCGATAAATACAGTGTACATAGGTATTCCTTTCCATTGTGTCTGTGGTTGTCATGTGGTCTTTTCCGGAGCAGAACCGGGTATGCGCATGTGTAATCTGACTTGTGCAGTGGTGCCGCATCCGGGTGATGAGGAGATTTTGAGACCGTAACCTGGTCCATAATAGAGTGACAGACGTTCTTCTATATTTCGCAGGGCATATCCGCCGGTGGGAATCGAGGAACCGTCTGTTTCAAATCCTACACCGTCATCTTCCACAGTTATCATGATGTCGTCGCCTTCACGCCAGATACGGAGAAAAATAGATCCGCCGTTCTTTTTAGGAATGATACCGTGATTGATCGCATTCTCTACCAGAGGCTGCAGGATAAATTTGATGATCTTGACATCCAGAAGACCATCATCTACAGAGGCAGATACATGGATGTGGTCTTCAAAACGGAATTCCTGAATGGTAATGTAATTGTAAACCATTTCCAGCTCCTGCCTTATGGTGATCAGCTTGTCCCCGTTATTTAACGACAGCCTGAACAGCCTGGACAGTGCCACGGTCATTTGCGAAATATCAGTGGCGTTGCGTTCCTCAGCCATCCAGAAAATAGAATCCAGAGCGTTGTATAGAAAATGTGGATTGATCTGCGACTGCAGGGCTATAAGCTCTGATTCCTTTTCGCGGTACAGAGATTTGTACAGATTTGTGGTGAGTCTTTCGTTTTCTTCTACAACCTGTATGAACTGGTTGCCGATCCGTCCGATTTCATCAGAGGAATTAAAAATAATCTTTTCATGCCGGCCGGTCTTCAGATTTTCGATATAGTGCTGCAGCTGCCTTACGGTCTCTGTTATATTGTTTGCAAAAAGCCAGGCGCACAGCTGGGCGACAAGAAGCGTGAGCAGGCCGACACCGACAAAAATAAAAAGGGTATTTCTTTTGTCGAGGAGCAGTACATCATAAGGGGTAACAGCGGTGATGTACCAGTCGGTATCAGAACAGGGAATGCTTTTCACATAAAAACGTCTTGAGGAAGACAGATATTTGATACCTTCTTCCTGCAGAAAAGGAAAAAGCGCATCCGGTTTCAGCTGCGAAATTTCGTCATCGGCTTCGGGAGAACTGTCATAGAGGATTTCGGTTTTCCGCCAGATGATAATGCGGGTATTATCAGAGCCCATTACAGGAGCCAGCAGGTCTTCGAAAACTCTTTTATCAATACCGATCAGAAGTATGCCGATGGGGTGCAGCTGGTTCAGGCTGCGGATCAGTTTGGTATAGATCAGAACATTGTCTGTGAAGTATTCGGTGGCTTCGCTGGGAAACCAGGTGCCCCGGCCGTAGGCTTCCAGTGTTTCGCGCATCCAGGATTCCCTGCCAAGATCAGCAGGATTCTTGTCGATCCGGGTAGTCGTCAGGCTTTTATGTTTTGCAAGGGAGTAGTCGTCATTGGTCAGCAGGATAGTACCGATATATTGTTTGTTGTTGGTAAGGTTGATCAGCAGGTCTTCCACGGCGGATTCGTGAGTCAGAAGCTGCTGATGATAATCCGTATGTGCAGGATTGGCCGAGAGGACTGCCTGCACATCGCCGGAGGTCATAATGATATTGCCGGTATCTCTGACGTCATTGATGGTATACTGTACATTCCGCTCGATCAGCGACAGCACATTTTCTGTCATTTGAAACAGCTTGCTGTCCACCGCTCCGCTGTAATTTCTATAAGAAAAAAAGACGAAAAATCCCAGCGGCAGCAGAAAAGTCAGTGTAGAGAGCAGCATAAATTTACGGGCCATGTGTTTCCTCCTTATGGAGCGGCGCTGTTGCAGGTGGTCTTATTCTTTGACGGCGCCGGCAGTCATGCCGGAAATAATCCCCTTGTTCAGCAGAAAGTAAACGATCAGAACAGGCAGCAGGAAAATGGAGATAGCCGAAAAGGTCGCACCCCAGTCCACCATGCCTTTGGCGCCGATATAATCGAACAGGCCGACAGGTATGGTTCTCAGTTCGGCAGCGCTGATAAAAGTATTGGCAAAGATGAATTCATTCCAGATGAAGATAGTATTCATCGTCACAACGGTAATGATACAGTTTTTTGACATGGGCAGAATCATATGTGTGAAGATCCGCCAGATGGAAGCGCCGTCAATAGCCGCTGCTTCCATTATAGTATCAGGAATGAATTTATAAAAGGTTATAAACAGATAGATGGAAAGCGGCAGGTTAAAACCGATCTGGGGGAGGATGAGCGCCCAGACGGTATTCAACAGGTGTGTGTTCCGGTAGATCTGGAACAAAGGGATCAGGGTTACATGAATCGGGATGGCGATTCCCAGCAGAAAGAAGGACAGCAGCCATTTATTGGCGGCGAACCGCATTTTTTCGATGGAAAAGGCGGCGGTGGAGGAAAAAAGTACCAGTGCCGTAATCGTGACTAGGAGGACGATCAGGCTGTTTTTAAAGTACAGAGTCAGATTCGAGGTAGTGACGGCACGGATATAATTGTCGATGTTGAGGGAAGAAGGCAGGGCGAAGGTACTTTTAGAGCGCACTTCCTCTGCAGTCTTTAAACTTGTCATAAAAATCCAGAAAACAGGGTAGACCTGAACCAGCAGGATTACAGACATCAGTAGATAGAGGGATGTTTGTTTTATTTTTTTCATATGATTACTCCTTTGCGTCAGAATGGTGGAAGGCTGCCTGCAGGATCAATACCGCAAGTATGCTTTCCAGTGCAATAAAAACAGCGATAGCACTGCCGTAACCGTATCGGGCACTGGAGAAGGCAGTCTTGTACATATAGGTTGTCACAAGCTCGGAGGCGCTGCCGGGTCCGCCGTTGGTGGTGACAAAAGGTATGTCAAAGGCTTTCAGAAGGCCGTTTACTGCCATGATAACGGCGACTGCCATAACGTTTCTGATATAGGGAAGTTTGATATACCAGAAAAGGCGGATGCCGGAGGCGCCGTCCATGCGGGCCGACTCAATGACATCTGAAGGAATCGCCATCAGGCCGGAGTAGAGAATGACCAGATAAAGTCCCATATTTTTATAGCATTCTATCAGGGCTACACTGGTCAGCGAAGTTTGGGCAGTACCAAGCCAGGGCGTGACCAGTGAGCCAAGGCCGATTTTTTCCAGAACAGCATTAAAGACACCCGGTGGCTCGGTGGCGTAAAATTTTTGGAATGCCTGTGAAACGGCGACACTGGAAAGGATCGTGGGCGCAAAATAAACAGTCTTAAAGAAGTTGCATCCCCAGGTGATCTTTGTCAGAAGTAATGCCAGAAACAGAGCGATTCCGACCTGTCCGACCAGATTGATGAGCAGATACAGAAGATTGTTCCACAGGGCATTTCTGAAATAAAGGTCAGAAAAAAGTCTGCGATAATTGTCCAGGCCGACAAAGCGCATGGGTGTCACGCCGTCCCAGTCAAAGAAACCGAGCCAGGCGGAACGTATAATAGGAAAAATAACGGTAAAAATGAAGATGATTACGGAGGGCAGCAAAAACAGCAGCCATGCTTTCCGATTTTTCAATGTACTTTTCATGTAAGTTTCCTTTCTGTTTGTAGTGGTGTATTTTCATTATAAAGAATAGGGCGGACGGGAACTATTTTAAAATCTTTTGATTATTTGGGTTATTTTTGGATGCATGACAGGTCTTCGGAATTCACCTAAAAATTTTAGTATTTTTCTAAGAATACTCACGTTTACTTCCTAAAGAACAAAATTTATACTGAATATAGTTCGAAAGAAGGCGCCCGGAGTTTCGACACAGCAATAATTACAGGCAGGATATTTTACCGGATCAGGCAGGCGCAGGGGTGAGTCGGATACGGCGATCCCCGTCGGCAATACTGATCATACAGGTGGAATGTCCGGAAAACAGGAGGAAACGGAATGAAGAAGGTAAGCATAAAGAGAAGAGCATTGTTAGCGGCAGCCGCGGCTGCGATTATGCTGGCAGGATGCGGCAGGACGCCGGAAAAGGCGGGAGCAGAGCAGGATACGGCAGAGTCTGAGAGCGTACAGGAGACAGCAGGGGAGACAGAAAATATCGCAGAGGACGATGCCGCGGAGAAAGAAGATCAGGCATTAAGTACAGACCAGCCGGAAAAGAAAATGACTTATATTACCTGTATCACACCGCAGCAGTCCGGTTATATCAGTATGGAGAATGTGGTAAAGATGTATCAGGAACAGGTAAATCCCAACTTTTCCATCGACATTCAATACATTGCGGACAAGCCGGCTTATCTGCAGAAGATCAAAACACTGGTAGCCAGCAATGAAACGCCGGATATGTTCAATCTGGATACAGACCCTTATGCCATCAAGCTGCTGGATCAGGGAATCGTAATGGATCTGAATGAAACCATGGACAAATATGGTTTAAAGGATGTCTTTCTGCCTGCACCGCTGGGCTGGGGAACGGCAAAAGACGGAAGGCAGATTGCGATGCCGATTGATTTTTCCATAGAAGTATTCTGGTACAACAAAAGAATGTTTGAGGAAGCGGGGGTTACGATACCGACGACGCATTCAGAATTTTTGGATGCCTGTGAAAAGCTTAAGAATGCAGGATTTACACCGATTTCCGTATCCGGTAAGGACAACTGGCAGATTTTGCGTTATATGCTGATGGTAACCTATCGGTACGGGGAGAATGACTTTCTCTATGATCTGGCACAGGGCAAACAGAAAATGGACAGCGAGATTGGCAGAGAGGCAGCGGCTTTTGTACAGGAGCTGGGAACGAAGTACTTCCAGTCGGGATTTGCCAGTACGGATTATACGGGAGCGTCCAATTACTTTACAGGCGGAAATGCGGCAATCCATTATATCGGGACATGGGATCTGCCCTTTATGCAGGATGACCAGCTTAGCGACGATATGAAGGGGAATATCGGTTATTTCCTGCTTCCCACGGTTGACGAGGGAGAACCGGTGGGCAAATCCAATTTTATTTCCAACAGCACAATGCCGATCGCTTTCGGTGCGGACAGGTTTGACGCGGAGACAGAACGGTTTATAGAATTCTATGCGAACCATATCAGTGAGGCGATAAATGGGCTGGCATTTTCACCGTCGATAAACGGAACACTGCCTAACGAGACGGAACTGACGAAATCCATCTACGAAGATATGCAGAATTCCACCGGATCGATCAAATTGTTTGATATTGAACTGGATCCGGCCACAAATGAGCTGATCGGTAAAGAGGTCGTTTCTCTGGCACTGGGGGATATTACAGTGGAAGAATTCTGCAGCAGGGTAGATGCCTCCGTGGAGGAGAATGCAGCTTCTTATTTCTCAGAGTGATCGAGAGCATAAAAAGGGGATAGTGCGCGAACAGCGCCAAAGGTCAGGAAAAGCAGAAGCGAAAGGAAAAGATGATATGGAAACAAGTAAGCAGAATGGAACAATTTTTTACAGGCCGCCGGAAGCGTGGTTTGGAGATGCTATCCCCTTTTGTGACAATGGGATATTTTACATATATTATCTGTATGATGAAAGAAAAACGCCGGTTACAGCAGATCATACATCATGGCATCTGGTGAGTACCCGTGATTTTATCCATTGGGAAGAACAGGGAGAGGTACTGCCGGCCGGCGGGATAGAGGATTGTGACCAGGCCTGTTATACGGGCTCCGTGATTCAGGGAAAAGACGGTTTCTGGCATCTCTTTTATACCGGTCAGAACCCGTTGAATCCCGGATTTGGATTTGAGGGCAAGGCGCTGCAGTATATTCTTCATGCGGTCAGCAGGGATCTGAAACATTGGGAAAAACATTATGAGACGGCGTTTCGGGCGCCGGAAAGTGAGTTTGAGCCGCATGACTGGCGGGATCCATTTGTTTTCTATCAGGAAGAAACGGGACAATATTGTATGCTGCTGGCAGCCCGGTTGAAGGGAAAGAGTTTGAGAAAAAGCGGTTGTGTGGCAGTGTGCCATTCGGATGATCTGTGGAACTGGCAGAAAGCGGAAACCTTTTTTGCACCGGAGATGTATTTTACACACGAATGCCCGGATCTATTTCGCAAAGATAACTGGTGGTATCTGCTGTATTCCACCTTTACGACACAGTTTGTGACGCATTACAGAAAAAGCCGGAGCCTGCAGGGGCCTTGGGAGATGCCGGCGGATGATGCTTTGGATGCGAGAGGTATGTATGCCATCAAGACAGCGTCCGACGGATGTCGGCGATATGGATTCGGCTGGATTCCCACCTGGCATGAGAATGATGAACTTACCTGGCTGGAATGGGGCGGTACACTGGCAGTCCATGAAATAGATTCTCTGGAAAACGGGGATCTTTCGGTTAAGCTGCCGGAGACTATAGAGACTGCTTTCGGGGTGCGGAAAGAACCTGTCTGTGTGCAGGCGGAACAGGCAGAATTTGGGAGAGAGGGTTTATCTATACAGACGGATAACTCGTCAGGTGTCTTTTTTGATGATCTGCCTGTACAGGGCTTGCTGGAAGCAGAATTTACATGGACGGAAAAGGCGATGCCGATCGACTTCGGAATCGGATTACATGCGGTGCCGGGGGCGGATGAAGGATATTTTTTCCGGTTCGAACCTGGGTATTGCCGGTATGTGTTTGATAAGTGGCCGCGGGGAGATGTTCATGGAGAACAGCACAGAATGGGTGGGGATATCCCTTTTGTGCCTGCATTTGAGAGACCTTTTGATCCGGCCGCAGGCAGGGCTTCGGTAAAACTTCTGTTGGAGGAGGATATCTGTATTCTCTATGTCAATGACCGGACTGCGATGTCCGTCAGAATGTGCCGCCGGATGACGGCATGGAGCTTCTTTGTCACCGGTGGCAAGGTAAAGGTGACGGATTATGGGTGGAGAAGGCTGCGGTAAGTTTTCGCGTACCTGCACCGGGATACCTTTGACAGATCTGCAGCGGCAGCCTTTACAGCAGCCGCTGCAGAATCTGTTCCCGATTGTCAATAAACATCTTCGTGATCTGATAGCTGTCCGTCTCCTCATAGGTGCAGGGATGCACCGGCCCGTCGTCGAAAGTCAGGATCTCGGCGCCGGGGATACTTAACAGGATCGGGGAATGGCTGACGATGATGAACTGGGAGCCGCTTCTGGCACAGTTGTAGATCTCCATCAGCAGTGTCAGCTGGCGCTGTGGCGAGAGGGCTGCTTCCGGCTCGTCGAAGATATAGACGCCGTCGGGATTGAGTCTCTTCTGGGCAAGGGCAAGGAAGCTCTCACCGTGGGATTTCTCGTGATAATGCTCGGAGGGGTGGTCTGCGTCGGCATAGTCTTCTTCTTTGGTGGCCACATTATAGAAGCTTTCCGCCCGCAGGAAATAACCGCCCCGCGCCCGACGGTAGCCTTTGGCTATGGTGATGGCTTCATGGAGGCCGGAGTGGGAGTCGTAGGTGGAGAAATTATAGTTTCTCGTGCCGCCTTCGGGATTAAAACCATAGGCGACGGCGATCGCTTCCAGCAGTGTGGATTTTCCGCTGCCGTTCTCCCCTACGAAAAAGGTGACAGGCCGCGTGAATTCCAGTCTGTCCAGTCCGCAGAGGGCCGGGATCTTTCTCAGATAGCTGTGTGTTTCTATTTTGTTCCAGTCGATGATGATCTGTCGGATAAATTGGTCATTCAAATTTTTCACGATACCTTTCTGTTTGTTCTGAATCTGATACTTTCCTTAGAAATTATAACATAGGATTACTGTTAACGGAGCTTGATTTATGATCCTGCAGGTAAAAGATTCCGTGTTGTTGTGTTGAAGCGTTCATGATACAATAAAGCAAACCTGTCGGTTTCAGGATAGAGAGAACGACTGCAGGAAACAGGAACAAAAGAAACGGCGGCAGATAATAGTCAGTTTGGGAGGGCGTGCCTATGAAGATACAGGAATTCAGGGAGCTGATAAAAGCGGCGGACAGAGAGCTGCTGGAAAAAGCTTTTGCGGAAAGCTATAAAAAATTTACAAAAGGCCAAAAAGAGGAGGTAGACCTGATCATTCAGGGCGTTTTGGCAGGGGAAGATGCCAGGAGCGTGGTGAAGAAAGATACGATAAGTTTTGAGAAACTGGAGCAGGAGATTCCGGTATTTTTGGAGAATGCCTATGCCCAGAATTATTTTGCGCCGAATCGGGTGATTCCCAAGAATCAGAGACCCAAATGGCGGTTTTTGGTTAAGAATTATATTAAGGCGTTGGAGAAGATCCCGGCGGAGGATGAGAATTGTGATAAATCGGCGCGGCTGTTGTCTGACTTATATCGTATGCTGTGTACGGCATGCAATTACTATCTTTTTTCCACGGATGACGCGTTCCGCTCTGTGGGCTGGGAACAGCCGGAGCTGTTTCGACTGGTGGTGAAGAAATGGTTCTGCAACGGGTATTCCCGGGAGAAGATAGCGATACTGTTGAATGATGCGGTAAGCGGGGGATTGAGCAGAGAGGCCCTGCATATTTTTCAGATAAGCGTACTGCTTGATGAGTTGAAGACCAGCGACGTAAAGTATATGGCGATTGAAGAGGCGGGGAAGCTGATCGATGAGAGAAAAAAGAATCTGGGCGAACTGAAAAAGTATGACAGCACATATCAGCTGGATGATGAGATCAACTGCTTATGCGAGATGGTCCTGATGACGGCGATCGAACTGGCGGAACCGGCTTCCGGGATAGAGTTTTTCTTCCAGAATTCCAGACACAGAAATGAGGAGATTACGTTGTTTTGTGCGCTGCAGACGGTAGAGTGGATGGAAGCGGATGAGCTTTGGACGACAGTATATGAATATGGGATTGGGAAGAAGATCGAGCCGAGGGACAGTCTGGTGCAGAAATATCAGGCAATGAAACACATGAAATAGGTGTGGGGAGAATGGATACAAAGGATCTGAGAGCGTTTTTACGGGTATACGAGGAAAAGAGCGTCAATAAGGCGGCGAAGCAGCTTTTTATCACACCGCAGGGATTGAGCAGGGTGATCCATAATCTGGAGACGGATCTGGACACGGAATTGTTTACGCGCACGCCGGGCGGGATGCTGCCCACGGACAGCGGCGTTTATCTGTATGAGAACAGCCGCACGCTGCTGCAGGAGCTGGATGCGTTGGAGACCGGGATCCGGCGGTTTCGGAACCGGGGCAGCAGGATGGAGATCGGGTTTTCCTGCGGGGTGTTGAACGTGTTCCCGCTGCAGAAGCTGGAAGCGTATAAGAAACGTTGTCCGACGATGACGATTCAGTGGGAGGAAGCCTCGAATCAGGATGTGCTGGATAAAGTGCTGAAAAGAGAGCTGGATGTCGGGTTCGTGATCGGGCAGGTGGGCAGCCGGGAACTGTGGGTGAAGGAGTTGTTTCGCATTCAACTGTCCGTGCTGGTCTATGAGGGGCATCCGCTTTACGGGCGGGAGAGTCTGTCCGTGCAGGATCTGCAGGGGGAGCCGTTGATCTCACTGAATGAAAAATTCTCCTGCTATCACAGTCTGGTGGAGCGGTGCCGGGATTTCGGGTTTGCGCCGGATATTGTAGTAAAGACCATGGAGGGACAGCTGATCTATCGTTTCTGCAAGGAAAAGATCGGGTTGGGGATCGTGGTCGATATTCACCGGGATGAGATCAAACAGGACGGCCTGCGGATGATCGGGCTTTCGGATTCGCTGCCGTGGAAGATTTCCATTGTCGTGCGGGAGGAGAGGAAGGAAGAGAAGGGGATTTTGGAGCTGGTGCGGGGCATCGTATAAAAGGATTGTTGGCAGGTGATATGGTTTCGTTGATAGTGGACCGGGCCGGACGGTGGTAATATTTTCTTATAGTAAAAAATATGTAACAGTTCAGCCCAGGTCTTTGCATTTACTGCAAAGGCCGTGAGAATGCATAAGAGTTGAGAAAATATTACGAACAGGAGGGTTACAGCATGTATGAGAAACTTTTTACACCGGTGAAGATCGGTTCGCTCACCATCAAGAACCGCTTTGCCATGGCGCCTATGGGGCCGCTGGGGCTTTCGGACTCGGAGGGCGGATTTAACCAGCGGGGCATTGATTACTATGTGGAACGGGCAAAAGGAGGTACCGGCCTGATCATCACGGGAGTTACCTTTTCCGACTGTGAGGTGGAGAAGCCGAGTATGCCGAACTGCCCCAATTCCACCTACAATCCGGTGCACTTTATCCGCACGGGACGGGAGATGACGGAGCGGGTGCACGCCTACGGCAGTAAGATCTTCCTGATGATGTCGGGCGGCTTCGGGCGTGTGACGATTCCCACGAATCTGGGGGAATTTCCGCCGGTGGCTCCTTCGGAGATTCCGCACAGGTGGCTTGACAAGACCTGTCGGGCGCTGACGGTGGAGGAGATTCACAGTATCGTGAAGTCTTTCGGTGACGGGGCTTACAATGCGAAGCGCGCAGGCTTTGACGGCGTGGAGATTCATGCGGTTCACGAGGGGTATCTGCTGGATCAGTTCGCCATCTCCATGTTCAATCTGCGCACGGACGAGTACGGCGGTTCACTGGAGAACAGGCTGCGGTTTGCGAGAGAAGTGGTGGAGGAGATCAAGTCCCGCTGCGGACAGGATTTCCCGGTGGCGCTTCGTTTCAGCGTAAAGAGCATGATCAAGGACTGGCGGGTGGGCGCTCTGCCGGGAGAAGAGTTCGAGGAAAAGGGCCGCGATATCGAGGAGGGCTTAGAGACGGCGAAGCTTTTAGCTTCCTACGGATATGACGCGCTGGATACGGACGTTGGCACTTACGACGCATGGTGGTGGAACCATCCGCCGATGTATCAGGAGAAGGGGCTTTTCCGGACTTACTGTAAGATGGTGAAGGAAGTGGTGGACGTGCCCGTGCTGTGCGCGGGACGTATGGACGACCCGGATATGGCGCTTGCTTCTCTGGAAAACGGGGATTGCGATATCATCAGCCTGGGGCGGCCGCTGCTGGCGGAACCGGATTATGTGAATAAGCTGCGTGCCGGCAGGCGGGACGAGATCAGGCCCTGCATTTCCTGCCATGAAGGCTGTATGGGCAGGATCCAGGAGTATTCCATGATCAACTGTGCGGTCAACCCGCAGGCGGCAAGAGAGCGGGTGACGGCCTATGAGCCGATCCTTAAGGCAAAAAAGGTCATGATCGTGGGCGGCGGCGTTGCCGGCTGCGAGGCGGCAAGGGTGCTGGCGCTGCGAGGCCATAAGCCGGCGCTTTTCGAGAAGGGAGCGCAGCTGGGCGGTAATCTGTTACCGGGCGGTGCGCCGGAGTTCAAGGAAGACGATATCGCGCTGGCGAAATGGTATGCGGTACAGCTGCAGAAGCTGAACGTGCCGGTACAGCTGAACCATGAGGTGACGGCGAAGGAGGCGCTGGACGGCGGATACGATACGGTGATCGTGGCCACCGGTTCTACGCCGAAGGTCTTTTCTCTGGGGGACGACGCGCATACCTTCACGGCGGCGGAAGTGCTGCTGGGGCAGAAGGATTGCGGGGAGCGTACCGTGGTGATCGGCGGCGGTCTGGTGGGCTGTGAGACGGCTCTTTGGCTGGCACAGCACGGTCGGAAAGTCACCATCGTGGAGGCGCTTGACAAGATTCTGGCGGTGAACGGACCGCTGTGCCATGCGAACAAGGATATGCTGGAAGAGCTGATCCCTTACAACGGAATCGAAGTGGTGACCGGGGCGAAGGCCAAAGGATATCATGACGGCGTACTCAGCGTGGAGTGTGTGGACGGCGGGAAGGATATTGTCTGCGACAGCGTGATTCTGTCCGTCGGCTACAAGGAAGAGGACAGCCTGTATCACGAGCTGGAGTTCAAGGTGCCGGAGATTTATCTGTTGGGGGATGCAAAGAAGGTGAGCAATATTATGTATGCGATCTGGGATGCGTTTGAGGTCGCGAATCATATTTAGGCGTTGTATTGCAGGCGGCCTGGACGTGATGTCCGGGCCGCTTTTATGAATCATGTCGCTGGATTCGCCGCAGGCAGTGAATTATGAAGACAGGTTTTTTGTTGCTATTTACAGGTCAGGAATGCGCTGAACTGCGCATTCTGTGAGAACATGATTCAGGATTTTTTCAGGGGATAAGTAAATGTGATGAAATGAAATTGAATAAAGTCCGGATATCAAGTACAATGTAAAAAAGCAGGTGCGGAATAAAACCCGGAGGACGGTTTGGTTGGGAGGTGTATTGGTTACGTTTCGGGAGGTTTGGGAGATGAATCATTTTGAAAAGAAGCTTCCGGTAGGAATCGAGAATTTTGAGAAGATCAGGACGGAAGGGTTTTACTATATAGATAAAACAGGTATGATCGTAGATCTGCTGCAGAAGTGGGGAGAAGTCAATCTTTTTACCCGTCCCAGGCGTTTTGGTAAATCTTTGAACATGAGTATGCTCAGGGCTTTTTTTGAAATCGGGGGAAACAGAGAGATATTTGACGGCCTGAGGATCGCGGAGGAAACGACGCTCTGTGAGCAATATATGGGCCGGTTTCCGGTCATCTCCATCAGCTTGAAGGATGTGGAGGGGGATGATTTTGCAGCGGCTCGTTCCATGCTGTGCTCCGTGATCGGCAGTGAAGCGCTGCGGTTTCAGTTCCTGACAGGGAGCGGGCGCCTTACGGAGAATGAGAAGGAGATGTACAGACAGTTGACTGTGATAGACGGAGGCAGCGACGGGGTGTTCGCCATGTCAGAAGCGGTGCTGACGGCCAGCCTGAAAACACTGTCCATGCTTCTGCATAAGCACTATGACAGCAGGGTCATCATCCTGATCGACGAGTATGACGTGCCCCTGGCAAAGGCAAATGAAAAAGGCTATTACGAGCAGATGGTGGCACTGCTTCGTAAGATGTTCGGCAATGTTCTGAAGACAAACGACCATCTGCATTTTGCCGTGCTGACGGGATGTCTGCGCATAGCGAAGGAAAGTATTTTTACCGGTCTGAATAATATGAAAGTGATGACGATCTCGGATGTGCAGTATGATGAATACTTTGGATTTACCGATGAAGAAGTAAGGGCGCTTTTGAGATATTATGAGATATCGGATGCTTATGACATTATGAAAGAGTGGTACGACGGATATCATTTCGGAGATACGGATATTTATTGTCCCTGGGATGTGATCTGTTATTGTGATAAACTCCGGTCGGACAGAGCGG
>OFFV01000344.1_pt1 | contig 38666 bp, 31 predicted proteins | sample 1521461 | NCBI WGS metagenome assembly OFFV01 (sample SAMEA3504120, study PRJEB24116) | mouse gut metagenome | biome: mouse gut; feature: mouse-associated habitat; material: faeces | place: Denmark | collected 2011 | reverse complement strand
GCCAGCGCCTGCGGCAGGGTAAAGGCCGTTTTAAACCAGTAGTGCCGGTCCTTCCCGTACCAGTGCATGGTTTTGCTGTCAAATTCCTGCCAGGGGCTTTTGTCTTCCTGCGCATCGGCGGGATGTATAAAATTTCCTTCCTTGTACTGCCATTTTTCGATAGGGAATTTCTGTTTTACCTTTAACTTATTCAGTTGGTCGCAAATTACCTTGACTCTTTTATCCAAAAAATCCATTTCTTAACCCTTTCTTCCCAAGGCGCCCCTTATTTCATGCGGTGTTCCTTCACATACCCCACTAATTCATCTACTGTAGTAAACGCAATGCCTGTAACTGTATCGGCACAGCCATAATAAACGGCAATCCTGCCCGTGTCGGCGTCTGCAAGGGTTGCGCAGGGGAATATCACGTTGGGTACGTCGCCTACACACTCATAATATTCCCTGGGAGAAAGAATATAATCCCTTGAACGGTGCAGTACCTTCCAGGGCTGTTCCAGATCCAGCAGCGCCGCTCCCATGCGGTACACAAAACCGTTGCAGGTGGTGATCACACCGTGATAAATCAGCAGCCATCCCTGGTCCGTCTCAATGGGAACAGGCCCCGGGCCCACCTTGGTGCCCTGCCATGCGGACAGATCTCCCTTTACCGGGCTCATTACATGATGATGCCTCCCCCAGAACTCCATATCCCTGCTCTGACTGATAAAAATATCTCCGAAAGGGGTATGGCCATTGTCGCTGGGCCTGCTGAGCATAAGGTACATGCCGCCGATTTTCCGGGGGAACAGCACTCCATTGCGATTGCAGGGCAGAAACGCATTCTCTAACTGTACAAACTTTTTAAAATCAAAAGTGTACGCCACGCCGATGGTGGGACCGTGATAGCCGTTGCACCAGGTGATATAATAGCGGTCCTCCAAAAAACAGACCCTGGGATCATAGCGATACTCCCTTGCGAACCTTTCCCCGTCGTCATCGGACTTTCCCGGGGCGGCTTCTCTCTCAAACTGTATGGGGGTATCCTCGATTGTCCAGTGGATGCCGTCGCTGCTTCTGCCAACGAAAATATCCATGCTGACGGAAAAGCTGTCGCAGCGGAAAACTCCGGCAAATCCTCCCTCAAAGGGCACCACGGCGCTGTTAAAGACACTGTTGGATACCCGGTTCCCCTCTCTTCCGATAATGGGATTGCCCGTGTACCTCCAGACCGGCCTCTTGCAGCCCTCCGGCTTATCCTGCCACGGGATATGGGGCAGTGCCCCTCCTACTATTCTGCTCATTGCGTCCTCCTGTTATAGCTTGGCTATGGTTTTGCTGAAATTCCACACATCTTCCGTTACACACAGCCGGAGGGGCTGTGAAAATATACATTGCTTTATCTCTTCACAGCCCCTCGGCAATTAAACTTTTCTTTTGGGGAATATTAACATTTAAAACGCAGCGTCAATCTGCCTCTGAGCCTCGGCCATAATATCGTCAAAGCCCGCCGCACGCATCTCACTCATCATCGCCGCAATCGTGGTCTCCGGATCCACGGTACCCGTCATCAGCTCGGGACGGTAGCGAAGCCAGATTTCATTGCAGGAGGAGATCTGATCCCTCACGCTCTCCATGTCAAAGGCAAATCCCAGAACCGGGGAGGGCTTGGCCTGCTCGTTCAGCGCCTTTACCTCGTCCCACTGGTTGTAATCTTCTTCGTCCGTCAGGGAGATGTTGAAGAACGTGCCCTGGGTGTACCCTGCCATAGGCCATACCTTATCTTTATCCACATGCACTCTTCCGTCCTCGGTGTAGGTGAAGTTGTCGCCTTCCAGACCGAACCGCAGAGCATCTCTCACATAGGAATCCGTATTTACCAGCTGCAGCAACTGAAGAGCCTTGTCAGGATGCGCGCTGGAAGCGGAAATACAGTTGATGGAACCTAACACAGTGTCATTGGAAAGCACGGTGTCACCATACTGAGAGGCCACGGCTTCTACTCCCATGTTGGGGCCCCAGGTGGACTTGGCTGCATAAGGCCAGCCCTGGGCGATGAAGCAGGCACGGTAGTTGGGATTCTCAGCCAGAGTAGCCGCATCCTTGTTGATGATGCCGGACTGATACCACTGCCGGATCACACCCAATTCCTCCAGAATATCCTGCTGCTCAAATACCGCCACAACTTTGCGCTCCTCACCGTAATAACTCACGCCGAGAGCGGGAATCCCGGTTCCGATATTATCATACCGGCTTCCGTAAATGGCGTCCAGTCCCATATTGGTCAGAATGAACGGAGTGATGTTCTCTCCCTCTTTCAGCTTGGTCAGCGCCTCTGTAGCATCGGCAAGGGTATGAATATTGTCGTAATCAATACCGTACTTATCAGCCAGTTCCTTATCCCATACAAAATACTGGGTGGAAGAACTGTCCTTGTAGGTGGGTACACCATAGATCTTGCCGCCGATGGTAGTAGCCCCCCAGTAATCCTCGGGAATGAAATTGTACAATTCCGAGGAAGCCGATTTTACCAGTTCGGTGATATCGGCAAACGCACCGATACTCACATCATTGCTGTAAGTTCCCAGATTGGTGAACATAATATCATAGGGCTCGTTGGTGCTGACAATGGTATTTCTCCTGCCGTCCCAGTCTGACCAGGACACCACCTGTACATCCAGATGAACGCCGATCTTCTCCTCCAGATACGCGTCCAGGTTCGCCTTCCATGCGTCATAGTTGTCAGGCATTCCGTTTCCCACCGAATACCAGACCAGATCCACGATCTCCTGAGGATCGGATGCGGGTGTCTGTTCCTGCGTGCCCTCCTGAGATGCGCTCTCCTGGGGCTTACTCTCGGATGTGCCGGTGGATGCAGGCGTACCGGGACTGCTGCCGCATCCGGCCAGAGCCGTACAGGTGAGTACCGCCGTTGCCAGTAAAGCCACCGTTTTCTTTAAATAATTCTTTTTCATGTTCTCCTCCTTTATGTCTTTGTTTATGTGATCAAGCGACCGATACTGCCGCTTATATCCCGGATCATCCTTTCACCGCTCCCACCGTCAGGCCGGAGATAAAATATTTCTGGAAAAAGGGGTAGATGCAGGCTATGGGAACCGCCACCACCACCGCGATGGCCATACGCACGCCCTCAGTGGGCATGGCCCGCTGGTATGCCTGCAGGCTCAGGCCCGCAGTAGGGTTCTTTGTAAGAAATTCTATATTTCTCTGCATATTGTTCAGCAGCGCCTGTAAGGAGTACAGATTGCTGTCGGAGATATACAGGGAGGACTGGAACCAGTCATTCCAATACCCAAAAGCCAGAAACAGGCCGATGGTGGCCAGCACAGGCTTGGAGATCGGCAACACGATCCGGGTAAAAATCTGAAGCTGGGAAGCTCCGTCTATCTTGGCCGACTCTATAATCGAGTCAGGGATGGTACTTTGAAAGAAAGTCCTGCTGATCACCACATTGAACGAGGACACACAGAGGGGAAGAATGAGTGCCCATATGGTGTCGCTCAGGTGCAGCATCTGGCTCACCACCACATAGTTGGCCACCATGCCCCCGCTGAAAATCATGGGGATGAACACCAGCATGGTAAATACCCTCCGCAGCTTAAATCCCGGCCTGGACAGCACATATCCCATAGTAGTGGTCAGCGCCACACCGATGAGAGTACCCAGTGCCGTTACCTCCACGGATACCAGCAGCGCCCGCAGGATCATCTTGCGCTCCCCCCACAGGAAGCGGTACGCGGAACCGGAGAATTCTTTAGGGATGAACTGATACCCGTATGCGGCAATGGATTTCTCCGAAGTGATGGATATTATAAATACAAAAATAATAGGGACGAAAGCCATCAGGGCAAGCAGCACAAACAGGATGTTAAAGACCCCGTTGGTGACTGGGTGGATTCTGTTCAGACGGTTTTCCTCGTTTGCTCTCTTCATGATTTTCTGTCTCCTTATATTAATGCGCTGTCACTGTCCACTTTTCTGACAATCAGGTTCGCCGTCAGAATGGTGACGCAGCATGCCACCGCCTGGAAGAAGGACGCCGCCGCTGTCCTGCCCAACGGCACATTGGTCTGCAGCATATTGAATATGTACACGTCAAATGTGGTCACTGTCTTGAACAGGGAATTGGTCACTCCTCTGGGAATCTGATAGAACAATCCAAAGTCAGAGGAGAAAATGCGGCCTACGCTTAAGATAAACATAATGATAATGATAGGCTTCAGCGCAGGCAGGGTAATATATCTCGCCTGCTGGCTCTTGCTGGCCCCGTCCATTACCGCCGCCTCATAAAGGGTGCTGTCTATGCCCGAAATACTGGCCAGGTATACCACCATATTGTAGCCCACACTCTTCCAGGTCTGCATAAAGATCAGGATGAAGGGCCAGAACTTTGCTTCGGAGTACCACATCACCGGTTCTTTTCCAAAAAAAGCCAGAATGGCATTCAGGAGTCCCTTATCCGGGCTGAGGAATGCAAATACGAAATAGCTGACCACCACCCAGGACATAAAGTGGGGCATGAACATCAGCGTCTGGTAAGTCTTGGATTTCCGCTTGCTGTAGATCTGGCTGATCATAATTGCCAGCCCCACGGGTATCACAATGTTCAGAATAATGAACACCACATTGTACAACACCGTGTTTCTCAGAATCACCGATAATTGGTTGGACTTTAAAAAGAACTGGAAATTGTCCCATCCGCTCCATTCGCTGTGCAGCAGACTGTAGAGAAAACTCTTGCCCGCGGAAATCTTATAATTCTTGAAAGCCAGTATCAGCCCGAACATGGGGAGATACGCGAAAGCCAGATACCAGATCACTGTGGGCGCGGCGAGCAGGGTCAGTTCTGTATCATCCCGCACCCATTTCCTTCGCACAACGGTTTTCTTCTTTTCTCTGGATTTGGGCACTTTTTCTGTCTTTCCCAATTTACAGCACCGCCTTTCTCGACTTTATTCGTCGTTTTGTATATTTTTCTCTTGCTTTTATATGGCTTATTATATATTTTTCCGCATTTCCCAAAAAGTCTATAGAGGATTGTTTATAGTATAAAAAGGAAAGGGCTTTGGCTGAAAACCGCCAAAGCCCTTTCCTTCTGTTCAATCTATCTACTTTTGTGCCATCCATTGTTCTATCTGGCTTTGTAATTCCTGCCGCAGGATATCAATTCCCGCCTGCTCCAGCGCCTCCCCCAGGGCCGGCAGAAATTCCCGGGGATCCACCGTGCCAGTCATCAGCGCACTCTCATACTTCTCGCAGACCCGGCTCACACTGCCGCATTCTTTCGCATAGGCAGACAGATCCGGAGTGAATCCCAGAAGGGGAGACTCTATGGCATACGCGTTAAACTCCCGGTACAGCTCCCACTTATCCGGATTCTCTCCCGCCACAGTCCTTAAGATAAACCAGTTTCCCTGGGTATATGTCACCCCCCTGTAATCCTCTGTGAGATATTCTACCTGTCCGTCCTCATTCAGGACATAATGCTTTCCCTCCACACCGTAGTTCAAAAGATTCCGCACATCCGGGTCCGTATTTACCGCATTCAGAAAAACGGCGCATTCCCTGGGGTGTTCGGTCCTGGCATTGACCGCCATGACGCCTCCCAGCGCGGACTCCGAAGTTACCACCAGCCCGCTGACCCGCTCCGTCAATATGGGATAGCCGAAACTGGTGGAAAAGCTGATCTCGGATTCCGGGCCGCCGTTGGCAAGCCTCAGAAAGACCTTTTCCCCCTGGAACCGGGAAAAGGCGGTGCGCATGGATGCGTCCTGATTGATATAACCCGCCTTATAATATCTATGAAGCGTATCCAACAATCCTGCGCAGAATTCCGTCTCAAAAAAATTCACCACCATAGCCGAAGCATCGTCGGTGCTGATTACCAGAGGGATATTGGTGTCCGTGATATATTCATACCCGCCCATAGCGGCAAAGTTCACATGGCTGTTGGACAGAAACAGGGGAATATACCCGGGTTCCTCCCGGGAGACCATCTGCAGCAGCGGTTCCAGAGATTCCAGCGTATGATATTTCGAAAGGTCAATCCCATATTTCTCCGCCAGTTCCCTGTCATACAGAAAATACATGGGAACCGCCAGCTCCTTGTTGGTGGGGATTCCGTATATGCCGCCGTTCACCGTGGCCCCCTTCCAGAACTTTTCATCCACCGCCTCATAGGTTTCCGCGCAGAGATTTTCCATATAGGGAGTCAGTTCCAGCCAGTTCCCCGCCAGAGCGTTTGCCAGATAATTTTCCGTCCAGGCAAAGGCGATGTCAAACTTTCTGTTGGTATTCATAAAGGAGTTAAGCCTGGTCTCATAATCGTTCCATCCGATCTTGTTATAGCTGACCGTGAATCCATACCGAGGCAGCAGCAATCGGTTCAGCGCCTCCTCCACGCAGGATAAATCCGCATCCGGCTCCCCTATGGTATAATAGATCAGCCGGACAGGCTCCTCCCGTCCCACCGCCGGGAGTTCCTCCTCCCTGTTTTCACCGCAGCCCGTCGCCAGGGCCATCCCCAGTCCCAGCAGCAGTATCCGGAAAATTCTTTTGCAGGTCCGCATGATCCTCCCCATTGGCCGTCTCCTTCATATCCCGCAGCGCCGTGGGGGATATGCCATAGTATTCTTTGAAATGTACATAAAAGTTATTAAGCTGGGTATATCCCACCCTGCCCGCCACCACCGCGATCTTGTCCCTGGTGGTCTCTATCAGCATCCTGGCCTGCACCATGCGATAGGCCATCAGATATTCAGAGAATTTCATTCCCGTGTCCTGCAGAAATATTCTGCCGATGTATTTGCTGCTCATACAGAACATCTCCCCGATCCCCACCAGAGAAAGAGAACTCCTGTAGTCGCTCTTTACAATCATGATGATTTTATTTGTGATCTTGGAAAGCCTTCCATACTCCACTTTCAGCACCGGGTCCACATCCGGGGCACTCCCCCTTTTTTCAGGCAGTTCCCCCTTCAGTTCCTCCACAATCGCCCGCTCCACAAACCGCTCCAGTTCCTTTACGTCGATGGGCTTGAGCAGATAGTCTTTGGCAGAAGCCTGCATGGATTTTTTCATATATATGAAGTCGTCATAGCCGCTGATGATTCCGCACACTGATTTCAGACCCGCGGCCCGCAGATGCTCCAGTAGTTCATACCCCCAGCGCCCGCCTCCCAGATTTACATCCATCAGGATAATATGGGGCCGAAAGTCCAGCGCCTTGTTAACCGCCTCCTCATAGGTTGCGGCTGTCTCAATCTGATTGATCCCGTAACGGGCCCAGTCCAGGAGATACCGAATGTTTTCACGGATATCCCTCTCATCATCCACCACCAGCAAACGGTACATCAATCCTCTCCTTCCTCTCTCAGCAGCACCTCTATGCACACCCCTGTGGGCGCATTGTTCCGAATTTTCATTCGTACTTTATCTCCGTAATAGAGCCAGAGCCTGTAGTATACATTGCGCAGGCCGATCCCCCGGGCATCCTCTCCGCCCTTCCTGCCTTCCTCCGGATTGAAGCGCCTGTTCAGGAGTTCCATCTGCTCTTCCCCGATATGGCCTATATTGTCAAAAAAAGTGAACCTGATGCCCGCCCCCAATCTCTCGCCCTTCAGTACGATAATCTTGATTCTGTCGTCCTCCTGAAAATTGTGTTTGAAAAAGTTCTCCATAATGGGCTGCATCCATATTTTAGGCGTCAGTACGCCCATCAGTTCTTCTTCCACGTCACAGTGATAGAGAAACTGGTCATCATATAAAAAACGCATCAGCTCCAGATACTGCCTGGTGATGCCGATCTCCTTCTCCAGCGTGATCACCGGCTCGGTCTTTACGATATTGCGGTAGAGCAGGCCCAGATTCGCCGTGGCCTCCGCCACCTCCACATTTTGATCCCGCAGTGCCCGCAGCCGAATTCTTTCCAGTGTATTGTACAGAAAATGGGGATTCAACTGGGTGCTCAGCATCTGCATCTCCGCCCGCTGCTGGCTGATGGTCAGTTCATACTTCTGCCGGATCAAAGTCTCCAGATATTTATATAGTCCGTTCAGCTGACGGGCAATAGCGGCATACTCATCATTGTGTCTGTTGATAGTGACGCGTCTGAAAGAACCTGAACTGGCGCCCTCCATACTGTGCAGTATATCCTGCAGAAACCTGCCGTCCGCCGAAAACTGACGGATATAAAGGGCGGTGATCAGCACGAATGCCAACAGCAGCCCCAGAAGCAAAACCCATAATTTCCGAAACTGTTCCAGCATATATGGGCCTGTCCTCCCTGCAGCCACCACCATATAAGAGTAACGCTCCGAGGTGTTCACCGCGTGAAAATACTTTCCCGCTTTCCCCAGGGGCAGCAAAAAGCGCTCCTGCATACGCTCCGCTTCCGCAAGCAGGTCGGCCCCCATATCCCTGCCGGGCCCCTCTCCCAGAAACCGGCCTTCCCCCTGGATCTCCAGCCACACCGCCTTTTCCCTGTCTCCGCAGAAAGCGTTCTCTGCGGAGATGCTTATGTCAAGCACAAAAGACACTTTCCCCACATACACCGAATCGCTGTAAATATCCTTGGCATAGACATAGCCTGTCCTGCACAATGCCTCCCCCTCCCAGGGTTCGATCATCTTATATCGGGAATACCCGGACTGGTTGTATTCCATACACAGAATGTTCTCTGTGCTGTAGTATAATATGTACCTGATCAGGTAATTACAATCTGCCACCAGATTGTCACAGTTCTTGAGATAACTCTCATAGAGGGCAAGCCCGTTCCGCAGTCTGGCCTCCGTATACTCCGAAGGGCTGGCCCCGAAGAAATCAAAAAAATCCTCTTTCTGGGAGGGACTGCCGAAAAGCCTGGCAAAGAAATTATCTATCGTCCCTGTGACGCCGTCCAATTCATCCTCTACCTGCATAAATGCCCTGTTTATCTGCTCCGTAAAAGACTGCTGTCCCGCAATCAGGGCATTCCTGTAGCAGTTGTAGACAATCAGGGCATAGAAAACGGTCACGATGAACAGGTATATCAAAAATGTTCTTCGGTATATCTTTAATTGTAGGAAGTTTGACACCTTCATTATGGCTGGATCCCCTATTTTAAGACAATTCGCAGCATGTTCATTATGACACAGTGCCGCAACCTTTTGCAACATAGTGTATCCTTTACATACTATGAAATATCCATGGCATCCTGAATGCCCTATTTTCAAATGCCAAAAATCTATTTCATTCATATGAATGAAATGCGGATTTTTTTGGAAACGAGTTTGTTAAGTCCCTGCCGGAAGAATATGTTTTTGATGAAATGATACTTTCTCTTAACGAATTTGATATGTGCAAGTATGATAAAAAATTTGACGGCGGCGTTTCGTTCGGCTTTTATGATGGCGGCCTTGACGAATTAAAGAAAAAAGTAGAAAGGGTTGAGGAACATTGGACGCCGTTTTTTAACGGAAAGGACAGAATATTTTGTGGATATGCAAACGGAAAAGCCGCAAGTTTCTGCCTTGTCAGTGACATGGGAACGCACAAAATAAAGGGACATGAATTTAAAATAGGCGGTCCCGGATGCGTAGGAACACTTCCGGAATATCGTGACAAAGGAATAGGGCTAACAATGGTTAAGCATGTAACACAAATATTAAAAGAAGAAGGCTATGATTACAGCTATATACATTATACATATTTAGCGCCGTGGTACGAAAGGCTTGGATATAAAACGGTAATCAAATGGAACAGGGACGGTATTCTGTAGCGTGACATTTCTTTTGGGATGTGAATTTGTGAAATGCAGAATAAAGGATAAGCAGTAAATCCTATACCGGCATTCACCTCCTATGATTCAAACTGAGCACAAAACAGTCTATAATATCCCCCCTGCAAATTCATTAAATATTCATGTGTTCCTTCTTCGAGGATTTTACCATGATCCATAAATATTATTTTATCACAAGCAGTAATAGAAGACAGTCTATGCGAAATAAAAATAACCGTTTTTTCCTTCAAATTTTTAAATATGGTATCATAAAACTGCTTTTCAAAGAACACATCCATTGCTGCAGTTGGCTCATCCATAATAACAATATCGCTGTCTTTGTAAAAAACCCTTGCCAATGCCAAACGCTGTAATAAACCTCCCGAAAAAAGAATTCCATTCTCATCAAATTCTCTTGTCAGCTGCGCATTTAAGTCTTTTATGCTGTCGGACAATCCAGCTTTATTCAAAGCATCAAGCAGCCTGTCCTCATCCATATCATCTCCCATACATACATTATTTCTTATGGATGTCGCATATATGTTAAAATCCTGAAACGCAACACTGAATTGTGACCTATACGAATATATATCATAAGTTCTTATGTCAATTCCGTTCTGTAGGATTTCTCCAGATGCAGCGTCATAAAAACGCAGCAACAGCTTTATCAATGTAGATTTTCCAGAACCATTGCTTCCAACAATTGCTATTTTGCTCCCTTTATGAATAGTAAGATTAACGTCTGACAATCCCAGGGTTCCATCAGGATAAAAGAAAGTAGCCCCCTTCACTGATAATGTCTGCATACTGTCAACAGGCCCTCCTACAGCAGCCTCTATATTACATTGAATTTTATCAATATTTTGAATTCTTTCAGCAAACCTGCCATTTTTCAGAAAATCTGATATGATATCTGTCAAGGATTCCAGTTTCTGCTGAATTTGAGCGCCGGCATTAATCGCAATCACAAATTCCGAAATCGATAGTTTCCCAAATAGCAGAACGACAACGCTCAGATAGAAAGGTATCAAAAAGTCAATGCAAAATGCATTGCAGAACATTTTCTGTAAAGAAGACAAATTTGCAATCTGTTTTCCGCTTCTTGCCGCAATTCTCTCCTTTTCTTTCACTGTAACATTATAATCTTTCAGAAATATATCGTGTACACGACTTAACCTGTTGTCTTTAGCATACTCTGGCAGATATAAAAGGCAGCGCAGCAGGGATATTTTTTTGTCTTTTATTCTCATATCCTCATCATATTGAACTACTTTCTTCGACTGGACATTTGTAATGAATATCCCGACAACAAAAGAAACTATGCAAATTCCAAACACAAATCCATTGGCAGGAATAATTCCAATGATTATTGTACCTATGGAAATCAGACATTCAACCCCACGAAACAAATTATCCATTGCATCCAACGGCCGCGTTGCAATCTCATCGTTCGCCAAAGCGACTGTAGTATACATTTGTTCAATATCATAATTTTCCATATCTGAATTGTGCAGCTTATCGAAAAGCCCCTGCTGTAGCCGATTGACAACCCGCTCTCTATGGACAGGCTTGAATATATGATCATAATAAGCCTGCAGCGCAAATGCAGCAATAAAGAAAACCATGCTAAGCGTCAAAAACAAAAGAATATAACTAACGCTATTCTCGTTTTCGATACAATATAAAACTATACCAAGCAAATATACATACAAAAAAGAGGTATATATCCCAGATAACATCCGAACCAACAGGGAGAAAATAAAGTATCCGGCATCTGCACGACACACTGCGCCAATCATATGAAAGTTGTTATTAACGATTTTTACAATATTTAATCTGCTTGATTTCATACGCTTTTTCCCTTATACATATTGCTTTGCGCCTGATACATTTTGGAATAGAGTCCCCCCTGCTTCATCAGCTCCTCATGGTTTCCGTCCTCAACGATCCTTCCATTGTCAAAAACTAAAATCCGATCCACCAACTTTGTGGTTGACAGCTTATGGGAAATAAATATCAAAGTACTTCCGATATCTCTCAGCGCATTCAGTATCAGCTGGTTTATATTTCTTTCTGTAAGCGCATCCAAAGCGCTGGTGGGTTCGTCCAATATTACAACCGAAAACTTATTTGCAGCTACACGCGCCAAAGCCAGTCTCTGGCGTTCTCCACCAGACAGCACCAGCCCCTTATCGTTGATTTCTTTTCCGATTGCAATGTTTATGTCATTAATCCGGTCTGCAAGCCCTACCTTTTGTATGGCATCTATTATATCAGCATCTGCAATCGGACCGTTTATAGATACATTGTCCCGTACGGACACGGGATAGATCTGATAATCCTGACAGACCACTCCAAAAAAAGATTTTAGTTCTCCCCTCTCGTAAGCATTTATATCTATACCATTCAATAAAACCCTGCCGCTGCTGCAGGAAATCAAATTTACCAGCAGCGAAACAAATGTTGTTTTTCCTGCCCCATTTTCACCAACGATAGCAATTTTCTCGCCGTTTCTGATATCTACAGAGACATCAGCAAGCGCCAAAACATCCTCCGGGGCTCCGGGATATCGGTATTGCGCATGCTCAAAGGCAATATGGAATCCCTTCGTTACATCAATTTTTTTCACTTTTTCTGCCTGATGCTCCTCCCGCGCCAGGTAATCCATGTAGTCACTTATATATAACGACGCCGTTTTCAGTTCAAGTGCCGTATCCAACAGCCACTCAACATCCGAGCTGAATATTGTGATTGCCTGTGTGATCCCGATAAAATCCCCCATCAGATATCGCGTGCCGCAGAGCATGCGGATGATGACATACACCAACGGCAGCACCATGGATACCGCATCGCCCAACAGCAGTTCAAAAAACGCGATCAGCGTAATCTTTTTTCCGTCTTTTTTGTATGTATCTACTGTCCGTCTAAAGCCTTCCTGATAAATCTCTCTCATAATACGGTCTATCTTTGTAGTCCTCATTTCCGCCGTATAGTCACGCAGATAGTACACACGCCTGGCATATTCTTTTTTTCTGGTTAAAGAAGAAACCTTTTTGTTCAAATCATATTCCAATTCCGCACTCTTTTCAGCCAAAAAAAACGAATACAGCAGTGGAAAGCCCGAAAGAACTATCGCAAATACATCTACATTAATTATGTAAAATAAAACCATGACAAATGCTTCAATTAACCCACACACCAAACCAAACGACTGATATGCCTGCATTACCATTTTTGACGAATTCTTAATTACTCTATTATACTTATCCAATTCGCTGGAGGAAGTTGCTTCTTCATACGGAATTGAGTTTGCTTTCCGCATGATTTCTTCATTTATGTAACTGTCGACCTTCAACTTAAAAATAGGCAGATAGATATTCTTGTAGTACTGGTCAAATCGACCGAATAAAACGTTAATCACAAACATAAACAAGATTATAACTAAAATATGCACAAAACTTTGCTTTGTCTCTAATCCTGCCAGTATCATTCTGATAAAATACACTCCATAAAAAACATTCATAAGCTGCTTTATCAGGTTATACACAACACATATTATTACACTTTTTTTCTCTATATAAAATGCTATTTTAAGCATAGCTTTAATTGATACAACACTTTTCTTCATTTTAAGCTCCCATAATATAAGTGCCTACATTAAAATATCTACATAAACCACACTGCGGCAACTCCATTACCAAGTATAACATATATCAATACCAACAACATATATTTTGTTGTCCTTCTTCCAATTTTTATTTATGGGCAAGCCAAACAACATTAAAACAAGGACTGGCCAAAAACTGCCTCAAGCAAATCATGACAAAAGTTTAACGCCTGTGTTTCAAGACGAAGTACATTTTCAAATTCCAGACAACAATAACGAAAAAAAGGAGTTTCGTCAACAAACTCAATATCAAATTTTGACTCCAATGCTACCAATATTTCAGTTGTAACTATTGAAAACCGCCGAACAGGCAAAAGGAAATCTGGCTGGAACCCATTTCTCCAGACTCGGATTTACGAAAAGAACTACAGGGATGGTACCGTGTCAAGGATCGGTTTATCGAGAATGAGTATGGGAACCGGTTTTATTTGGATACTTATGACTCCAAATGGCTGGCATTTAGCCCGGAAGCTGAATCTTAATAAAAACTTCCGATAGACTTATGAAAAAGGGACACTGGCCAGTTTATGGCCAATGTCACCTTTTTTTACACTTTCGGCATAATCCAGAACTTCATTGCAGGATAGCTGAGTGCCGCAATTTATCCCCCTGTCCGCAGATCTGTTCTATATGGCCGTCCCGGATGCGGTATGCCTCCCCATACAAAGTCTCCTGTCCGTTTTCCTCCCGCAGAATGTAGCTGCCGTCATTTAAGGCGATAAACTCCCTGCCCGCGCTGTCCGGAAATGCGATATCCTCCATCACCCGCAGCCCGTCCAGCATCTCCGTTCCTGCTTTCTGAAAATGGGGGATTATCTGGTGTTTTGTAACGCCCAGCCCCGGCAGAAAACGCCTGTAGCCCGGATCAACGCCCTCTCCCTCCAGTTCCGGCATGGCATAGACAGTCTCCGCGCAGTTCATGGAACCGGCACTCCAGGCGATCAGCAGACCGCCGAAGGTTTCCAGACGGCGCTTTAAATCCAGCTTCTCAAAAAACCGATTTTGGGTGGGAACATGTCCTCCCGCCAGCACCAGCACGTCAAATGCGTCTATCCCCCGAGCCAATTCCTCTGTCCGGCTGTCGCACAGGGCAAATTCCTTTACAGCCAGCCCGCTCATGGGAAACGCCTCCCGCTGGCAGCCCAGGATACTGTCGTTTCGCTCATGCTCCTCCGGAGAAGCGCTGATCAGCAGCACCCTGGCATTTTCCTTCCACACCTGCCTGATCTGCTCCGCCAGTCCGTTTTCCTCCATAAGCGGAGCCGGATACCTTCTTCCTTCGATCTTCCGGGAGCCACCCAGCGAACTTGTCATAATTGCAATCATTTTTTTACCTCCCTGTCTGTACCAATCGGCTCTGCACATCCGTCTCTTTTGGTCCCGCACTGCTTCCGGGTTCTGCTGCCCCGCAGCAGCATAATCCCCGCAAACGCCGCAATGCTGACCGCACTCAGCAGGATCCCCTGCTTCAGGCCATAGGGCACATACTCCAGGTCAATCTGATAGCTGCCGGGTTCCAGATCCAGCGCCATCAGGCAGCCTCCCACCAGCACAGGCTCCCGCTCTTCCCCGTTGATCTTCACCGTCCAGCCCTTCTCAAAGGGGATGGACAGGATCAGCCGCCCGGCCCGGTCCAGCTCCAGCCTTCCGCTCACATGGGTATCATCATGGGACAACTCCTCCAGATGCCGCTCTCCCAGCACTTCCAGAGCCTCCGCCAGCACTTCCTCCTCCATCCGATAGGCTGTCAGATGGAACCCGGGTGTCTCGTCCGTCTCGTCGTCATTGCTGAAAGTCACTGTGCGCCCCTTTTCCAGATAACCCACATACAATACCGAATATATTTTAAGATCGCTGTACTTACGCTCCAGCGCCCCTGTCATGGCAATCTTCCTGGTTCCCGAACCCGTGAGCAGCATATAATAATAGCCGTCCTCCTGGGCCGTCATAGTCACCTTCTCCCCGGTCTCCTTACATTCGCAGCGCCGGAACAGACTTTCCTCCACCCCCAGCAGATGAACCATCTCGTTCTGCAGCTTCAGCGGTTCTCCCTTGTAGCCTTCGGGCAGATCATAGCCCTCCGGAGCCACATATCCAAAGGGCAAGGTAGCCTCACAGGCATATAATGCCACTTCTCCCCTGGTATCCAGCAGAGAGTAAAGGCTGTTTTCCTCATTCTGTGCTTTGTCCTCCGGCTCCCCGGCGGCCTCCCCCAGTTCTCCGGCAGTCTCCTCCATATCTCCGGCAATCAGTTCCCCGGCTATTTCTCTGTCAGCCTCGCCAAAAAAGTAATTCACGTTCAGCAATGCGGAGAGGAATGCGGTGGCCCCGTCAAAGCAATAATACACCTTGCTGTGGCGCATCCCCAGACGCTCATAAAGATCTGCCACGGGAGAATTCATGGTGGAAGAAAACACGGATGCAGTGGGATATCCCGCCAGCGTGCCGTCATTCTTGGTGGTGCGGGCAAATTTCTCCATGCGGAATATGCCGCCGTTCCCTGCCTCCCGCTCCCTTTGCAGAGCCAGATTGTACAAATCCTCATAGCTGCTCAGTTGTCCCAGATACGCGCTGCGGCTGGTGGTGCCCACACTGGTGTTGAAGGTGTTGATGCCCGTTTCCAGCACCACGGCCAGCAACGCCATGGCCGCCAGCCAGATGCGCCAATCTTTCTTTCCCCAGCCATGACGTCGGGGTGCTGCCTGGGACCGGCTCTCCTGCTCCTGCACGTTCTCCGCAGTCTGAGACAAATGCTCCCCGGCGGCCACGGGCGGGCTCTCCTGTTCCCGCACATTCTCCGAAGTCTGCACAATGTCCTCATCGGTCTGCGTTTCCTTCGCATTCCCTGCAGGCAGGAATAACGCCTCTGCCCGCCCCTTCTCACATCGGGTACGGTACAGATGCAGCAGAACGGCATCCACAGTCACAAACAGCATTGTGCCCAGCCACACCTCCCCCGAGAAATCCTCATGGTCTATGAACTGCTGACAGCCCAGCAGGAACAGCACCGTGCCCAAATAGCTGTACAGGATATATTTCGGCTCCAGATCCCGCAGATGAAGAAAACACTCAAAACACATGGTCAGAATCAGAAAAATATAGAGAAAGGTCTGTCGGCCCGGCAGGGAATCCGGATAATTATATCCATGCCAGAGAAAGTCCAGCACATTGGTGCCGAAGCTGACCAGCATAAAACCTGTCAGAGCCAGACGGGCGAACCGTCTCCTCAGAGGAATCCCGGGATTCACTGCGTACAGGGGAATCAGCAGGAACGCCGCCACGCCGCAGTAAATATTGGGCCAGTGGTCCAGCCCCCGCTCCGGCGAAACACTCATACAATGCCTTGCCAGTTCCTCCAATACGGAAAAATAGGTTTTTGCCTCCGCCGGAAAGCTGCTGTGACCAAAATCCGTGGCAAAAAGGGCACAGGCCTCCGGCACCAGCAGCACAGCCGCCATGCCCCCTGAGAGCAGGGAAAACAGAGCAAAGCGCCACAGAATCCGCAGACTGCATTTCTCCGTGGCAATCAGTGTCAGAAAATACAGTACCAGAAAAATACACACCATTATGGACAGATAAAAATTGGTGTAGATGCACAGGGCCAGAGCCACGCAGTACAACCCGCAGCGTCCTTCCTTTACCAGCATTTCCAGCCCCAGCAGAATCAGCGGCAGCAGAATCACCGGATCCAGCCACATAATATTCCAGTTATATGCCGCCATAAATCCGGACAGGGCATAAAAGCAGGAGAATATCACACAGCTGAAAGATCTGGTATGATAATGCCGCTGCAGATACAGGCAGGATGTCAGCCCGCAGAGCCCCACCTTACCCACTACCAGATAGCTCAGAAACTCCAGAATATACGCTTTGGGCACCAGCGCCCCCAGAAAATGCAGGGGGCAGGCCAAATAATACACATAGAGCGCCAGAAAGTTAGAACCGATACCCACATTCCAGGTATAAAACAGGCTTCCCCCCTCCCACAGCTTGTCGTGAAGTTCGCTGAAAAAGGGCATGTACTGATGGTACATATCCATATAGAGGAAGCTCCTGTCTCCGAAAGGGAAGATGGATCTCAGAAAAAAGATGGCCAGCATAATACCGGTGGGAATGGCCCAGGCTGCCGCCAATCCACCGTTGATCCGAATCCTAATATGCCTTTTTCCGCTTATCCCTAATTGTTTCATACTCTCCTCATCACTTCAGGCCCATCCGTGTAGATTCCGCCCTGCTCCGTTTTCATTTTTCCTGTTTCCGGCAATTATTTATTCCTGTGCCTAATCTTATTTTGCAAAATCCGCGGCGGTGAGCACCACACTCTCCCCTGCTTCCAGACGCAGAGGCAGAACGCTCTCCCCATAGCGGATCCGGGTATCCAGTTTGCTGCCCGCCTGAATCCGGCAGCGCTCCAGAATGCCGTTCTTCCAGGACAGGTCTGTCACTGCGTTGCCCTGCAGCCTGAGCCCGCTGACTCTGCCGCTCTCCCAGGCATCCGGCAAGGCGGGCAGCAGCACCACTCTCCCTCCGCCGCTCTGGACCAACATCTCCGCCATGGCCGCGGCTCCGCCGAAGTTACCGTCAATCTGGAAAGGCGGATGCCGGTCAAACAGATTGGGATATGTGGAATTGCCCAGCAACTGCCGAATATGCCGATAGGCAGTATTGCCGTCCCAAAGTTTGGCATAGTGATTGATGATCCAGGCCATGCTCCAGCCCGTATGACCGCCCCCATGGGACAGACGCTGTTCCAGGGTGGCTCTGGCCGCCCTGGCCAGTTCGGGAGTACCGTCCACGGTGATCTGCTCCGAGGGATGCAGGCCGTAGAGATGGGAAATATGCCGGTGCCCCGGCTCCCACTCCTCGTAATCCTGCCGCCACTCCAATATGGTTCCTCTCTCGCTGATCTGCGTGGGAATCAGGCGCTCCCGGGCTTCCCCCACCTGCCGGATAAAATCGGGGAGATCATTGATCTCCGCCTCTTCCAGGGCCGCCCTGGCCTTCTCGCCGCAGCCTCCCTGTTCCGTGAGCACCCGGTAAGCCTCCAGGCACTGCCCGAACAGATCCCGCAGAATCTGATTGTCCATGGTCACGCCGATGCCGTTGGCTCCCTTTGCGCCGCCGGGCAGGATGTAGGTATTTTCCGGGGACACAGAGGGACAAGTCACCAGATAAGGCCCGTCCTCCACCAGGAAATCCAGGAAAAACAGAGCCGCTTCACACATGATGGGGAACTGCTCTCTCAAAAATTCCACATCCTGGGTATACAGATAGTGCGTCCACTGGTGGGTGCACAGCCATGCCGCCCCCATGACCCAGTACGTGCCGGGAATCCACTGATCCTGGGGTGACGTATCCCCATTGATATCCGTATTGTGGTGCGCCACAAAGCCCCTGCAGCCATACATCTCCCTGGCTGTCCTGCGCCCATTGGGAACCATGGTGCGGATCAGATCAAACAGAGGCATATGACAGGAGGACAGGTTACAGCTTTCCGCCAGCCAATAATTCATCTCCGTGTTGATATTGATGGTATATTTGCTGTCCCAGGGAGGCGTCATATCCTTATTCCAAAGCCCCTGCAGGGTTGCGGGCAATCCGCCGGGACGGCTGCAGGAGATCAGCAGATAACGGCCATAATCAAAATACAGCAGCGCCAGTCCCAGATCCTGCCCGCTCTCGTCCTGCGGGACCGCAGCCTCTCCCGGTTCCTGCTCCCCACCCAATTCCGGTATCCCGGAATTCTCCTGCTCCTTCGGGAAAGCCCCAGCCCGACGGGCTGCCAGTTCCACGCGCCTGTCCGTGGGCAGCTGTTCCGCCCTGTGATCCCAGTCCACCTCCAGGCGAACCCTTCCGAACAATTCCTGATAATCCGCCACATGGGCTGCAAACAGATTCCCATAGCCCTGTTCTCCGGCCCGGTCCAGCCTGCGGCGCAGATTTTCCTGCAGCAGTTCCTGCATCCCCTGCTGCACCCGGATTTCCTGCCGCTCCCAGGAACACATGCGCCCTGCGCCCATCCATTCCTCCGGCCTGCCTTCCGTCTCCTGCATCCAGGACGCTGCTGCCGTCTCTTTTTCCTCCGGACCGTAATGCCAGCTGGTGTCGGCACTGAAATACAGTTCCGCCTCATCCGCGCCCTCCACCACAATATGTTCCCCCAGAAGCCGCAGGCTGCCGCCCCTGGTCCTGGCCCGTAACGTCATGGCAAACTCCGTACCGCCCCTGCCCAGATTGCCGTAAAGGCAGATTTCTCCCGGCCCTCCCTGTTTCACGCCGTCAAAGAAATGCCCTCGCTCCAGTCCGGCCCAGAAACTGATTTTCCCCGGCTTGTCCGCTGAAAAACGCATCACCATACAGTCTGCCGGACAAGAGATAAAATATTCCCGGCTGTAACACACTTCTTCGGAGGAAAAGACAGTCCGGCACAGGGCATTTTCCAGATCCAGTTCCCGTTCATAGGCCGTCACCTTCCCGATCCCCTGAAAGCCGATTTGGATGTCCCCCAGGGTCTGATAGGGGTGCTGACCGTTGGGACATCCGGACATGGCATGCCACATAAGCTGCTCCGCTTCGGCGATTTTCCCCTCAAATAAAAGCCGGCGGATATGAGGAAGCTGCTCTTTCATGTCGGGATTGTTCCGGGCTACCGGCCCGCCGTACCAGATGCTTTCCTCGTTGACCTGGATGTGCTCATGATCTGTCCCGCCATATACCATGGCTCCCAGCCGTCCGTTCCCCAGAGGCAGCGCCTCTTCCCATTCCCTGGCCGGAGATGTATACCACAATCTTCCCATCACTGTAACCCTCCTTACTTCAATTCCGCATTTTCCCTGCCTGTGCACAAAATCTGTGATTCCTGTCAGACTGTCCCAGGTAATCTCATGCCAATAAGTGTACCATTTTTTTCCTCCTTTGAAAATGAGTTCATAAAAAATTAAACTTTTTCATATAGTGTAGGAGCCCTGACCCGGCAAAGCCCTCTGGCCCAGACAGGCTCTGAGCGCCCCGGTGAGCACGGAAGCTGGACAGGATTTATCATATAGTAATCATAAAGGCAGGGAACAATTCTATGAGAATCGGAATCGTAGGAAGAAAAAAAGATACGGGAAATTATGAGGCTTTCCTGGAGCGGCATGGAGCAGAACATCTGACCAGCCTGGCCATCAGCGACCTGGCCGCCTGCCAGGGCCTGCTCTTTCCCGGCGGCGGCGATATCACACCCGCCTTTTTCGGAGAAAGGGACAGGGGCTCCCGCTCCATCGACACGGAACTGGATATCCTGCAGTTACAGGCGTTTGAATACGGCATCAACCGCCGCCTTCCCATTCTGGGCATCTGCAAAGGCATGCAGATTATCAATGTGGGACTGGGGGGCGGCATTATCCAGGACCTTCCCACCGCCGACTGCCACCGCTATCTGGGAGCAGACCAGTACCACAGGGCATATAATCTCCCCGGCAGTTTCCTGCACCGCCTGTACGGAGAGGATATGCTGGTAAACAGCGCCCATCACCAGGGCCTGGGCAAGCTGGGAAAAGGGCTGCAGGTGGCTTCCCGCTGCCCTCTGGATGAATGTGTGGAAGGCATCTGCCACGAGAGTCTGCCCATTCTGGGGGTTCAGTGGCATCCCGAGCGGCTGGACCCCGCCAGAACCCAGGCCCGGGGCATTGTACTTCTGTCCTACTTTCTGTCAATCGGACAGTGAGCCTTTGCCCTCCCTCTTCTGGGCGCGGTTTTTAAGTTCCTGCCGAATGCGCAGTCCTCCGATCTCAAACAGAGCCTTCACCGCCTGTCTCAGTCCCTTCTGGGTATCTTCGTCCAAATCCTTCATGGCTCCCAGAATACCCGTCATACTGCGCTTTAAGTTGGCGGTAAAATCAATCAGATTGTCAGACTCCGATGCCGCCAGGATCTGGAACAATGTGTCCACAAAAGTCCGCAGGCTCTGCTCGTCCAGAGACAGAATCCATTCGTTTAAGGTATCGTCCATAAGGCGCCGGCTTTCATATATGTCGGAAACCGTAACAAAATGCCCGTCCTTCACCAGCCAGGTAAAGGGATTGTGCTGGGCCAGTCCAAAGGTACGGCTCTCCACCACCTGGTAGCGGATGTCCTTTTCAAACAACATGCCCACCAGGGAAGAATGGGGCAAAATCTTGCAGGTACGCTCCTCAATTTGCCCGAAATCGCATTTTTCCAGCACCTCGGGCCGAAAGCCGGGACCGTCCATACTGTATATCTTCCGTATCCGATCCCGGGCCTGGGGATAGCAGTTCATAGCAGCATAAACCGCCAGATTGCCGCCCTTGGAATGTCCTCCCACATAAAAGTCCCTGGGCAGCCGCGCCGTCACCATATTCAGATATTTTACGGCAAATTCCTGCCCCGGCACCGGGGAGAGGAATGCCATGTTAAAATCTTCCTTCCATCCCACCATGGTCTCGTCCGTGCCCCGGAAAGCCACGTACATGGTTCCGTCTTCCAGCAAGAACGTCACCGCGGAGAACTGGGTCTCGAAATCAGCCTGGGCCTCAATAATATTGATGTAACAATTCAGCTTCATATTGCGGAACCGCACACATTTCCGCATGGCTTCAAAAAGCGCCCGGTTCTCCTTTTCATATCTTTCATCCCCATAAAGTTTTTCATAGTCCGAATGCTCATAAAGCTGCTGCAGGGACACGGAGCGTCCGTTCTCCGTCACCAGCGGCACCAGGCCGTCGAATTTCAGATAGGAAAACTGGCACAGCACCAGGCTGTCCACATCGTTCATGGGCTCGTCTTTCAAACTCACATCCGCGTATTCCTTCAGATAATCTATGATGGTCCCTTTCATGGCTTCCTCCTGTTTTCGTTCCGGGGATAACTGTTTAAGGTTCGGCCTGTTCCCCTTCTTCCCCGTAAATCCGTGTCCGTATGAATTCCTTATTTTTCTCAAAATCCACCTGCAGTACCGACATTTTCCGAATCGTGACATTCTGGTAGCTTCCCGCAATGGGGATGCTGGCCTGCACCAGTTCATAAGTCAGCAGCTTAGGCGCATCCAGACTCAGTGCATAGCACTCGTTCTTGCTGATGTTGGTGGTCAGATTGGGCAGGATGCCGTCAATCATGTCATCTAAATTGGTCAGCACCGAGGAGGGCAGCTGGTGGAACACCGCCTCCAGGATTTTGCGCTGACGTTCCGTGCGTCCAAAGTCGCTACCGATATATCGGTTGCGGCTGTAAGCCAACGCCTGGGGCCCGTTCAGATGCAGCAGGCCGCTGGCGTCTGACGGAAGATAGTCTGTGTCCATGGGACGGTTCTCCAGCATATTGTATTCGTTCAGGTAAGCGTTTACCAACTGCACTTCCTCATTGGTCAGTTCCAAATCCACGCCCCCCACTGCGTCGATCAGGTTGGCAAATGCCTGGAAGTTCACCTGCACATAACGGTTTACCTCGATATCCAGATTCTGCTTAATGGTCTTAAGCAGCAGTTCCGGGCCTCCAAAAGAGTATGCCGCGTTCAGCCTGTTGCCCTCATGTCCCGGGATTTCCACATAGATATCCCGCAGCAGAGAGGTGAGATAAATGGTCTTGGTCCGATTGCTGATGGATACCAGGATCATGGCGTCGGAACGCCCATCCTCTCCTCCGGCCCGGGAATCATTGCCGATCAGCAGAATGTTGGTCACACCCTCTTCCTTCATGGGTTCATCCGCCAATATTTCCGTGGGCGCATATTCCACCTTGTCATACAGGTGGGATATGGTCAAATACCACAATCCTGTCACTGCCAGCAGAAGCACGATTACCGCCGTGAGAAAGCGCCGGAGTCCCCTGTGCTTTTTCTTTTGTTTTGCCTCCCGGGGCTGCTGTCTGCCCCCTGCCCGGGACATGGAACTTTCTCCATCTGCCGAAACCCGGGAGCCTTTTCCCGCTCCGCTTCCCCCAGAACCGGCAGACTTTCCTCTTCTGCTCTCCCCGGAGCCAGTGGACTTTCCTCTCACGCTTCCCCCGGAATCGCTGGACTTTCCTCTCCCGCTTTCCCCGGAACCGACAGACTTTCCTCTCACGCTTCCCCCGGAACCACCGGACTTTCCTCTTCCGCTTCTGCCCGCTCTCGAAGCCTGCTCCGGATTCTCCCTCTGCCTTGTCCTGACGACATTTCCGTTCTGCTTTGCCATAGCCATCCTCACCGGCTCCTCATTATCATATACACTATCATTATATTCTTCTACATATCCCCCATACGCTTCCTCATTGGCATTTCGGTCAAATGCGAACTCCTGCTCTTCACCGGGATATATTTCACCAGCTCTTTCCTCCTGCCCGGCCTCATAGACCCGGTTCCCGTTCTGGTGCCCGTTTTCCCGCTCCTCGTATACTTCTTTCTCCAGAAATGCCTCAAGTCCCCTGTGGATCTGTTCCATCTCCGACAGCTTCTCTCTGTTACGCTCCTCTGCCATGCCTGTTCCCTCCTCCACATTCCATACAAACACAATAATCGGGTTTGGGTACCCGATTATTATATTGCCCTTTGATCCGCATGACAAGGCAGTTTACAGAAAATTTATTAATTTTTCTCAATTTAGTATGGCTTTTCTGTCTCCAGTTCCAGAACGATCCGCAGCTTATCCTCCTCAAGTTCCGCGTTAACGCTTCCTCCCATCCGCTCCGCCAGTTCTTTTACAATAAACAGCCCCAGCCCGGAGGAACCTTTTCCCCGGGCCGAGTCTGCCTTGTAAAATCTGTCAAAAATATGTTCCGGGTCGGGCCTGCTGGTCTCAGGCACGGCATTTTCAAATATCAGCCCGGTCTCCCTCTGCCGGATTGCGATCCCTCCGTTTCCGTGGAGCAGCGCATTCTGGATCAGATTATGAAAAATACGGCGCAGGCATTCTTCATCTGCCTGGACGCGGAACCCTTCCTGCACAAAATCCACTTCCGGCGCGGCGCCCTTATCCTCAAAACGGTGGTAGAAATCCACCAGGCAGCGGCCCAGCAACGGCAGCACCTGCACTTCCTGCATATCCAGCAGAAAATCCTGTCCCGTAAGTTTCGTGTACAGAAACAGTTCCTCCAGCATATTCCCCAATTCCCCCAGACGCCGGGCCGCCACCTGCAGATAGTACTCCCGGCGTTCGTCTTCCCCACACTCCCGGGCCAGCTGCACATACCCCGCCGCACCCGTAAGAGGTGTGCGTATGTCGTGAGCTAGGGCCGTGACATTCTGCTTTAATTGTTTTTCCGCCTGTTCATACCGCATCTGCCGATGGTACCAGAATCGCTGAAGCCTGTTTAATGTCCGGCAGAGAGCCAGCATATCCTTCTGCCTGCCCTGCACCCAAAGTTCCATATGGCTTCCCTGCTCCAGTTCCTGAAGCTGCCTGCACAGGGAACGTATTTCCAGAATGCCGCGGATATGCCACACCGCCAGGCATCCGCAGATTATGCTCACTATCACCAACGCCGCAGCCATATCCGACCTCCTGTTCCTGTCTTTACTGTTTCTGTTTTTACTGTTCCTGGCATTTTTGCTACTATCTTTCGGTTTTATCTTCCTGGTTTTAATCTTTTGGTTTTATTCTTTTGGTTTTATTCTTTTGGTTTTATTCTTTTGGTTTTATTCTTTTGTTCCTATCCTTTGATCTCTTATTCTTCTGCCTTTATTTTTCCTACTCTATCTTTCCGTCTTTTGTCTTTTATACGTTCAGCCTCAATGTATGGGTGTTCTGAACCCATACATCCTATATATCCTGCTTCCTTAATACGATCCCTGCCGCTGCCGCATACAGGATCAAGAAGCCGCCTCCCACCAGGTATACATACAAATCCGCCAGTGAACCGTAATGGCCGGGACCCATGCTAAGAGAAAAATAGATTGTATATCTGAGCCAGCCTCCCACATGGAGCATATTCAGCAGGGCGTACAAGGGCCCCACAACCATGCCTGTTCCCAACAACACGGCAGCCAGGGTTCCTGCTGCTACGCTTCGGGTCCATACACAGACCAAAATGATCATTGACGCAAACGCAACGGTCAGCAGCCAGGCCCAGGTAAGATAAAAAAGCATATCCCCAAAAGACGTATACGGAACCACATTTCCCAACACCCTGTTCATCATCAGCACCGCAATACATTGAAGGACCAGATAACACAGGCTCACGATCCCCGCCGTCAGAATCTTGCTGGCCACATAATTCCACCTGTTCTGATGTATCGCCATCAGATTTTTCATAAAACCGCTCTGGTAGTCCATACACACAAACAGCATAACCCAAATACCGAATATCAGATTATACATCCCTCCGTCCATGCCGGTCTGGCGTAGCATCAACAGGGTATCCACTCCCTGCAGGATGTCTTCTGTCTGCGCCAGATCCTCCGCAGTAAATATGCCCCTCTCAACCGCCATTTCCTGCCCCTGGGGAGTGGCCACCAGCGAAACCATGCCCAGACTGACCATTACCATCATAAGCAATATGGCAAGGCATATATATACCGACTTGCTCCTAAGCATCCTATATAAATCCATACGCAGTAAATTCAACATATCACCCCTCCATCCGCTCCAAAAAATACTCCTCCAGGTCCATATGATGGAATCCCGACGCATATACAGCCACCCGGTTCTCCGTCAGTATCCGATTCAGTTCCGCCCCCTCCTCGAGCCCGTATATCCGAATGATACGGGCGTCAAACACCTGAGCCTCCACCTGTGGAAAGGATTCCTGAACCAGAGGCAGCGCCTGCCGCACGTCCGACACTTCCACCTGAAAATAATCCTGACATTTCTCCTCCAGATCACTGCGGGCGATCTGCTCCATCAACTCGCCGTCCCGGATAATCCCATAATGGGTAGCGATCTTACTCAATTCCCCCAGGATGTGGGAACTGAGCAGAATGGTTTTACCCTGCTCCTGGAGCTTCAGTACCAATTGCCGCAGTTCCCTGATGCCCTCGGGATCCAGGCCATTGATGGGCTCATCCAGGATCAGCAGATCCGGGTTGCCAAGCAGCGCCAGTGCCACCCCCAGACGCTGTTTCATCCCCATGGAAAAATGCTTTACACTCTTTTTCCCGGTATCCGTCAGCCCGGTGAGTTCCAGCACCTGGTCCACGCTCTTTTTCTCCTCCGTCAGGCCCATACACTTTGCTTTCATCACTGCGTTCTGTCGGGCCGTCATATTGGGATACAGGCCCGCCGCCTCAATCAACACTCCCAGACGCCTGCGCGCCACCGGGTCGCTCACCGGCTTCCCGAACAGCCGCACCTCTCCCCGGTCAGGGCTGGCCAGCCCGCTGATCATCTTCAATGTTGTGGATTTCCCAGCGCCGTTTCTGCCGATAAAGCCGTAGATCTGGCCCTGCCCTACCTTTAAATCCAGATCCCTCACCACCGCCTTACCGCCATAGATCTTTGTCAGTCCCCGCGTTTCCACTGCAGGTATGCTCTCTTTTTCCGTAGTCACGCTTTTCTACTCCTTTCTGTTTACACATGCCATATGCTTTCTTACAAAAAACAGTATAAAACGCAGGGTTTCAAAAAGTGTTCAGGAAAGTTTAAGAAAGTTTAAAGCCCATTCCCCATACTGTCTGGATATAGCCGTCCGTCCCGCTTTTCTTCAGCTTGGAACGGATATTGCTGATATGTACATTGATGGTCTTGTCCTCCGCCAGGTATTCCTCTCCCCAGGCATACTCGTAGATCATCTGCTTGGTAAACACCCTCCTGGGGTTGCGGATCAGCAGTTCCAGAATGAGAAACTCATGCTTGGTCAGTTCCACCGGCCCGCCGCAGGCCGTCATCTCCTGCGTATCCGGATCAAGCGTCCAGTCGCGATAAGTGTATGTTTTCCCTACGGTGTTCTCGTCCCGGGAAACGGCCGGGGTTTCTTCAGCCCTGCGGCGGCGAAGCTGCACCTGAATCCGCACCAGCAGTTCCGGCAAGTCAAAAGGTTTGCAGAGATAATCTTCCGCCCCTGCCGACAACATCTCCACTTTGCTGTCCGTCCCGTTTTTGGCCGACAATACGATCACCGGCGCTTTCCGGGAAAACAGGGTTACCAGTTCCTCCCCCGGAATGCCCGGCAGCATCAGGTCCAGGAGCACCAGGTCATATTTCTCCATGGAAAACAGCAGCTTTCCCTCGCTGCCGGAATAAGCCTGGGTGCAGACATACCCATGACTCTCCAGATACTCTTTCAACATCTGATTGTTGGAGGCATCGTCCTCCACGATCAAAATCTTCTCCATATATTCAATCCCTTTCAGGTTTCATTTCCCACATTTCTAAAAATAGACGATGCGCTGACGGTCACAATGATAATGGCAAGCCCAATCAGATAGAGTATGCTTGCCTACGGTAGAGAAATTAGTAAAAGTAACCTTTCCCTTACCAGATTCCCAGCCATATCTGCAAATACACGTTTCAATTTCTATTCTTACAATTCAGATTTCAATTTTTCAAGCAGTCGTTCGGCAATAGGGGTAAAGATTTGGTATTTTTTCCAAATTAAATATATCTTTGTTTCGAGTTTCGGCGTGAGGGGACGAAAAACAAGTCCGCTTTCAGGGTTTGTGTCAATCAAATGTTCAAAGGTCAAAAGATAGCCGAGTCCTTCTTTCACAAAAAGCGATCCGTTATATGATAGCCGAAACGACCCTTCAAGGTGTAATTTATCCATGCTGTTGCCGCACCATTTGGAAATATCATTGTTCCATCCCTGTTCGGAACAAAAAAGAGGGAGTCCAAATAAGTCATCCACGCAGATGGCTTCTTTTTCCGCCAATGGACAGTTCTCTGGCATGACAACACCCCAAAGATCAGCATGGGGAAAGGTCAAATAATGATATTTTGCAGTATTGGGTTCCTGCGCCAGTACGGCAAAGTCAATGATACCTTTATCCAGTTTTTCTGTAACCTGTTCCGTGTCGCCGCTGGTAATATGATAATGCAGATCAGGGTAAGACTCTTTGAATCTTCTGATTGTGGCGGCGAGGCATCTAATCTGGTAAGATTCTGCCAAACCGAAGTAAACATCCCCTCCCAGAACATCATCCAAAGCAAGAAATTCTGTTGTAATTTTGTCAGCCATTTTTATCAAGTCTTCTGCCCGTTTTCGAAGCAAAACACCTTCCTCAGTCAGCTGTATGCTGAAACTATGGCGCGTGAACAGCTTTTTCCCAAGCTCATCTTCAAGTGCTTTTAACTGCTTGGAGAGTGCGGGCTGGGTAACGTGAAGCTGCTCTGCCGCACGGGTCATGTTTTCTTCTCTTGCCACGGCAAGAAAATATCTCATGGTTCGCAGTTCCATATTGCCCTCCCATGATATTCCCCAAATTTATATCATGGTATGAATTATAGCCATTAGCAAAATAAAAGTCAAGGGGATATAATACAGACATAGCAGGAAGGGAGGCGGTCATACGGATGAGCTTATTCAGAATTTAAAAGATGCAGGCTGTGGCGCTCAGACCATTGAGAAGGTCTGCAGGCTGTATGGTAACGGTCAGGTTCAGGATGCGATTAAAACGCTGCGGAAGCATCGCCGCGGCCTGATGGATAGCCTGCATGAAAGTCAGGAAAGGGTTGACTGTCTTGATTTTTTAGTATGGAGAATGGAAAAGGAAAAAGAAAGAGAGGTATTATAAAATGGAAAATACTGTAAGACTGGAATTGACAAAGGAATGGGATAAGACTTTCCCGAAAAGTGAAAAGGTGACCCACCGCAAGGTGACATTCCCTAACCGTTACGGGATCACGCTGGCGGCAGACCTTTATGAGCCGAAGGGGGCTGAAAAGAAACTGGCTGCGATTGCGGTATGCGGGCCGTTTGGAGCGGTAAAGGAGCAGGCATCCGGACTGTATGCACAGACGATGGCGGAGCGTGGTTTCCTCACTATGGCATTTGATCCTTCCTTTACTGGTGAAAGCGGCGGCACACCCAGGTACATGGCTTCACCGGACATCAATACAGAGGATTTTCAGGCGGCTGTGGATTTCCTTTCCGTACGGGAGAATGTTGACCCTGAACGTATCGGAATTATCGGAATCTGTGGCTGGGGCGGTCTGGCGCTCAATGCGGCGGCGCTGGATACCCGCATTAAGGCGACGGCTGCGTCTACCATGTATGATATGGCACGCGTCAATGCCAACGGGTACTTTGATGCAGAGAACTCTGCGGATGCGCGATATGCAAAGAAAGAGGCCATGAACGCCCAGAGGATTGTGGATTATAAAAACGGCAGCTATGCGCCGGGCGGCGGGGTTGTCGATCCGCTTCCGGAGGATGCGCCTTTCTTCGTGGCAGATTATCATGATTACTATAAAACGGACCGAGGTTATCATAAACGTTCCCTGAACTCAAACGGCGGCTGGAATGTAATCGGCTGCATGTCCTTTATGAACCAGCCCATCCTGCAGTACAGCAATGAGATTCGCAGCGCAGCCCTTCTTATGCACGGGGAGAAGGCGCATTCCTGTTATTTCAGCCGCGACGCTTATGCCGCAATGGTGAAGGATAACCCTTATGCAGGCAATAAGGAACTGCTGATCATCCCGGATGCAGTCCATACGGATCTGTATGACGGCGGCGGAAAGGATGCAATCCCGTTTGATAAGCTGGAGCAGTTCTTTGAGGAAAACCTGAAATAAGCGTAAGGTATGGAGGTAACAGTTATGCGTATTTTAGTATTGAACGGAAGTCCCCGTCCAAAGGGCAATACAAAACAGATGGTAGATGCATTCCAGGAAGGCGCAGAATCCGCAGGACACAGGGTGGATGTAATCGATGTATGTAAGAAAAAAATTGCAGGCTGTCTGGCCTGTGAATACTGCCATACAAAAGGAAACGGAATCTGTGTGCAGAAGGATGATATGCAGGAAGTCTACTCTCTGCTAGGGGAGGTGGATATGCTTGTCATTGCTTCACCCATCTATTATCATGGCATTTCAGGACAGTTAAAATGTACTATTGACCGGTTTTATTCTGCGGCATATCCGAAGAAACCGCGGAATCTGAAAAAAGCGGCCATGATATTAAGCTCCGGTGATCCCAAAATGTATGACGGCGCGATGTTTTCCTACAAAGGAGATTTTCTGGAATACCTGGGCCTGGAAAATATGGGGGTGTTTACGGCTTACGGCGCGGAAAACGGTTCGGCTTCAAAGCTGAAAGAGTTGGAGGACTTTGGGAGAAGGCTGAAATAGCGGTAAGGGAGGCGATGAATGAGAAAATTATTTAGTCTTCTATTCGTTTTCTTATTGGTGTTTCCTGTGACAGCGTGCGGGCAGAGCAAGGGAGAGGAAAGCGGGACAGCCGTAGATGCTGAAATAATCCTGGTAACAGATGCCACGGAATCTGCACAGGAAACAAAAACTGTGTCTGATGCTGCAGACAGCGGAACGGAGACAGGGGAAGAAACAAATGTAAAAGCAGAGTTTGATTTTGAAACGAAGACTGTTATGTTAAACAGCGGATATGAGATGCCGATCAACGGTCTTGGAACATACAGCCTTCACGGTGATGAGTGTATCAATTCTGTGAAATCTGCATTGTCAAACGGTGTCTGCCTAATCGATACCGCATCTGCTTACGGCAATGAGGAGGAAATCGGGCAGGCAGTCCGGGAAGCGATAGACGAAGGAATTATACAGCGGGAGGATATCTTTGTTACGACAAAAATATATCCGGGCAGTGAGATGGAAAATCCGGAGCAATCGATCCAGGCCTGTCTTGACCGGCTGGATATCGGCTATGTAGACCTGATGCTCTTGCATCATCCAGATTCCAGTGATGTGGAAGCATACAAAGTGATGGAACAGTTTGTGGAAGAAGGAAAAATCCGTTCGATTGGGCTGTCGAATTGGTATGTGGAGGAATTGACAGAATTTCTGCCGCAGGTGGATACTGTCCCTGCGTTGGTTCAGAATGAGATCCATCCATATTATCAGGAGAATGATGTGATCCCTTTTATCCAGGAACTGGGGATTGTGGTGCAGGGCTGGTATCCGCTGGGCGGCAGAGGACATACGGGAGAGCTGCTTGGCGATCCTGTAATCTCTGAAATTGCCGGGGCGCACGGTGTGTCCCCGGCACAGGTAATTTTGCGCTGGAACCTGCAGAAAGGCGTAGTGGTCATTCCTGGTTCCAGTAATCCCGACCATATCAGGGAAAATACGGAGCTGTATCATTTCAGTCTGACGGAAGAAGAAATGGCACGGATAGGCAGTCTTGACCGGGGCGAAAAACATGACTGGTATTAAAATCTTAGTTTAGAAATTGTTTAGATATCTTTGTGAATTCTTTTATCCTGGCATGGTAATGTGAACGTAAGCTAAAAATCTGCATTTACAAACAGGAAGGTATGCCGCGGTATCAGACATTGCGGGTGTATATAAATGTATGCCAGAAAAAGGAGAACAGGGAAGGTGACCATTAAGAAAAAAATCAGATTATCCAATATTATGATGGTTCTGATACCGATTTTGTTTACCACAATCGTACTGATCGTGTGTCTGAATACCTCCTTGGGTAGTTACTGGCATACCTTTATTGATATGTACAGCGATGAAAACGGTGTCCAGTTTGCCCAGAGCATGATCTATAACTATCAGCAGGAGTTGTGGGAAAACAACTGGGGGCATTGCCCGGAGATGGATGCCTGCCAGACACAGATCCGGCACAGCGATGAGATGACCCATCTGGAGAATAAACTGTCTGGACTGGGATATCGTTTTATGATCACAAAGAACGGAGAAAGTATCTATTCCAACCTGTCTGAAACGGATTTGGAAACAGCGCGGTCTGTGGCAGGGGATGCCATTGACCATGCGAAAATGCTGACAGCTAGCCGCTATGAGGTGTCTGTGATTAAAAGCTCGTTCTGGCATGGAGAGAATATCTTCTGTATCACGGCGGTTCACCCGCAGGAGACAGATGGAGCTATGGTAAATTATCTGAAAAACTGTATTTTGCGTTATCTGGCTGGTATTCTGGTTATTTTTGTGGTTTTGACCGTGTGTATCAACGGCGTTCTCTCCTGGTGGATCTCCGGCAGTATTTTAAAGCCTCTTGGAAAATTGAGCCTTGGTACAAAAGAAATCCGGGAGGGGAATCTGGATACGCCCATGAAGTATGAGAAAAAAGATGAATTTGGCCAGGTGTGCAGGGATTTTGACGAGATGCGGGCCTACCTGCAGGAGTCCGTGCAGCAGCGGCTGAAGGACGAAAAAAGAAGGCGGGATCTGATTACCGGAATTTCCCATGACCTGCGGACGCCTTTGACCACCATTATGGGATATCTGGACGGACTGTTGGACGGCATTGCGGATACCCCGGAAAAGAGGCTGCGCTATCTGCAGGCCATAAAGACAAGAACAGGGAATCTGGTGAGCCTGGTAGACAGCCTGTCGGAATACAGCAGGCTGGATGCCGGTTTCCGTTATCACATGGAAGAAACAGATTTCAAGGATTATATGGAAAGGTATCTGGAACTTGTGCGTCCGGACATGGAAAACCAACAGGTACAGATAGAATATATCTGTGGAAAAGGCGGCTTTTCGGTGAGACTGGACAGGGAAGAATTCAAACGTATCTTTAATAACCTTTTTGCCAATACGGTGAGATACCGCAGAAAAGAAAATTCGAGAGTGATGATCTCTCTGAAACGGACGCTGGAAGGTAACAATGCGGAACTGGTGTTCCAGGATGACGGTCCGGGAGTGCCAGAAGGATCTCTGGAACAGATATTTGACAGCTTTTACCGGGTGGATGATTCCAGAAACAGCGCGGAAAAGGGAAGCGGCATTGGGCTGGCGGTGGTGAAGGAAATCATCCTCGGCCACGGCGGGACAATCAGGGCGGAAAACCGGGGAGGGCTGGCAGTGATTGTTACGATTCCGGTTATAGATTGAGAAGGAAAGGAATCCGTTGCGATGGAAAGAGTGTTGATTATAGAGGACGATGAACTGATTGCGGAACTGGAGCGGGATTATCTGGAAGCAAATGGATATGAAACTGATCTTGCTTTTGACGGTATCACTGGAGAGCAAAAGGCGAAAACAGAAAAATACGATGCGATTTTGTTGGATGTGATGCTCCCCGGCAAGACAGGGTTTGATGTCTGCCGGGAGCTGCGAAAGAGCCTGCGGCTGCCTATCATCATGGTGACAGCCAAAAAGGAAGACATCGACAAAATCCGAGGACTGGGATTGGGGGCAGACGATTATCTGGTAAAGCCTTTCAGCCCTACGGAGCTGGTGGCCAGGGTGAAATCCCATATCTACATTCATAACCTGCTTTCTGCAACAGAGGAAGAAGAGCCGCAGGAGACGGAGATTACCTATCGGAATCTGACCATCCTGCCCAAGTCACGGAGAGTCTATCTGGATAAAAAGGAAGTGGTTCTGGTCAACAAGGAGTTTGAACTGCTGTTGTTTCTGGCGGAAAATCCCAATCTGGTATTTTCAAAGGATACCCTGTTTGACCGGGTATGGGGGATGGATTCCCTGGGAGATGCGGCAACCGTGACCGTCCATATCAACAGACTAAGGGATAAGCTGGGAAAGAATGATTCGAAAAACCAGTTTATTGAAACAGTATGGGGAGCAGGTTATCGGTTTCGGATTGATTAGGCCAAAATGACATAAATTGTCAGATGAAAAAAAACTCGCTTAATTGATACAAAGGGAATGAACAGAATATCGAATAAACCGCAGAAATAAAGGGCTTTTTTGTGAGTACCTGATATTTTTTCCATGAAATGGTTCAATCATAAGGAAATGGTCTATATTTGAGTTGAAAATAATTTACTTGGCATGAAATGTTATAAAATAGGCATCTACGGTTATTCATTTTGCATTGCCTGTTTGGTAAAATGCACATGAGGTGTAATGTATATATGGATTTTATGTAAAGGAGACAGAGCAATGGAAAAGGTTGTATTGATTACAGGTGGAAGCAGCGGTATTGGTTATGCAACAGCGGAGCTGCTTGCGAGAAACGGTTATAAGGTCTATGCTGGAGCCAGACGGATTGAGAAAATGGAGCCGTTAAAAAAATTTGGAGTTATTCCAATTTCTCTTGATGTGACATATCAGGAATCAGCAGAGGCTGCAGTAGACAAGGTTATTTCATCCGAAGGAAGAATTGATGTGTTGTTTAACAATGCGGGATATGGTTCCTATGGTCCTATTGAAACAGTATCGCTTGAAGAAGCACAGTTACAAATGGATGTCAATGTAATAGGTGTTGCCAGGATGACACAGCTTGTACTCCCATACATGAGAAAACAGAAGTCCGGGCGTATCCTCATAACTTCTTCTGTGGGTGGCAAAGTTACGAGTTATTTGGGAGGATGGTATCATGTTAGTAAGTTTGCAGTAGAGGCGCTTGGGAATTCTATCCGCATGGATGTAGAAAGGTTTGGCATTAAAGTGTCCATTATTGAGCCAAGTGGTGTTTTAACCGAATGGGGGGTAATTGCAGCGGATCACTTGGAAGAAGCCGGAAAAGGAACAACATATGAGGAAGAATGCCATAAAGTTGCACAATATTATCGAAAAGGGTATACTGCGGGAAAGCAGAATGCAACCTTTAATTCGTCAGAAACATTGGCAAAACTCGTAAGAAAAGCAATAGAGGCAGAGCATCCCAAAACACGATATCAGGACAGCGCGCTGGCAAAAATGTCTATATTGATGTCTAAGTTGTGTTCGGATAAATTTTTAGATAACATGATGAAAAATACAGTATTAAAATAAAAGGCGGTGATACAGTGAAGGTTACGATCACAAAACAGTTTCAGGATTTTGTCAAAGGCGTAGGAATTTCTTTAGATGAAATCCTGCAAAAAGCAGAAATACCTAATATTTTGTGGAAAGACGAACTGGAGCTGACACCGGAAGAATACTATCGCTTTTTAGATTTTATAGGAAAAGAAGTAACGGATGAACAGATTTTGGCAATGAGCGATATCCGTGCCATGCAGATGTTCCTGCCAATGTTTTATGCAGCGCTTTGTTCTGCAAATGGGCTAGATGGTTTAAGGAGATTTGCTGCTTATAAAAGAATCATAGGCCCAATCAATATTGATGTTGTAGAAAATGAACAGGATGAGGTAGTGGTCACCATGCTTCCGCCTATACAGAATCAGGAACTTCCCAGAATGCTGCTTTTAAATGAACAGTTATTGATGGTGAGCCTTATAAGAACAGGAACTGGTGAAGAATTAAGCCCTCTTCGGGTGCAGGGACCATATGAGTATGGGGATGCCATAAGGTCATATCTGGGAATCCAGACAAGGGTAGATGAAAGAAATGAGCTTGTATTTAACAAAAAGCAGTTGAAATATCCGTTTATCACGCAAAACAACATCATGCTGGAATACCTGGAACCGGAACTCAAAAAAAGATTGAACGATTTGGAAAAAGATTATTCATTCGTCGGCGTAATACAAAAAAAACTTTATTCTGCGATTCCGGCAGGCAGCTATTCTATTGGCGAAGTGTTTGACTCGATGGGCTTAAGCGTAAGGTCGTTACAGAGAATGCTGAGTGACTATGGCTTGACATATAAGGAGATCGTTGTTCAGGTACAACAAACACTTGCCAAAAATTATATAAGAGAGGGCGCACTTACAGCGGATGATATATCCATTCTTGTAGGATACCAAAACACTGTTTCGTTCCTTAGAGCCTTTAAAAAATGGACGGGAATGACAGTGACACAGTTTCGTGGAAAAACAAAAAATAGGAGATGAGGATTATTATGAACAGTATATTAAATAGATGCCGAGTAGTATGTCATATGGTTACCTCTATTGATGGCAAAATTAATGGTGGTTTTGAAGAACAGGCAGATGTAGCGCAATCGGGGACATATTATATGCAGAAGCTGGAAGAGTATAGTAAGAGCATGGCAATAGGGAGGGTTACAAGCAAGCAGTCCGTATGTAAACAGCAGGTGGACCTTTCAAATTATGCAAACAGTGATGTCCCAGAAGGAGATTATATTATTGAGAATACAACAGACCGCTATTATATAAGCTTTGACCGCAAAGGCAGCGTTCATTGGGAGAGTAATATTTTTGCCCATGAAGGGATGCCTGAATATACCATTTTGTCTGTTTTGACAGCACAGGCACCAAGAGAATACCTTGCATACCTTCGCAGTATTAAGCTGCCTTATATTATTGCGGGGGAAGAGGAAATGGATATTCCACTGGCACTTCAAAAGCTGAAAAAATATTTTGGAATTGAGCAGCTTGCTCTGTGTGGCGGGGGTATCATAAATGGAGCATTTTTCAAAGCAGGTGTGATTGATGAATTATCAATGGTAGTGTATCCGTATATTCAGGGAAATGCAGAAGCCCGCTCCGTCATAGAGCTGCCGGGCGGTGAATGTTTTAAAAAGATGTCCGCAATAAAGGCTGAGATTCTTGAGGATGGAGGCATTCATTTAGTGTTCCAGCCCAATTAATGCTTTGGTGATTTGATTTAATGGGCAATACATATGAAATCGGAGCAGCCAAAGCAGGCGACTATCAGGTATGGAGCGTTGCTTCTGCATCCCATAGCAAAATTTGAAGAAAGGAAAATTTATAGGTAATTTCTGGAAATTTGATCTTGGCAAGAGATTACGTCATAATAGGTGTTAATAAAAATGATAAAGAATATTTCAGAAGTATTAGCTGCTATTGTAGTGTTTGCTTTGGCTGGTCTTGGAATTTGGTATGTTGGTTCGCGCCTGGCATTTATTTTTGAGACAAGTTCCAAGTGGTGGAATTTGAGTCTGGCAATTTTGATGGTAATAGGATTTACAGCGCTTGGAGTAGAATCCTATTCATGGACAAATAATGGATTTATGCATACTGTAGTTATAGTTGGCAGCGTTTTGGTAGGATTTTCAATATATCTTGTTGGAGCAACTATAATTGTTGACCTTGTAAGAATCATCATAAAGATGCCCAAAATGGTTTTCGGATGCTTGGTTGGGGTACTTAGCATTGGGCTTACAATATATACGCTGATAGCGGACTTTTCTGTTAAAGTCACAAATGTTGATATTCCAATAGCCGACAGTGGTCTTTCAGGCACTAAGATTATTCTTTTATCGGATACACATTGGGGGCATTTCAGAGGAAAAGAGTTTACGAAGAAGATTGTAAATATGATCAACGAACAACAGCCTGATATTGTCCTTTTTACAGGCGACGCTTTTGAAAGTTGGTACAATTTTAATGAAGAAACGCTGGAACCTTTCAACACTATTGAAGCTCCTATATATTTTGTTGACGGAAATCATGATGAATATGTTGATTCGAGAAAAGTCAAGGAATTGCTAAAAACCTCTGGCATAATTGTTTTGGAAAATGAGATTGTTGAGGATCACGGTCTTACTATTGTAGGACTTGATTATATGAATGCTGATGCAAAAGCTGCTGAAGGTATGCACGCAGCAAAGGGTAAGGATACAATACAAGATATTGTTCCAATACTGATGAAGGATTGCTCTGACAGTACGGTTATTGTAATGCACCATGCACCTACCGGAGCAGAATATATTGAAAAAATGGGGGCAGACATTTATGTTGCCGGACATACTCATGGTGGTCAGCTATGGCCCATGACTTGGTATAATGATTTGGTGTTTGATTATAATAGGGGGCTGAAAAAATCAGGAAATATGTGGGTGTATGTAACAAACGGGTTAGGAACTTTTGGACCGCCTATGAGACTCGGTACTCAATGCGAGCTCACAGTAATTACTTTGACAAACTGATGCGTAAAGTAACTCATAATGTTGGCATTGCAAAAGCACATCTTTTTATTTAAAAAGTCATGGAGATTTAAAACAAAATCAAATTGAATCAAAGACGGTGGGAAGAAAGAGGTTGTTTTGATGAAAAAGAAATGTTTACTTCCGTTTATCTTAGCGTTGTTGGCAGTGATTTCTGGCTGCGGACAAAAAAGACAGGGTTCGGCCTCTGAAATTCTGGGAACAGATGGGAACAGGACAGAAACTGTGCAGGAGAATCGGGAAGAAGATATGGAAGCTAATAACATGGCATCATCAGCCACAGAGGGGCAGGAGCAAAAAGCAGATATGCCGGTTGTGTATATGACAACGGATATCAGTTCGCAGGGTCTTATGAACATTTACCAGGCACTGTCAGCATCTCCCTCCCCATTTTTCTCCATCATCTAAGACTTTACTAACTAAAGAGGTAGCTTTACTCTAGAACTTTGGC
>OFFV01000338.1_pt1 | contig 38899 bp, 38 predicted proteins | sample 1521461 | NCBI WGS metagenome assembly OFFV01 (sample SAMEA3504120, study PRJEB24116) | mouse gut metagenome | biome: mouse gut; feature: mouse-associated habitat; material: faeces | place: Denmark | collected 2011 | reverse complement strand
TTATCGTTACGTGACCGAATCTACGTTCGATTCGTACCTCTGGCAGACCGTGGAGGCCAAGCAGAAATTCATCTCCCAGGTCATGACCAGCCGGACGCCCCTGCGCTCCTGCGAGGACGTGGACGAGACGGCCCTGTCCTTCGCCGAGATCAAGGCCCTGTGCGCCGGGGATCCCCGGATCAAAGAGCGGATGGAGCTCGATGTCGAAGTCTCCCGGCTGCGCATCATGAAGGCCGACCACCAGTCCAAGAAGTTCCGGCTGGAGGACAACGTGACCAAGCATTTCCCGGCTGAGATCAAGAGTACCGAGGCCCTGATCGCGGGCATCCAGGCTATCGCATCGTAAATTTTTTAGTCTGGCCCTATTGACAAACCGCCCTGGGTGTGCTACAATACAACGTCCCCTAGAGTGTGGTTTACAGCAATTTTATCTATCTTTTTCCTTCCAAGGGCATTGAGACGACTAGATATCTAGCCGTACCATGCCCTTTTTTGCTGTTTTCCGGCGAAAAAGGCAGTCTTGAAAAGGGGGAAAATTCAACATGAGAAACAAAATGGCGCGCGATTTCTGCGTTGAGTGCATCAACCAGGTCCTCAGCGACGGCACAAATTCCTACATCGAGAACCCCGCGATTAAGTTCACCGAGATGGCCAAGAACGGCGACTTCGATCCCCTGAGCGAGGAGGAGTACACCGCCCTGCTGAGTGAAGTCAAGATACTGGCGAAGCTCTTCAACAACCGCCCCCGCCGGGCCGCCGGAAGCATCCTGCTGGATGTCCTGACGAACGCGCCGAGGGGCAGCTACAAGTTGAAAGACGACCTTGCGGACCTGTTCGGCCGCCTGCTGGCCGGCCCGGGTGATGAGGAGATACCGCCGCTGTCCCCCGAGACGATACAGGCCATAGAGGACTACGTGTGCGAGCAAACCGAAGAAATGCTTGAAGACCTTGAAAAAAGATTCGACCATATCGGCGAGGAGATGCTGCGGGAATCCCTCCGGATGCCCCCGCCCAAGAAAATCCGGGACAACATCACAAAGAAGGTCATCGGCCAGCCCGAGGCCGTCAAGGCCGCGGCCATGATCGTATACAACCATCTCTCCGGACGCAGGACCAACGCCGTGTTTGCCGGACCCAGCGGCTGCGGGAAATCCAGCTTTCTGAAATGCCTCAACCGCATGAATGATTTTGCGGGACATATGCGTCTGGAAGGACAGGTCCTGCTGGATGGGGAGGATATTTACGATAAAAGGGTGGACTGTACCCTGCTGCGGAAAAGGGTGGGCATGGTATTCCAGCAGCCCAATCCTTTTCCGATGAGCATCTATGACAATATTGCCTATGGGCCGAGAGTCCATGGGGAGAAGAACAGGGCCAGACTGGATGAGATCGTGGAGAGGAGCCTGCGGCAGGCGGCTGTCTGGGAGGAGGCGAAAGACCGTTTGAAAAGACCGGCGCTGGGGCTTTCCGGCGGGCAGCAGCAGCGGCTGTGCATCGCCCGCGCGCTGGCGGTGGAACCGGAAGTGCTGTTGATGGATGAGCCCACGTCGGCGCTGGATCCGGTCTCGACGCTTAAAATAGAAGAACTGCTCTTGCAGCTGAAAAAAAGATATACCATCGTTATCGTCACCCACAATATGCAGCAGGCGGCACGGGTGTCGGATGATACCGCCTTTTTTCTGGCGGGCGAGGTGGTTGAGTGGGGCTGTACCGGGCATCTTTTTTCCAAAGCGAAGGACAGAAGGACTAGGGACTATATTGCGGGGAGATATGGTTAAAGCGGCGTGGCGGCCTGCCTGCGGCGATCCGGCTTTGGATGGAGCTAAAGTGCCTGTTTTACGTATATTTTACATTTCCTTTACAATTACATGATAGTGGCGCGGATAAATTCATGATAACGTCAAACCATAATAGCAATAGTAGGTTTTGGTTGTGATGAGGAGGTTATCATGGATTTTTTTGATGTACTGACGATGATGGGCGGACTGGCTCTGTTTCTGTATGGTATGCATCTGCTGGGGGAGGGGCTGTCCCGGGCCAGCGGCGGCAGGATGGAACAGATCCTGGAGAAAATGACTTACAGCAAATGGCGGGCGGTGCTGCTGGGAGCGGGCGTTACGGCCGTGATCCAGTCTTCCTCCGCGACTACGGTGATGGTGGTCGGGTTCGTCAATTCGGGGATGATGAAGCTGTCCCAAGCCATCGGTATCATTATGGGAGCCAATGTGGGCACGACGATCACGTCGTGGATCTTAAGCCTGACAGGCATTGAGAGCGGCAGTTTTGTGATGCAGCTGTTGAAGCCTTCGGCCTTTTCCCAGATTTTTGCGCTGGTGGGCGTGATCCTGCTGCTTTTTTCCGGAAAGGAGAAGCATAAAAATGCAGCCACGATCCTGATCGGTTTTGCGGTGCTGATGATCGGGATGGATACCATGTCGGCGGCGGTCAAGCCGCTGGCGGACGTGCCGGAATTTACGAATATCCTGCTTTTATTTTCCAGCCCGATCCCCGGGATGATCGCCGGCATCATCCTGACGGCCGTGATTCAGAGTTCTTCGGCTTCTGTGGGTATCCTGCAGGCGCTGTGCGCTACCGGTGCGGTGTCCTACAGTGTGGCGGTACCCATTATCATGGGACAGAATATCGGTACCTGTGTGACGGCGCTGCTGTCTTCCGTGGGGACGTCGCGGGGCGCCAGAAGAGCGGCCATCGTACATCTGTATTTTAACCTGATCGGTACGATCGTGTTTATGGCGCTGTTTTATCTGCTGCACGGGGCGGTTGCTTTTGACTTTATGGAGCAGGCAGCGCAGCCTTATGGGATCGCGGTGGTGCATACAGTGTTCAATGTGTTTGCCACCTGTCTGCTGCTTCCGTTCTCTGATCTGCTGGAGAAGCTGGCCTATCTGACCATCAAAGAGGACAGCGTGGAACATATGGCGGTGCGGTACATCGACGAGGATGTGAAGACGCTGGACAGCCGTTTTATGAACAATCCGTCTCTGGCTATGGAGCAGTGTAGAAAGGTCATCTGTCATATGGCGGATACGGTGCAGGAGTCCTGTAAGGAGGCCATCGGCCTGCTGAACAGCTATACGAAAGAGGCGGCGGAAGGCGTCAGGCAGCTGGAAAAGGATGTGGACCGCTATGAGGATGTGATCGGTACGTATCTGCTGAAGCTGACGGGAAAGGATCTTTCGGAGAAGGACAGTCGTGCGTTGACTTTGTATCTGCATTGTATCGGGGATTTCGAACGGATCTCGGATCACGCGGCGGGTATTGCCATGGCTTACGGAAAGATGAAAGAGAAGGAGTTGACTTTTTCTGCCAAGGCGCAGGAGGAACTGGCGGTCTTTTCCCGGGCGGTGCTGCGGATGCTGGCAATTTCCGAAGGTATTTTTCAGGAGGAAAACGCGGACAGTCTGTATGAAGCGCAGGCCCTGCGGGAGGTGATCGGTGAGCTGGGGGCACAGGTGCGCAAACGGCATGTAAAAAGGCTCAGGAAAGGGAAGTGTACGGTGGAACTGGGATTCCTGCTGGCGGATATCGTGACGGCCTATGAGCGGATCGCGGCCCACTGTGCCCAGATCGCAGTGAGCGTGGTGCAGGTGTGGGAGGAGGACTCCATGGAAATGCACGGCTACAGCATAGAGAGCCGGGAAAAGAGACGGGATGAGGAGCAGTTCCGGACGCTGTATGAGGGGCTTAGACAGGAGTATGTGCTGCCGTAATAGTTGAGAAGAGGCATAACTGGAGGAGCCTATGCTTTAATAAAAAGGAAGAGCAGAGAACGGAGTATGTACTTTCACAGCAAAAATGTGATAACATATAGTTAACGACATTAGAAATATAAGTTATACGTAATCTATAAAAAGGGTAAAGAACAGAGATATCGAGGTGTTTGGACATGGGATTGATCTATGTGGTGGAGGACGACAGGGATATCAGCGAGATTGAGAGTTTCGCGCTGAAAAACAGCGGCTACGATGTGCAGGTGTATGAGAACGGGGCGGATTTCTATCGGGCGGTGCGGGAGCGGGTGCCGTGTCTGGTGCTGCTGGATATTATGCTGCCCGATGAGAGCGGGCTGGCAGTGACGAAGAGGCTGCGCGAGGATCCGCGGACCAGGCAGGTGCCGATCATCCTTGTCACGGCCAAGACAACGGAACTTGACAAGGTGCGGGGGCTCGATATGGGGGCGGACGATTATATCACGAAGCCCTTTGGCGTGATGGAGTTGATCTCCAGAGTGCGGGCCCTGCTGCGCAGGAGCGGGGAGGATAAGGGGGAGAAATCCCTGACCATCGGGAAGATCCTTCTGGACGGGGAACGACATGCCGTGTATGTGGACGGTGTGCTCTGCGAACTGACTTATAAGGAATATGAACTGCTGCGGCTTTTGATGCAGCGGGCAGGGATCGTGACGACAAGAGAGGAAATCCTGAACCATGTGTGGGGAAGTGATTTTCAGGGGGAATCCAGAACGCTGGACATGCATATCAAGACGCTCAGGCAGAAGCTGGGAGAGGCGGGCGGCATGATCAGGACCGTGCGCAGCGTGGGCTATTTTCTGGAGAATGACGGATCGGTGTAGCTTCTGGAGAATGACGGATCGGTGTAGCAGACTGGTGCAGAAGATCGGTGCAGAAGCCGTAAGGCGGGAACGTGGCTTTTTGCGGGCGTTTGTATCGAAGCGGACTTATGGGGGCGTTCATGAAGAAAAAGATCAACAGGCAGCTTATGTTTTTGTCGTCGATGGCGATCGTGATTACGCTGTTGCTGATGGCGGTGGTGTTTTACCGCCTTTTTCAGGCGCAGGTGATGGAGGATCTGAGGATCTATGCCCAGGCGCTGGCTGACGGCGGGACAATGGCTGCAGATGAAATGCAGGGTGCCATATCGGACATGGCTGCAGATGATATGCCGGATGCCGGATCGGATGTGGCTGCAGCGAAAGATTACGCTTACATTGACCGATACAGCCATGGCAAGGAAAATGTCCGCGCCACCGTGATCACACCGGAAGGCGCAGTGCTCTATGACAGCAATGCGGATATAGGCGGGATGGACAATCATGCGGGGCGGCCGGAGGTGGCGGAAGCGCTGCGGGAGGGAGAGGGCAGGTCTGTCAGACAGTCTTCCACCATGCAGCGGAGCACCTTTTACTATACGATCCTTTTGCCGGACGGCAATGTGCTGCGGGTGGCCAGAGAATCCCACAGCATCTGGAGTATCCTCTACCGGTCGCTGCCGGCGATCCTGGCGGCGGTCTGTGCGATTCTGGCGCTGTGTGTTTTTCTGTCCCGTTATCTCACGGCCAGTCTGGTGGCGCCGATCGGCAGGTTGGTGGAAGATATGGATCATATGGATCATATCGGGGAAAAAGAGATTTACGTGGAGCTTTTGCCTTTTGCAAAGACCATCAGGACACAGCATGACGCCATCGTCCGCAATGCAAATATGCGGCAGGAGTTCAGCGCCAATGTGTCCCATGAGCTGAAGACGCCGCTGACGGCCATTTCCGGCTATGCGGAACTGATCGAAAACGGGATGGCTGCAGGGCAGGATGCGGTCAGATTTGCCTCGGAGATCCGAAGGAATGCCAACCGGCTTTTGATGCTGATCAATGACACCATCCGTCTGTCGGAGCTGGACGTGCAGGACCGGGAGATTCCTTTTGAACAGATCGACCTGTATGAGGTCGCAGGAGACTGTGTGGAGATGCTGCAGCTGCGGGCAAAAGAGCGGGAGGTGGATCTGCAGCTGGAGGGCGGCAGCACCATGGTGCAGGGAGACAGGCAGATGCTGGAAGAGCTGCTTTATAATCTGTGCGACAACGCCATCAGCTATAACAACGCCGGGGGTTTGGTCGTGGTCAGCGTAGAGGACGTGGACGGCAGGCGGACGCTGCGGGTGCAGGATACGGGGATTGGTATTCCGAAAGAATGTCAGGAGCGGATCTTCGAGCGGTTCTACAGAGTGGATAAAAGCCGTTCGAAGTCTACAGGCGGCACGGGGCTGGGCCTGGCCATCGTAAAGCATATCGTGGCCGTGCACCGCGCCGGGCTGACGCTTGTGAGCGAACCGGGGGAGGGAACAACGGTCACGGTCACGTTTTGAGCCGGGGCTTGCAATATCACTCATAATATATTAAAGTAAAATATAGTATAATATAGTGATTTGAGTGAGAGGAGAATTTTTTATGTGGACGAGAGCGGAGTTGAAAGATAACGCAAAGAAATTTTTTAAGTATAACTACTGGAAGATGGTACTGGTCTCACTGGTGCTGGGATTTGCAGGGGGCAGCAGTGGCGGTGGCGGAGCGAGGGTGTCTTTTACCAAAACCTACACGTACAGTCTGGACGATTTGAGCACGCCGGAATTCATGGGCTTCCTGGTTGGGTTTTTCAGTGTATTTATGATCGTCATGGTGATTGGCATGGCTGTGGCCGTATTTCTGCTGTATCCTCTGCATGTGGGAGCACAGCGGTTCTTTGTGGTGAGCCATTATCAGAAGGCGGAGCCGGGTGAGCTGGGGTATGCTTTTTCCAACGGCTATATGAATGTGGTCAAGACGATGTTCTTAAGAGGGCTGTTTACGTTTTTATGGACGCTGCTCTTTATCATTCCCGGTATTATCAAAGGTTACGAATACCGCATGATCCCTTACATACTGGCGGAGAATCCGGGTATTGATTCCAGGGAAGCGTTTGCTGTCAGCAAACAGATGATGGACGGCAACAAGTGGGCGGCTTTTGTACTGGATCTGTCTTTCCTGGGATGGAATATTCTGAGCGCATTTACATGTGGTATTCTGTCGGTTTTCTATGTGAATCCTTATATACATATGACCAATGCAGAGCTTTATGTGGCGCTTAAGGAGATTACATTCGGCGGCCGCGGCCAGTCTTACCAGAGTACGCAGCAGTATCAGGACGGCCGGTCAGATCAGAATTTTCAGGATTATCAGAATTACTAAAAACTGAGCTGCTTCTACATCATCAACAAAATATGAGAAAATGGATAAGCCACTGTCGTCTTCTGCGGACGGGTGGCTTATTGTGATGATTGTGTGTCAGGATGACAGGGAGAAGAAAAATCGGAACAGGCAGCAGAAAAAAGCCGTCCGAAGGTACGGAGGAAAAGAGATGAAGGAACATTTTGTGACAGAAGAGGCAATAACGGCGTTTGTGCAGTATCTGCGGCAGGAGGAGCGGGAGGCGGCCACCATCGAGAAATACAGCCGGCAGGTACGCACCTTCTACCGGTGGCTGCAGGGAAGGGCGGTCACGAAGGAAACTGTTCTGGAATGGAAAGGGGAGCTGTTAAAGGAGGGGTACGCACCCGGTACGGTGAACGGTAAACTGTCGGCCATGAACAGCTTCTTCCGGTTTGTGGGATGGGAGGAGTGCCGGGTGAAATTCCTGCGCATCCAGCGGCAGATGTTCAGGCAGCAGTCGAAGGAGCTGACCAGAGCAGAGTATACGCGTCTGCTGGACGCTGCCCACAGGAACGGCAAGGAGCGGCTGGAGCTTTTGATGGGGACCATCTGTTCCGCCGGTATCCGGGTCGGCGAACTGCCCTTTATCACGGTGGAGGCAGCCAGGGCGGGGCGGGCAGAGGTTGCGCTGAAAGGCAAGATCCGGGTGATTCTGCTGCCGGACAGGCTGTGCCGTAAACTTCTTAAGTTTGCAAAGAAACAGGGAATCGACGGGGGAGAGATTTTTGTCACGAAAAACGGTAAGGGTCTTTCCAGAAGGCAGATCTGGAGAGAGATGAAAGAACTGTGCCGGGCGGCCGGCGTGGAAAGCTCGAAAGTGTTCCCCCATAATCTCCGGCATTTGTTTGCCACGACCTTTTATAAAATATGCGGGGATATCGTAAAGCTGGCCGATGTGCTGGGACACAGCAGTGTGGAGACGACAAGGATCTATCTGCTGACGGCTGGAAGGGAACATGCAAGACAGATGGAACTGACAGGGCTGATCCTGTAGGCGGAATCAGTATTCTGTCTACAGAGCAAAGTAATCTTTCATCACTATAGCATAGAATCTTTTACATCAACAATAGCATCTTACGTTTTCAGGCATGGAAAAACAGAAACACAGAAAACTGTCTGTGTTTTTTGGTTTACAGCGCCTTCTATTTATATTTTCGATTATAGTTCAAAACAATTCCAGTGAAATCTGACGCAAACATCCATTTCCTGTAGACAGAATACTGACTCTGTCTACTTCAGGATGCAGGAAGGGATGTGCCATATGTCTGGAAGAGAAGATTCGTTTAAACTGCAGAAAGCGCAGCAGATCAGCCCGGAAATGATAGAAGCGTTTCTGGAAGAGCAGGCGCAAAGAGGAAGAAAAGACGCTTCCCTTTGTAATTACCGCAGGATATTACAGGAGCTGTACCGGTATCTGCCGGCGGATAAATGTATCAGGGAAGAAACGGGGGCGGCGTGGAAAAGCTGTCTGGAAAAACAGGGGCTGCAGCCGGCCACGGTGAATACACGCATCTCGGTCTGGAACGGCTTCCTTAACTTTCTCGGGCATCGGGAATGGCAGATGGAGGATTTTGAGAGAAAAGAGGGAAAGGCCAAACCCGGGCTCAGCCGCGCAGAATATCTACGTCTCTTGTCTGCGGCAAAACAGGCAGGCAAAGAGAGAACCTATCTGCTGATCAAGCTGTTTGGCGGTGCGGGACTGCGGATTCAGGAAGTACTGCGGCTTACGGCAGAAGACTTAAGACAGGATAAAGAGAAGTCAGGAGCCGCTGATGCCAAGAGGAGTCATGTGCGGCCGCTTCCGGAGGGGCTGAGGCAGGAGATACTTGATTATATCCGGCGGGAAAGGATCAGTCAGGGACCGGTGTTCTGTACCCGGGAGGGAACGTCCATGACCCGTTCCAACGTAAATTATCTGATCGGCCTGGTAAGCCGGGAGGCGCAGGTGGAGGAGGAAAAGGTGACGCCGAGCAGTCTGCACAGGATGTACCGGGAAACTTACGGAGAGATTCAGGCACAGGCGGCCGTTCTGATCGAAGAGGCTTATCAGAGACTGCTGGAGGAGGAGCAGCGAACCGCAGGGTGGATGTAAGCCGGCAATAAAAAGTGCTTTACAAAATACAATAAACCGTGCTATCATGATTTCAAACATATCTGGGAATCTGAGGTTCTGATATCACGTCTGTGGTTTATCATCTATTCTTACACGAATCCCTTATATGGAAAATATAATAAGGGAGGAAGGCAAATGGGAAGAGCAGATGAGTATCAGTTTGATTATCTGGATGACAACGACAGATTTGCAGACCAGGTGAACGGCGCCCTGTTTCATGGACGTCAAGTGGTGAAACCTTACGAATTGGAGCCGGCAGACATGCAGATGGTCTATCTTGTCAAAGAAGCCGGTAATCGAAAAAATATCAAAACGGTCGTGGATAAGACGCGGATGTGGCGCGGGAGACTGATCCATATTCTTGCGGTGGAGAATCAGTCCTTTGTGGATTATCACATGGTTCTGCGAAATATGTTGACAGAGTGCCTGGGTTACCAGAAGCAGTGGAAGCAGAAGAAAAGGTTACACGACAGGCAGAAAGATTTGCTGATTGGATCCGATGCATTTATGTCCGGCATGACAAAAGCTGAGAAGTTTGTGCCGATCATCACGCTGGTGGTATATTGTGGGACAGAACATCCCTGGGATGGAGCCAGATGCCTGCATGAATTGCTGGAGATGGATGATGATGTAAGAGGACTGGTCACAAATTACAGACTGAATCTGTATGACTGTCATGAGCATGATACCTTTGACGAGTATCATACCGGGTTACGGCAGTTATTTGAAGTGCTCCGGTATGGTAAGGACAAAGACAAACTGAGGGCGGTCATGGAAGCAAATAAAGAGGCATACAGCAGAATGGACAGCGATACGAGAGAACTTCTGGAAGTCGTTGCAAAAGTCAAAATCAAGGAGGACGATCAGATAATGGAAAACGGTGAGAAGAAATATGATCTGTGTAAAGCATTTGTTGATATGAAGTTGGAGGGAAGCCGGGAGCATTTGGCGAAAGCCGTATGCATAAAGCTCCAGAAAGGGAAAACGGCGAATGTTATAGCCGATGAACTGGAGGAAGAACTTGCGGAGATCGAGAAAGTGATAGAAGCCCAGAAACGGGCAGGGAGTTATGATGCAGAGCAGGTCTGTAAGATGATGACAGAATAGAATAAGGATAAGGAGGTGCCAGATAACAGGTGAGGTTGTCCGGCACCTCTTTTGTGTCGGTATAACTGTTCAACTGTAAAAAATAAATTGAAATGATTTCACTGTATATGGTATACTGTTTTCAAGAAACTGACAAAATTTGAATTTTGTCAAATACATATATCATATATATAGTAAAAATATATAGTGAATGGCATGACGGGGATTTCATGTAACGGGAGAACAAAGCTATCCTGTTACGATTTGGCAGCAGACAGGTCAGCGATGTCCTGGCGGGGGTGCAGGTATGTGGAAAAGGGAAGAGAAGCCGGAGAAAGGGCCTGGCGGAGACTTTGTGGCAGGCCTGAAAGCAAAAGAGAAAGGGTTTGAGGTGTGGTGCAGGAAGATGATTGTTGCTGCGTATAAAGGAATTCGAAGAGGGCATTGGAAAAAGGTTGTGAAACGGGCATTGCTGGTGCTTGTCATTGTGGTGGGGATATTGATGTCGGGACGGTATCTGTTCTCGGATGAGCTGGAGGTGACCTTCCATCATCTGTATTCTCCAAAGATACTGGGGACGGATAATACCAGGCTGGTGGTGTTGTCGGATCTGCATAACAGAGAGTTCGGGCCGGACAACAGGGAGCTGATCCAGCAGATTGCTTCACTGGAACCGGATCTGATCATTATGGCGGGAGACATGGTCAACGCCTATGAGGATGATCTGGACGTGATCCTGCACCTGTGCGACGAACTGTTGAAGATCGCGCCTGTCTATTACGGGCCGGGCAATCATGAGAATCATCTTTTCTATGAGAAGGACAGTCCGTTGGAAAGCCTGCTTGCAGAGAAGGGGGTACATGTGCTGGTGAACCGGGCGGAAGAGGTGACGATCCACAAGACGCCTTTTTTGATCGGCGGGCTGACCACCGCACCGGAGGGCTATGAGGAGTACGGTGCCGGGTTTATCGAGGAGTATGAGAAGAGCAGCGACTTTAAACTGTTGATCGCTCACTATCCGAGCCTTTATTATGATGCGCTTTCGGATACGGAGATCGATCTTGGCATCTGCGGGCATTATCACGGCGGACTGGTGCGGCTGCCGGTTTTGGAGGGGCTTTATCACGGGGACGTCGGATTCCTGCCAAAATACAGCGGCGGTATGTACAGCCTGCCAAACAGTACGATCTTCGTGTCCAGAGGGATGGAGGATCACAGCGGTTTCCCGCGGATCAACAACCGGCCTGAGCTGGCGGTCATTGATGTCAACGGCAGACAGGAAACGAACGGATGAGCTGTTGCGGCGGAAGGTTACGGTTTTTTGATCACGGTAAAGGAGTGAATGCGATATGATTCTTGTGAGTTTGATAGTACCGGCACTGATGCTTTGTCTGGTATTTTTGTACCTGGTTTTGTTCCGGCAGTTTTATATGATCAAATCGAAGCTGCCTGTCTTCGGATTCCGGGGCGCCATGGGCGGGCTGAACGGGAAGCACAGGAAGCTGGCGGTGTGGGGGATCCTGATCTTTGTGCTTGGCTTTGCGGGACAGATGGCGACACAGCTGTATGCGCCGAGTATGCTGATGGTGTTCAACTATGAGGAGGCGGCCAGAGGCCAGAATCCGAATTCCACCCGGTTCAATGAGTCCGTTATCCTCTCGGACCGGATCCTGGAGAAAGTGGTCAGGCGGGGCGGCCTTGCGCTCAGTGCAGACCAGTTGGCAGATTTTTTGACGATCTCTACACCGCTAGATGCGGAGAAGCTGGATGTCACCCAGGAATCGGCTTTGAAAATTTCAACGGAATACTGGATCCACTGTTCGGAGAAGGTGTCTTTGTACGGAACCACGCCGAAGTCGGTGCTGAATTTCCTGGCGGATGTGTACTGGGAGGATTTCACGAACAATTATGCGGAGAACGACAAGGTGCTGGATCTGTCTTTCGACGGGCTGGAGGGCATGGAATATCTGGACGTGAAAGACTACCTGCAGATGCAGGCCTATAAATTGAAAAACTATCTGCCCGGCTACAGCAGTGAGAGCAGCAGCTTCCGGGCGGAGGGAAGCGAGGAGACCTTCCCGTCTCTCAGTCAGAAGATCGACAATTTCATCGAGATCGAGCTGGAGCGCTACGAAGCGTTCATTTTGGAAAAAGGGCTTTCCAGACACCGGAACACGTACCAGTCCCGGATGCAGTATGCGAACCGGCTTTTGGATACGGATCAGAAAAAGGATATGGCGGCCCATGATGTGCGCATAGAAGCGATCGACATGTACAATGCCTTTATGACCCGTTTCGTGCTGATCCCTACTTACGATACGGATCAGGAATTCTATATGTCCAGAACGAAGGTGGGCGTGGATTATTTTGCGGATGAGGCCAAGGAACTTCTGGAATCGGCCACAAAGCTGTTAGAAGAGATCGAGCACAACAGCTATGCTTCGGGTCAGGTAGTCAGGTCGAGGGCCGGCGACGACGTCTATGCCCAGGCGGACGAAAAGATCGGGGAACTGAACGCGGAACTGCAAAATCTGTCGGCGCAGTGCAGACAGCTGTGCGACGCATATGTGAGAGAGAAACGGGACGGTTATATTCAAGTCTCTTTTGCCACGCCTTCGGTGCCCAGCAATATCATCAAAGCCTTTTTGATCACCATCCTTTATCTGGCGGTATGGATCGGACTGATCGTACTGCAGCCTTATTATGCGGAGTGTACAGAGGCGCAGGCTGCCGGGCGAAAAGCGCAGAAGCTGGCCAGAAAGGAGTACCGGAAGAATAAAAAGGAATTCCGGAAACGGGAGAAGGCCGAGAAGAGAGGAGCGAAAAAGAACGGAGAGGAGGGAACCGGGCTATGAAAGAACTGGATGTTTTCCGTTATCTGAAAAAATACCGCACGGCGATCATCAGTGTGTCGATTCTGGCGGGCGTGGCCTTTTTCATGATCGCGCAGCTTTACATACAGCAGTATACGGCGGTCACGGTGATCGAGTATACCGGATCCCGCGCTGAGGAAGGGCTTTCTCCGGACGGAAGCGTTATCGACACCTCGGAGATCTATGCCACCAATCTGGTGAGTCAGGCCATGAAGGAACTGGGCATCGAGTATACGGAGGCCACCACGGACGATATCCGCATGAACATTCAGGTGGAACCCGTGATCACGGAGGAAGATCTTCTGGTGCAGCAGGCTAAGCTGGACAATGGCGAGGAGGACTATGAGATATGGCCGACCCGCTTCGTGGTCTCTTTTAACTGTGGTGTGGGGAGCGGTAAGGAGTATCCGCGCATGGTCTTAAACCAGATCCTGCAGGAGTATGCGGAATATTATGGAAAAAACCATGTAAACACGTCTCTGGCGGCCAATCCGGTCAGCGACATTACGTCCAAGGGCTATGATTATCTGGAGATGGCGGAGGTCATGGACGAGACGCTGGACAATATCGTAGAGCATCTGACCGATAAGAACGACTGGGATGCCGATTTCCGTTCCAGCAGGACGGGGTGCAGTTTCCAGGACTTATTGGATGAGTTCGAATTCATCAGGGATGTGGAGGTGCAGGAACTGCTTTCCGAGATTCTGGAAGGGCGGATCACCAAAGACCGTGACGTGCTTTTGAACAAATACCGGAACCGCAACAACAATCTGGAAATCTCCAACAATGCCGCTTCTTTTGAGATCGAGAAGATACGCGGGATCATCACTTCCTATGAAAATGCCATGGGAGAGTTCTCTGCCGGCACGGAGACGGTCTCCGAGGATGGAACAGAGGGTGAAAACAAAAGCAGTCTCCTGCAGAACAATGTACTGCCGGACGTCTATGACGACTGGAACCGGGACGAGGACGGCAACTGGGATCCTGTGGACCGGACGGCGGAGTATGATCTGCTTCTGATGAAATACATAGAGGACCGCACGCTCTACGAGCACAATCTGATCGACAGAGATTATAACAACTATGTGATCGCTGTATTTACCGGCGCGCCTGCGGTCTCTTCGGAGCAGGCACAGCAGGAGATTCAGGAGAAGATCGGGCGGCTAGCGGATAAGATCAATGACCTGCAGTCGGTCTACTATGAGACAAACGACGAGTACAATGAATATCTGGGCGCACATAATATCGTGATGCTTTCCAGTGTGCGGGTGACGGAGCGGTTTCCGATCTTTATCTTCGCGGTGCTGATCGTGGTGATCTTCGGGGTGCTGGGATGCGCCGGAGCGGCACTTTTCGGCCGGATCGAGGATTTCATCGAGTACTATGCTTTTACGAGCAAGGTAGACGGCCTGCCCAACCGGGCGAAGTGCGATCAGTTTATCACGGTGCGGGAGAGCCGGCCGATTCCGGAGAGCTTTGCCTGTATTGTGTTTAAACTTGCCAATCTGCAGACCGAGAATGCCCGTCTGGGCAGGGAGGCCGGCGACCGGATGATCAAAGACTTCGTGAACATACTGACTTCTGTGTTTGCGCCTTCCGACAAGATGTTTGTAGGCAATAACGGAGCCGGCCAGTATCTGATCTTCGCGGAGAATCTGGAGAAAGAGCAGGTAAATGCGGCCCTGTTCCAGATCGGCGTAGTCTTTGCACAGAAGAGTGAGGAGTGCGGTTATAAGATCGAGCTGCAAAACGGCTTTGCCTGTGCGGGCGAGGAGAAATGCTACTATATCCGTGAGCTTCTCTCCATCGCCATGAAGCGGGTGAGCGCCGTGCGCAAAGAAGAGCAGGAAGCGGCCAGGACTGTGGAAGTCTGATGCGGAATCCGGCCTGTGGCAAAAAGGATGTCATGGGCCGGATTCCTGACGGAAAGCGCTGGTCTGTCTGTTGTCCGGGAAAGAGAGACAGGGTTGTAAAACGGGGAGGAATGAGGTTTGGTCGCGATCCTTTATATGATACTGGCAACTGCGATGTTCTTTTTGCAGGATACATATTTTCTGATAGGCGGCGTGCAGTTCAGCTTTAAGAATCCCTGTGTGATGGGGATTCTGTTTCTGGCACTGGTCAACTTTATCGTGACGGTGCGGCCGGGACGCACGATCATTCTCGTGCGCCACACGCTGGTGCAGATCCTGCCCTGTGCGATCCCCTTTTTCTTTTCAGCCCTGATCTGGGTCATGTCCGTTGCGGACAGCATTATGATCGCCAACGGCACGGGTATGATCATACCGCAGATCTCGTCGGTGCTGGTGGCGACGGCTACGCTGTACCTGTTCGGCAGCCGCGGGCTCTGGTACTGTCTGGGCTCCATGTGTCTGGCTAATTTTTGCAGAGTGCTGGTGGTGGTCTGGGAAGGCGGTGTGGGCGCTTTTATGGCGGAGTTTTACACACTGATCGTGACTTTCAGTGTGGAGACCGGGCCCTTGATGGAGGCGCTGGAGATCAACGATCTGACATTTGCTTTCGGGCCTTTTCTGATCTATCTGCTCCTGAAGCGGAAGGAGGTTTCCCACTGGTCGCTCTGGATGCTGGCGGCGTCTTTGCTGTTTGTGATCGGGTTAAAAAGGACTGCTATTCTGGCTGTGCTCCTTAGTGTTCTTGTGGTGTGGATCGTACAGCTTTTGCCGGAGAAGGCCGCCAGACAGACGGCGCTTGTCATCGGTCTGGGTATGCTGTTTGTCAGTTTTATGTATATCGTGGGAATCCGGTATGGTCTTTTTCAATATCTGGAAGCCCACTTCGGGATTGATACCAAGGGGCGGGTGGCGATGTTCATGAATCTGGAGCCCTACTACGATATCAGCATAACTTATATGGGGAAAGGCACCGGTTTTGAGCGGTATGTGGACTGGGCCTCGGGTGAACGCTTTAAGATACCGCAGCGCACCCTCATGCCGATCCATAACGATTTCCTGCGGATGTATCTGAATATCGGTTTCGTCGGTTACTGGATCTGGATCTGGAGCTGGCTGATGGTACGGCTGCGGTACTGGTTTAGACAGGGCGGTAAAAGTGCGGGATGTGTGTTTCTCGGAGTCAGTATCTACTGCTTTACCCTGTTTGCCACGGACAACACGATCTACTATCCGTACACCATGATCGCCTGTGCCCTCGTACCCATGTCCTGTAATCTGGACACACTGGCGCAGAGAGAGCTGGAGAGACACCGGGCCAGATATGAGGGTCAGTGACCGTGCACAAGACCGGTCATGGCCGCGGGATGAAACAATGCATAAGATGAAGTGAAAAATCGGAAATCCGGGAGATGATCGAAAGTGAAAAATAAGGTTAAGAAAATCTGTTTTGCGTCGTCCTCCGGCGGTCATCTGGAGGAGCTTCTGATGCTGCGTCCGTTGATGGAACGCTACAACAGTTTTATTGTCACGGAGAAGACCGCTTATGAGATCGCGGTGCCGGGGATCAGATGTTATTATCTGCAGCAGGTCAACCGCAGGGAGAGAGCCTGTATGCGGCGGCTGATCGTCAATGCGTTCCGCTCTCTTAAAATATTCGTGATCGAGCGGCCGGATGTGGTGATCAGCACCGGTGTTCTGGCGACGATTCCCTTGTGTCTGCTGTGCAGGATATTCGGGAAGAAGCTGGTGTATATCGAATCCTTTGCCAATGTCAGGACGCCCAGCCAGACGGGCAGGCTGATGTACCGGTTTGCGCACCGCTTCTATGTCCAGTGGCCGGAGATGCAGGAATATTATCCAAAGGCTATATACCGGGGCGGCGTTTACTAAAAGGAAAAGAAAGGCAGGGGTGTGAAGATGATATTTGTGACGGTGGGATCGCAGAAGTTCTCTTTTGACCGTCTGCTTACAAAGGTGGACCAGATGGCAGGAGAGCATATGCTTACCGAAGAGGTCTATATGCAGACCGGCAACAGTACCTTTGAACCGAAGAACTGCCACTATCAGCAGTTCTACGACCGGGATAAATTTGCGGAGATGGTGGAGAAATGCAGTATCCTGATCACGCACGGCGGCGTGGGGATCGTGGTGGATGCGGTGAAGCGGGGCAAGAAGGTGATCGTGGTGCCGCGCAGGGCAGAGCTTGGGGAGCATGTGGACGGACACCAGCAGCAGCTGATGGAACAGTTTCACGCGCGGAACCTGATCAGCGCCTGCATGAATGTGGACGATCTGCCCTATCTGCTGCGGATGGCAAATACACGCAAATTCGGTGGTTATCAGTCCAATACGGAGCAGTTTGTGGCCTCTGTGGATGAATTTCTGCAGTCGCTGTAACGCAGCGGAAATGGCAGGCAGCAATATCGCCGATGTTTCGGGCGGTGGAAAGTGGTTATGGCATGATGAAGATACTGGTGATCGGCCCCAGCGAGACGCGGGCCAGAGGCGGGATGTCGGCAGTCATCCGGGAGATCCGGGAGAGTGAGCTGCTGAAAGACGAATTTGAGATTGACACGTTTGCTTCTTACATAGACGGCCCGCTGGCTGTCCGGCTTGTGTACACATTCTGGGGCTGCCTGCGTTTCATGCTGTGCAGCCGCAGGTACGATCTGTTTCATCTCCACACCGCGGAGCGGGGCAGCACCTTCCGCAAGCATTTCTATCTGTGGTGGGCAAAAAGGACAGGCAGGAAGGTGATCGTGCATATTCACGGGGCGGAGTATCTGACCTTTTATGACGGGCTGGGATCTCTGGGCAGACGGGTGGTGGACAGATTTCTGCAGCGGGCGGATCTGGTGCTGGCGCTGTCGGAGAGCTGGAAAAGAGAGCTGGAGGCGCGCTTTTGCATCGACACGTGCAGGACGCTGTATAACGGGGTAGATACGGAAAAGTTCCGGGCAGCGGTGACGGATGTCTCCGCCTGCCGGCATTCTTTCCTGATGCTGGGGAGACTGGGCAGCCGCAAAGGGGTCTACGACCTGATCGATGCGGTGGAGATCGCCTGCCGGAAGAATCCGGAACTGACCGTCTGCATCGCAGGCGACGGCGAAGTGGACAAGGTGCGGGCGCTGGTGGCAGAAAAAGGGCTGGAGCGGCATATCAGTGTGCCCGGCTGGATCGGAGAGACGCAGAAGCTTAAATATTTGAAAAAGGCGGCGGTTTTGGTGCTGCCTTCCTATTATGAAGGACTGCCCATGGCTGTGCTGGAGGGCATGGCAGCGGGCAAAGCCATCATCAGTACGACGGTGGGTGCGATTCCGGAAGTGATCGGCGAAGAGAACGGGATTCTGCTGGAGCCGGGCGACGTGGAAGGGCTGGCGGAAGCAATGCTTGCGTGCAGCGGGAATGTGGAAGCGCTGCAGAAGATGTCCGCAGAGAACCGGCGGAAGGCGGAAGAGACTTTCGGAGTGCGGCGGATGCATGAGAGGCTGGGAGCGTATTATAAGATGGTGGGGGATGTCTGAGACATTTTCTCAAGTGATTGCGGTTGAATCAATGAAATGGCTAAGGAGAGAACGGTATGGAGAAAAAGAGTCCGTTGATCAGTGTGATCGTGCCGGTTTATAATGTGGCGCCTTATATAAGGAGGTGTCTTGACTCCATAGCGGCGCAGACCTATCCGGCGCTGGAGATCATTGCGGTGGATGATGCGTCTACGGACGGGAGCGGACAACTCTGCGATGCCTGTGCAGAGTCGGAAGCGAGGCTGCAGGTGGTACACTTTCCGGAAAACAAAGGGCCTTCTGCGGCCAGAAATGAAGGGATCCGCAGGGCTGCCGGTGCGTATCTTTGTTTTGTAGACGCGGACGACCGGGTGGAGCCGGAGCTCCTCAGCACACTTTATGCGAGTCTGCGGGAGACGGAGGCGGATGTCAGCGCCTGCGGGGCTGACGGTATCAGACTGGCGGGAGGCCCGGCGGGCGTCTTTTCCGGAGAGGAAGCGATCGCGTGCATGGCCAGGGAGGTTCCCTTTAATTATGTGCCCTGGGCGAAGCTCTATGCGGCGGCTCCTGTGAAGGCCTGCCTGTTCGATGAGCGGATTTATTACAGTGAGGATATTCTGTTTCTGTATAAACTGTTTCAGCGCGTAGGGCGTGTCAGTTATGTGCCGGATATTCTCTATCACTATAATAACGACCGGGAAGACAGCCAGGTACACAGCGGCGTGAGCGTCAGGAAACTGACGGCGCTGACGGTCCATGATCATGTCTGCGACCACGCGGGAGAGCGCTTCCCGGAAGCGGCATTGTATTTCCGGCGGCTGTCGCTGGATGTGGATTCCCGCTGGGCCATGCTGACGGTAGAGTCGGACGCGGAGAGACGGCAGATCTTCTCCCTGCTGAAAAGGCTCCAGAGCCATATCAGACGGCATTATGACCGGAAGGCGCTGCAGCTTTTACCGGAGAGAAAAAGCAGGGTGGCAGTGCGCACGCTGTATGCCAGTGTGCCGGTCTTCTGGGGGATGGCGTCCCTTTACAAATATGTTAAACGGTGGTTGAGAAAATAGGAAGGACAGCGCCATCAAAGAAGCAAAAAGCTGCCAAAACAGGGAGAGCAATGCCAGAACAGGGAAAGCAGTGCCAGAACAGGGAGAGCAATGCCAAAACCAGCAGGAGAGCCGGGAACTATGAGACAACATACACCATTGATCAGCATTATCGTGCCGGTCTACAACGTGAAGCCATATCTGGAGAAGTGTCTGGCTTCCATAGCGGCACAGACTTATCCCAATAAAGAAGTCATTCTTGTAGACGACGCTTCTACGGACGGCGGCGGCCGCCTCTGTGACGAGTGGGCGGCCTCTGCAGAGTGGCTTCAGGTGGTCCATCTGCCGCAGAACAGCGGGATATCAGCCGCCAGAAACGAAGGCGTGCGCAGGGCCCAGGGAGAGTTTATCACCTTCATAGATTCCGATGACTATGTGGAACCCCGGCTGCTGCAAAAGCTCTATGATGCGCTGGCAGAAAGCGGAGCGGAAGTGAGCATCTGCGGCACTGACGGGTTAGGGACAGGACAGGAGCCTGCCCGCGTCTATCAAAGGACGGAGGCGGTCTGTGCGATGGCCGGACGAAGCCCTTTTCTGTGGACGGCATGGGGAAAGCTCTATCCGGCGGCGCTTGTAAAAAAGTATCCTTTTGACAGTCGCGCCCTGTGCTGCGAAGATCTGCTTTTTTTCTATCAGATTCTGGGAGAGATCAGCTGCATCAGTTACGTGCCGGACAGGCTGTATCACTATGTATACAGGGCGGGCAGTCTGATCAACAACGGCATTGATGAGAGACGGTGTACGGTCCTTGCGGTGCTGGATCATATCTGTGAGGATGCGCGGCACAACCTACCGGAGACGGCGGACGGCTTTGCACAGCTGGCGCTGGATACGGCCGTGCGTCTGGGGATGCAGGCTGTGGAGGCGGGCAGTGCACAGAAAGATCTTTTCGGTTATCTGCGGCGGTTTCGCCGGCACTGCAGACGACATTTCAGCCTGAATGCCCTGCGGCTCTGTCCTCACGGTAAGGGGATGACGGCGCAGCTGCTGTTGTATGGAAACACGGCGGCATTCTGGTGCATGGCCGTTGTTTACAGGCAGTTAAAGAAGTGGAAGCGGAGTGGTGATGCGGATGGACAGAACTGAAAATACAGTCAAAAATGTAACCTTTTCCATGCTCAGCGAGTTCATGCTGGCAGTGCTTAAGTTTGTATCCCGTTACGTGTTCGTGCAGATCCTGGGGAAAGAGTATCTGGGGCTGGACGGCCTGTTCACCGATATCCTGGCGGTGCTGTCTCTGGCGGAGCTGGGATTTTCCGTCTCCATCACGTACAGTCTCTACCGCCCGGCGGCCGAGGGGGACCGGGAGCTGATCAAATCGCTGATCCGGTTGTACCGCCGTGTCTATCAGATCGTGGGGGTGACGGTCCTGACGGTGGGAGCCGGTCTGACGCCCTTTCTTGATTTTTTCGTCAAAGAGATGCCCGAGGATATTCCGTATATTCCGCTGATCTATCTGCTGAATGTGCTCAATACCGGCGTGGCTTATTTTTTTACCTATAAATCCACACTGTTGTTTGTATATCAGAAGAAGTATATCGACACCATGATCCGTGCCGGGCTGACGCTGCTTGTCAATGTGGTGCAGATCGTGGTGCTGGTGGTGAGCGGCAATTATCTGTACTATCTCTGTATTCTGGTGGCCGGCACGGTGCTGCAGAATGTGGCCGTGGCGGTGAAGGCGGACAGGCTTTATCCGTATCTGCGGGAAAAGGAGGTGCGCCCGCTGCCGGGGGAGATCCTGCAGGATATCCGGCGCAATGTGAGCGCCATGATCTTAAACCGTGTGGGAGCAGCGGCGGTGTTCAGCACGGACAACATTCTGATCTCCAAGTTTGTGGGCATCATCACCACCGGACTGTATTCCAATTATGTGATGATCCGGGGGTTCTTAAATCTGATGGTAAGTGCGCTGTTTAACGCGCTTACCCCTGCGCTGGGCAGTCTGGTCGCCACGGAGACGGAAGAGGCGAAAAGAGAGGCATTCAGGCGGCTGGATTTCTTCGGGGCGTGGCTGTTTGGCTGGCTGAGTATCTGTCTGCTGTGGCTCTTTGATCCTTTTATCACGCTCTGGCTGGGTGAGGATTATCTGCTGCCCCGGCCGGCGGTGATATTGATCGTCGTTAATTTCTATGTGAACAGTATGCGCATTCCGGTGGCAAAGACCAGAAGCGCCATGGGGCTGTTCTGGGACGAACGCTACAAGTCGATCCTGGAAGCCATAGTCAATCTTGTCGTTTCTGTGCTGCTGGCGCAGAGGTGGGGAATCGTGGGCATTCTCGCCGGAACCCTGATCAGTTCGGCGGCGCTGCCTTTCTGGATTGAGCCGCGGGGGCTGTACCGGTACGGTTTCCGGCAGTCTGGAAGAGAGTATTTCGTGCGTTATTTTCTGCGTCTTGTGGTGACCGTGGGCGCCGGCGCACTGACCGGGCTGCTGTGCCGGATGACGGGGGAAAATATCGGCGGATTTCTGGTAAAGGGGCTGGTCTGCCTGGTGGTGCCGAATGCAGTTTATGCGGTCGCATACCGCCGCACGGAGGAATGCCGTTTTCTGGGGAGGACAGCCCGGTCTGTTCTGCTGCGGCGTTAAAGAGAATAATTGTGCGGTTTTGCTTAAGAAAATGATACAAAAAGCCGATAACATCAATATAATATAGCGGGGTGAAAAGGATTTTACCCGTATGGAACAGACGGCAGGCAGTCATGAAGGACAAGGAGGTTACGATTCATGCAGATCAGAGCGAACGAGAACGAGAATCAGGTGATTCAGGTCAGCAGCAGCGCCCGGGCGAGAGCACAGGAGAGGGCCGGCCGGAATGGACAGGAAGAGCAGAAGAGAAATACCATTTTCATGGGAGATCTGAATGTTAAGAAGGATCCGATCACCCAGCGCAAACAGTATGCGCAGCAGAAGGCGCTCAAGATGGTGGGCGATGCCTGGGATGTTGACCGGAAGATCGACCAGAACATACAGGATATCCGGGATAAGCTGAGGCAGCTGGAGGATGAGTATGTGGAGAATCTGGGGTATATAGCGGAGGGAGATGCCCAGAAGGAGCAGCTGCGTCAGCAGTACAATGTGGCGCCGGATTCCCAGGAGCAGAAGGATCTGGAACTGCTTCAGAAGAAAGCCGATTACATGCGGCATCCGGATGAGGTAACGCTGACGGAGGAAGAGCGGGCGCGGCTTAAGGCGATAAGCGGTCGTCCGCCCGAGACGAAGGAAGAGGTTGAGCTTCTGCAGCGGAAGGCTGATGCGGAGAAATTCGGGCTTGAAGTTGAATGGACGGAGGAAGAGGAAGCGCTGCTGAAAGAGATGGAGGGTGTGCCTTTAACGGAGTATCAGGAACGCTGCCTGAAGATCGACGAATATCAGAAGATCTATGAGAGCAGAAACGACGTGATCAAAGACCAGATCGCCGCTTATAACGGTTCGATTCGTGCCACCAGGCTGGAACGGCTGAAGTTCCGCGAGATGGAGAAGGCGCAGAAGAAAGCCGAGGAGGTGATGGAGGCGGCCGGCAAGGAGATAATCGGTATGCTTATGGAAGAAGCCAAGGATCACGTGGACGAGGAGATGGAAGAGACGAAGGAGGAGGCCGAGGAGAAAGCGGAAGAAGAGGCCAGTCAGGAAGAGAAAATCGAAGAGCGGAAAGAAGACACGGCGGAGCTGGAGCAGCGGATCGACGAAGCGCACAGGGAGAATGAAGCGCGCGAAGAACTGCGCAGGGAGGCCGAGGAGCGGTCGAGAGAGGATGCGGTCCTGCTGGGTGATATCATGGAGGCCGGCATGGGTACGGGCAGTCTTTCCGATGTGAAGTTTGACGTGAAGAATATGCTGCATAAGATGAAGCTGCTGGAAGAAGACCTGAAGGGAAGTATCGTTGACGAGGAGACCTGATCTGTGACAAAAAAAGCATGTTTCGTGACATGAAAAGGAATAAAAAGGATATCCGTGCCGATATACTAACAGAACAGTGCGGCGGCATAAGCGGCACAAAGAAGCACCCGGCCGGGGAGTGAGGCTGTCTCAGGCGGCGGATTCCGGCAGGGCGGTACACGAGGGGAAACATGAATATTGCGGTTTGCGATGACGAAGTAAGAGGGAGAGAAAGGATTCTAACCTTACTTGAGAAGGAGTTTTCTCAGGCACAGACATGTGAATTTGATTCAGGGATGAAATTGATAGAAAGTGTAAAAGAGGGATACCGGCCGGATATCGTGCTGCTTGACATCGCGATGGAAGGGATGGACGGTATGGAGACGGCGAGGCGTCTTAAGGAACTGGCGGATGCGATCCTGATCTTCGTAACGGGTGTAAAGGAACAGGTCTTTGATGCCTTTGACGTGGGCGCTTTCCATTATCTGATGAAGCCGGTGGATCAGGACAAGATGCTGGACGTCCTGCGGCGGGCCGAGCAGGAAGTGGAGAAGCGGAATGCCGGGCCGCGTTATCTTCTGGTGAAGGCGGAGGGAAGCCACCGCCGGATACCGGTGGAAGATATTCTCTATGTGGAGAACAGCGGACGCAAGGTGATCCTGCATATGAGATCGGAATCTCTGGAATACTATGAGAGGATGAATCATCTGCAGGAAGTGCTGGGTGACGGATTTTACCGCTGCCACAGGGGCTATCTGGTGGCATTGTCCGCCATCAGCGGTTATGACCATGAGAGCATCACCGTAAGCACGGGAGACCGGATCTATCTGGCGAAGCAGAAATACGGTGAGTTTGTGAAGCTGTACTGCAGGTTTTTGAAGGAGTAGTGAATATGACACTGGATGTGGCCGGACTGGTAGAGCATGTGATGAAAGCATGGCTTCTGCTGTATTTGTGTCAGGACAGTATTGCGTTGAGAGAGAAGTATCGTTCCATAGGGAAGATACTTTTTTTCTTACAGACATTTCTTGTCGGATATTGGATTTCGGAGTCGGTCTGGGTCAACAGAATACTTTATGGCAATGAGGAAGGCATGGTGAGGGACAGCAGCTACAGCATCGTGAAGCTGGCGGTCCTGATGTGCTGCAGCTTTCTGGCGATGGATCTTTTCTACCGGGGCAGGAAGCTGGCGAAGCTGTATCTGCTGCTTGTCTTTTATGCGGTGTATGAGATGTCCAGGATGACGCTGCACAGCGTCTGGTCGGTTACGACGCTGAGCCTGCTGGACCATCTGTATGAGCTGATCATGGTGGAGGTGCTCGATCCGGAGCGGTTTGTGACGATCGCCGTGCACCTGCAGAATTACAGCATGTGGTTCTTTGTGGCAGGCTATCTTGCGCTCATGTATGTGATGCTAAAGGCGTACAGGCGATATCTGACGGCTTCCGGCCCGGTGGACGGCATAGGCAGGCAGGGGCTGTGGTTTCTGATGCTGACACCGGTCATTGCCCTGGCTTTTGATGTGTCCTGGCGGATTTCCTTTTTCAGGCAGAAAGGGGCGGAAGTGGAATTTCTGTATGAAGAGCACGGCAGCATGTATGTGGTGGTGCCGGTGATCGCGCTTTTGTGCCTTTCCTGTATTGTCTTCAGCCGGAAGATCTACAGCGATCTGGTGCAGGTGGAGGAACAGAAGAACGGCCTGCTGTTTTACAGACAGCAGCTGACGGATATGACGGAGCATGTCAGGGAACTGGAACAGCTGTATGACGGGATACGCGGAATGCGTCACGACGTCAACAATTATGTGGCGGATATGGAACAGCTGCTGTGCGCCAGTGCAGGTGAGGGGCAGCTGCCGGAGCAGGTGAGGCAGGAAGCGGCGGGCTATCTGCGGCATATGCAGCAGGCGGCGGCCAGACTGTCCCTGCAGTTTGCAACGGGGAATCCGGTAACGGATGTTATTTTAAATCGGAAAGGCCAGATCTGTGAACAGGAGCATATTGCGCTGGAGGGAGAGCTGCTCTATCCTGCCAGTCTGGGCATCGAGGCTTTTGATCTGGGGATTCTGCTCAACAATGCGCTGGATAATGCCATAGAAGCCTGTCGGAAAATACCGGCAGGCGGGGAGAAGCTGATCCGGTTTCGGGGGTATGCGAAGGGGCGGATGTTCTTCGTCGTGGTGGAGAACAGTTACGACGGGCATATTCTTCCGGCGGGGATGGACCGCCTGCAGACGACCAAAGCGGATGCACAAAGCCACGGACTGGGCATGAGCAATATGCGCAGCTGTGTGGAGAAATATTACGGAACGATGCAGTACGAGGCGGGAAGCGGCAGATTCGTGCTGACGATCATGCTGCAGGGGGCAGAGCGTGCATAGATTCCGGAACCGTTTATGACGAGAAAACGTGCGGTTGGTTACAATCCGCTTCATTTTATCGAAAAACGAACGATATATTTACTGTAAGGGGAATGACATTTCTTTATAAAGTGAAGACAGAAGGGAGACGACATATGAGAATTCCAAGAAATTATTCCAGTGCCCTGCTGAGCGGGAGAAGCAGGACCGGCGGCAACTATTCGCTGCTGCAGAGTGCTCTGAGTAAGACCAGCAGAGGCAAGAGGCTGAGCCGGAGTGCACAGCTGCTCAGTGGATTACAGAGGAAGAACAATATTTTCGCCAACGGGACACAGACTTCGGCCGAGGCGCAGAAGTTATATTATAATATGAAATATCATGCAGGACAGGTCTGTGATTATGGCAATAAACTTGCAGATCAGGGGAAAGATTCCCTTTTTGCCAAGGCGAAGGAGAGCGGCAGCAATGCGGAGATCGTGGCAAACATCAAAGGGTTTGTCGGGCAGTATAACAGTATGCTGGAGAATCTGCGGGATTCGGGGACGCGGACGGATTCCAATTATCTGAACCAGCTCAACAGTATTTCCGGTCTGAACAGTTCCGAACTGTCGGCCTGCGGTGTGACCAGAAAGTCCGACGGAACGCTTGTCGTGGATGAGAAGAAGCTGGAGGCTGCGGATCTGGAGACGCTGGAGAAGGCGTGGGGCGGTAAGAGCGGTTTTGCGGGCAGGACAGCCCTGTGGGCGGATTCCGTGGAGACGACCGCGGAGCGCAGCATGGAGGCGCAGGCAAGCACAAGCTACAGTAAGCTGTTCAACAATTACGGGAACAGCGGGAATTATTTTAACTTTTTCGGCTGAGAAAGTGGAGGGCTCATAACCTGACGGCAGGTTATGAGCTGTTTCCTGTTTCAGGGGAAGTGTTTTTTGGTTAAGGCCCGCACGCGCCGTGACGGGCGGGAAGAAGGATGGCTGGCATGGCATTGAATCGGATCAACTGGACACCGAAGGAGCAACTGTTTGATTATCATGTGCTTACATGGAAGACCTCGCATTTACACCCGAAGACGAAGGTCGGCGTGAGCGGCGGGGTGGAGCTGCGTGAGCGGGCAGGCGGTGCGGCTGCATCTACGCCGGAATCTGCGCAGCCGGAAGGCATCGTGCCGGGATATGGCCGGCGCGACAGCAGATACAGAAGCGGCGGTCTGGGGCGCGACGGTATGGCACAGGACGGGGATCGTGTGGCTGTTTCGGCGTATCAGTCGAGGCGTCAGGGTTCGGGGCAGGTGCAGGCGGCGGCCGCTGTCGCGATGCCTTGTGCTGACGCCCAGACACAGGCAGCCATGCAGACGGCAGTTTTACATAACATACAAGACGCGGCGCATACGTTCAGTGCAGGCCGGACGGTGCGGAAGGCCGGCGGCCGGATGAAGGAGATCATCGTCAGACTGCGGGACATGTACCGGAGAAAGCAGGAAAAGGCTGCGCGGCTTATGAAAGGGAATCATGCCGCGCAGCAGCAGAAGGAGCGGCAGGGCACCCGCAGGGTCAGCCGGGAGGAGGTGCTGGCCATGCAGGGGGAGAATCATTATCTGCTGGACTCTTATGACAAAAACGGGCAATACAGTACGCTTGGCAAAGGGAAGTATTAATGTAATTTTTAGATTCCGTTTATTGTTTTTGAGCCTGTTCTGCGTTATAGTAGCAGAGGAAACAACATAACGGAGGATAAAGACAGAATGACAGCAAATCCCTTTTTTCCATTAGATGAAATGAGTACGGAATCGGAGCATACCGAGATGATGGTATTTCCGCAGGTGGATCAGTCGATCTATGAGAGGCGGCGACAGATGGTGGACACCGTGGTAGATTATAAAGAAATGCGTATGCGTTACAGCTGCGCCATCAAGGAAGTGCGTACCAAATTTGACGTGCTGAATTCGGAATTCAATGTGCGCTATCGGCGCAATCCGATCACGTCCATCAGTTCCAGACTTAAGAGCAGTTCAAGCATCGTGCGTAAGCTGGACGGCAAGAATTTGAGTTTCTCGGTGGAGAATGTTGAGAATAATCTGTTCGATGTGGCCGGCATACGTGTGGTCTGTTCTTATGTGGATGATATTTATATGCTTGCTGAGGCGCTGGCCAAGCAGGATGATATCACGGTGCTCAAAGAGAAAGATTATATCAAGCATCCGAAGCCCAACGGATACCGCAGTTACCATATGATCGTCAGCGTACCGGTCTTTTTCTCGGACCGGACCAACAATATGGCGGTGGAAGTGCAGATCCGCACGATAGCGATGGACTTCTGGGCGAGTCTGGAGCACCAGCTTAAGTATAAGCAGGAGGTGCCGAATCAGGTGGAGATCGTGCGTCAGCTGAGCGAGTGCGCGGAACAGATCGCTTCCGTGGACCGGCAGATGTGGCGGCTGCGGGAACAGATAGAGAAGTCCGAGGATATTCCGACCGAGGAAGAGATCCTGCTGGAGAAACTGAGCAGGATCGACATAGCGATCAATGAGTAGGAATAAATATTTAGTGTTTTCTGAATCCTGAAAAGCGTTGGTAATACAGCGTTTTTCAGGATTTTTCTTTTTTAGTGGCTACAAATTGGCTACATTTGCAGCGATTTTTGTAGCCAGAGGCTCACGGCATAATGCCGTCAAGCTGTCTGGCTACCTCCACCTGCTTGTTGGGGTACAGGTGGCTGTACGTGTCCATCGTTGTCTGCACCTTTTCATGTCCGAGCCGCTCCGCGATCAGCAGCGGAGAGAAGCCCATCTCCACCAGCAGGCTGGCGTGGCTGTGGCGAATGTCATGCACCCGGATGCGCTTTACCCCCCCCCGATGCCTTGCAGCCATACTCCATTTCGTGATACAGAAAGCTCTTAGTGTAGGGAAAGAGCCGGTCGTCCTTTTGCAGCCCGTAGCAATGGGACATATACTCCTGTAAACAGGTGCAGAGTCCATCAGGGATAGGGATGGTGCGGTTGCTCTTAGGCGTTTTCGGCGTGGTGACGATGTCCTCTCTGCCGAGACGCTGATAGCTCTTGCTTACCGTCAGGGTTTTCTTTGAAAAGTCGATGTCCGACGGCGTAAGCGCCAATAGCTCTCCTTCACGGATTCCGGTGAAGTACAAGGTCATAAATACCGCGTAGCTGGCAGGCCGGTCTTTCATGACCTCAATGAATGTCTGAAACTCCTGCCTTGTCCAGAACAGCATCTCATCGGCGTGTTTCTTACCCATGCTCCCTGCCTTGTGGCATGGATTCTCTTTCAGTCCATAGTACTTGACTGCGTAGTTGAAAATTGCTGTGAGCTGGTTGTTGATGCACTTGAGATAGGTTTGGGAGTAGGGCTTGCCGCTTTCATCGCGGTAGCTGGTCAGAGAGTTCTGCCACTGGCGCACATGAGTGGGCTTGATCTCGTTCAGCGGGATTTTCTTGAAGAAGGGCGTTACCTTCAGGTCGATCAGCCATTTCTTGCTGGCAACGGTGGAGGGCTTGAGGCGGTGCTCCATATCCTTGACATACAAAGCGATGAAGTCGCCGAAGGTCATACCGAGGCTGCCTGTGGATTGGCTGATGAAGTCACGTTCCCATTGAAGGGCTTCCTTTTTGGTGGCGAAGCCGCGCTTCTTTTTGTGGATGGTCTTGCCTGTCCAATCCGTTACCCGGATCTGCGACATCCAGCGACCGGTGTCGCCGTCTTTTGTTACTGACATTTTTACCTCCTTCCCTCAAGAATCAGGCTTTGATAGGGTTATTTACTCATTACTCTCGTTTTTACCATATTCCTTTTCCAAAAGCTCCGTCCGTCTTGCAATCAGTTCGTCACGGTCAAGTTCTTCTGGTTCTGTGCATTTGACTGCGTTCGCGGCATAGTATGCAAGCGTCTGCTCCTTCCAGCGCTTATATGCTGCCTGCGTGGAGTTATGGGCGCGAAGCTCGCTGCGCTCATCCTCCCATTGTTCAAGGAACAGGCACATATCTGCGTTGAACTCTGCCGTGCTCTTTCCATCAAAGGAAACCGAGCACTCCCATTGTTTGCTGCGGGGCGGCTTCTGCACATTGATCTTGAAGTCGATGCCCTCTACCGTTTCCAGCTTAAAGAGGAAGTCCATTACGTCGGCAAGCGTCCTGATCTGTGTCGTGCTGGATTCATACCCAAGAATATAGGTTGAGGTCGTGTCCAGCAGGTCTGCGATCTGATTGACAACGGCAATCGACACTTCAATCTCTCCGGTTTCGTACTTCTGTACGGTGCGGAGGGATTTTTTAAGCATTTGTGCCAGCTCGGTCTGGTTCAGCCCCTTCCGTTTTCGGAGTTGCTTAATTCTCTGCCCGATGGCGGGATAATCGAAATTGTCCATATCTGATTCACCTCGTCCATATCATACCACAGAATAAAGCGAATTGCAAGTACATATTTTTATTTCGTAAAGGCTTGACAGATGCACCTTGTATGCGTATAATGAATGTGTACTTAGGATACGCTTTTCAACAGAACTGGCAGAACGAGAATGAATGGAAGATGCGTAATCCGAGAAAAATACTTTGAAACAGGAGGTACTATGAGAGCACAGTTTATCACAGCGTCAGAGGTGGCGGAGATCATGGGCATCAGCCGCAGCAAGGCGTATCAGATCGTCCGGGAAATGAACAGGGAGCTGGAAAGCCCAAGGCTATCTGACCGTTGCCGGAAAATGCCCTGCCCAGTATTTCAAGCAGAAGTTCTACGGCTTCCAGATTCCCGGAGGTGAGCGAAATGACGGGAAATGAGAAAACGACCGCCCTCATCCCATCTGTTGGCGCAGATGGAGGGCAGCCGCCTCACGATTCAACTAACCAGAGCATACCACATGAAACCTGCGAAAGCAATCCCCCGGAGGAAAATATTGAGGAAATGCGTGAGAAAATCCGTCGCATGAACGATCCGCGTTATCTTCATACGGTTTCCATGACAGAGCTGTATCAGACCGCCTACAAGAGCAGGCCGCCCATCATCGACGGCTTGCTCTACGCGGGAGCGTATATCCTCGCAGGAGCGCCCAAAATCGGAAAATCATTTCTGGTAGCGCAGCTTGCCTACCATGTCAGCACAGGGCAAAGGCTGTGGGGCTATGAAGTCCATCAGGGTACGGTTCTGTACCTTGCACTGGAGGATGATTTCCAGAGAATCCAGAGTCGAATGTTTATGATGTACGGCGTGGCGGATACCGCCAGCCTGCATTTTGCAACGGCAGCAAACAAAATCGGAAACGGTCTTGACGAGCAGCTTGAGAATTTCATAAAGGAACACCCCGACACGAAGCTGGTTATCATTGACACCATGCAGAAGATCAGAGAAGCTGGCGGCGAGGCTTACAGCTACGCCAGCGACTATGAGATCATCGGCAAGCTCAAGCGTTTTGCGGACAGACACAGCATTTGCATCGTTACCGTCCATCACACAAGAAAGCAGCCAGCCGGGGACAGCTTTGAAACGATCTCCGGCACAACAGGACTTCTCGGTTGTGCAGACGGAGCACTCCTGATGCAGAAGAAGAAACGGACTGCATTGGAGGCCACGGTCGATGCGGTGGGGCGAGATCAACAGGATCAGATTCTATATCTGAAAAAAGATGCCGACACGCAGATATGGAGCCTTGAACGGACAGAGAACGAGCTGTATCAGGAGCCGCCCGACCCGGTATTGGATACGGTTTCCCAGCTTGTTTCCTACGAAAGCAGAGAATGGACAGGCAGCCCGACTGAGCTTGCGGAGACGGTCAACACAGGCATGGCGGCAAACGCTCTCACCAAATACCTGAACGTTAAATCCGGCAGGCTACTGGACGAGTACCATGTGAAGTACGAGAACAGAGCAAAACACTCCGGGCGGCAGGTGAAACTCACCTATATGGTCATCGACAATGTAGAGTACGAAGTAATCGAATGAGGACGGCGCGACGGCTGCGACGGTTGCAACGGTTGCAACGGTGAAAATGATACTGTCAGAGCAACCGTCGCTATCGTTGCGACCGTCGCGGAAAGGAAAGGATAGGAAAATGAAAAGCGTACAAATTCCCTATGATCTCTTCATCGACCTCACCATGTACCATCTGCGGGGCGAGGATGATTACGAAGAGGAAATCCGTCAGGGCTTAGAGCAGAAGCTCGACGCCATGCTGAACCGGCAGCTCTATTCCAGCTATAAGACTGCCCCTACCGAGGAAGAACGCGAACAGGCGCGGCAGGAATATCTTGACCGGCGCGGCGTTCCGCAAAGCTATCGCTGGACTACTCCTCCTTGGGAGCTGTGACAGGAGCGTGCCACGCTCCTGTTGCTGGAGGACAAGGCAAAGCATTGGCTGACACAGCCCCTCACATCCCCGTCCCCATCGAAAAACCCGCAGATTTTGAGATGGATGGCAGAGAGGATTTTCAAAATTCTCTCTGCCTGTGGGCGGCAGCGTTGAAGCAAATTCGATTGCTGAAAGGCTGGCGGTCACGCCGTGGATTTTGCAAAGTGGGTACTACTTGCAAGCCACGGCAGAGGCTTCCGCAGAAGCCGCATTCCCCGTTCCCCCTCGGAGAGCCCACGATACTTTGCAGCCGCAGGATGAAAGTATCATAGTGGGTTATTACACTTCCGCAGAAGTGCCTCCCCGAAAGCTGCCCCGTCCTGCACAATCTGAAATCAGGAGGTAAACTGCCTATGGCAAGAGGCGACGGTATCCATCGTACCAACGCAAGAAATATGAGGCTGACCGCTGCCAGAATCGGCAACGCGCAGCAGCACAACGAACGGGAAAAGGAATCCTATGTCAATCAGGATATTGTCCCGGAGAGAACGCACCTCAATGTCCATTTCAAGAAACCGACCGCCGGATATGCGGAGATGTTTGAGCAGTTGAAAAAGGACGGGATCATCTCCACCCGTGGATTGAAAGAGGATGCCTTTCTCTACGGCGAGCTGGTCTTTGACGTAAACACCGCCTATTTTCATAATCACGGCGGCTATGACTTCGCAAAACAATTTTACACCGACGCATACAAATCCGCAATAGAAATCGTCGGCGGCGAGCAGTATATCCTTTCGGCGGTCATGCACGCCGACGAGCGCAACCGCGCCATGTCCGACGCGCTGGAGCAGGACGTGTACCACTATCACCTTCATGTGGTCTACATTCCCGTCGTGGAAAAGCAAATCCTGTGGTCGAAACGCTGCAAGGATAAATCGCTGGTGGGTACGGTCAAGGAAACGATACAGCAGGTCAGCATGAGCAAAAAGTGGGATTCCAAGCCCGCGCTGGACGAGCATGGGAAACCGCTGCTGAACGCAAACGGGAAAACTGTGCTCCAAAAATCCTATTCCGTTCTGCAAGATGATTTCTTCGCTGCCATGCGAAAGGCAGGGTATGACGATGTGGAGCGAGGCGAACGCGGCAGCTCCGAGGAACATCTGACGGTGACGCAGTTCAAGGTGCAGCAGGAACAGGCGCGGCTGGCAGAATTCACAGAGCAGAACCGTCAGCAGGAAAAACAGGCAGCAACGCTTGGGAGCAAAATTGAAAAAATCCAGAATCAGCGGGTCGATGTGCGGTCTATCGAAAAAATCGTGGCAACGTCCATTCCCTTCTCATCCAAAGTTGCCGTGGAGCGTGAGGACTTTGACCGACTTTCCACTCTGGCAAAGAAGTACGTTACAGCAGAGAAAAAGGAATCCAAACTGCAAAAGGCGGTGGATGCGGCAAACAAACTGATTGCAAAGCTCAAGGCTGAGATTGACAGTTTGAAACAGGAAATTTCTGATTATAAGTCTGTCCACAGCAAGCTCCGTGCGGCAGAATTGGAGCGTGAAAATACGGAGCTACGCGGGAAAGTCCGCAGCTATGAGGATGTAATTCAGCGTAATAATCTGTGGCGATTCTTCCATCCGCTCAGAGAAAAAGCGGTCACGAGGGACGAAGCTCGCTGATTCCTGTGTAGAGCCGGAAAAAACGCATTTTATCGAATGGGAGCGCGTCGGACAGGGCAGACATCGTCCGGCGCGCTCCTGTTTGAAAATCGCCATTTTTCCCAAGTCAAGAGCCGAAGAAAATCCCCGAAAAACACCCCTATTGCGTGACAGAGTCGCAGAAAGGATAAGCCTATGAGAACAGGACCTACCAAGCAGGAAAAGACCACCGAAATCTATTTTGACGAGAAAGACCCCACCATCTTCATCCGCACCCACAACACCGACCTCAAAAACAGGCTGACCGCATACAGCCGCAAACACCCTGCCGTCTGCAAGCTGACGGACGTAGACCCGGACACGGGCTGCAAGGAATTTGAGATTGAAAAGGGACGCTTCTCTTTCCGGCTGACCGCCCCATACAGAGAGGAACGCCGCAGGGCGGCAAGCGAAGCGGCGAAAAACGAATAAAAGGGTTTTAGGGCTTCGTTGATTGTTGCATTGGCAACCCCACCACAATGGTAGTGCCCTTCTCCGAACTTTTCTCTACCCAAACGGAGCCGTCGTGGAGGTCGGCGATCTCCCATACCAGTGAGAGCCCCAGTCCTGCGCCACCGTATTCCCGGCTGCGAGACTTGTCCACCCGGAAGAAGGGCTGGAAGATACTGCGCTGATACACCTCCGGGATGCCGCAGCCGGTGTCGGAGACGCGGAGCAGGAGCTTTTCCAACTCCTGAGTGACAGAAACCCGTACCGAGCCGCCCGGCCGGTTGTACTTGACAGCATTCTCCGTCAGGTTGAAGATCAGCCGGTAGATCAGTGCATCGCTGCCGGTCATAATGCCGTCGCCCTCCGCCGTCAGCGTGACGCCGAGCTTATCTGAGAGCGGCGCAAGATCTGTGAAGATCTCCTCGATCATGGGAGCGAGCTGGATCCGCTCGTTCCGCGCCACCTGCCGCAGATTGCTCATCTCCAGCAGTGTCCTGGTCATCTGTATCAGCCGTTCCGTCTGCTCACGCAAAAGCGTGAGGAACTCCGCCGTCTCCGGTCGCACATCAGGATGCTCCGCGGAAAACAGCTCCAACTGCGCCTGCATTAGTGCCAGTGGCGTGCGCAGCTCGTGGGCGGCGTTGCCGGTGAACTGCCGCTGGGCGGAAAAGGCGTTGTTCAGCCGCTCCAGCATCTGGTTGAACGAGCGGCTCAGCTGCCGGAACTCCGAAATAGCATCTTCATCGATCCTCATATCGGCAAGATTGTTCAGCTGCACCTGCTCCACCTGCGAGGTAAAGCTGCGCAGGGGCTTGAGAGCGCGTCCGCTGACGAAATAGGCGAGGATGCCGCTGAGCAGCGTTACCGCCGCCGTGATGTACCAGTTGGTGGTGCGGAAGTGCCCCTGCACCCCATCGACGACGATGGTCAACTCCTCGTTGGGCGCTATGAGCTGCGGGTCAAAGCTCGCCGCTCCGCCATCATTCAGGATCACCGTGCCGCCGCCTTGTAAACTGTCCGCAATGGTGTCCATATAGTACACACCGGAGGAGCACAGCAGCAAATTCATGGCCACGCAGGTGATGCCGATGAGCAGGACGGACATCAGCGTGATGCGCCACTGCAGGGAAAGCCGCTTCATTCCTCCTCGCCTCCCATCAGATAGCCCTCGCCGATGCGGTTGCGGATGGGGTCATAGCCCAGCACGGCGCGGAGCTTTTTGCGCAGGGCGGAGATGTGGACGCGAATGGAATTGCTGAAGCTGTCCACGCTATTGTCCCAAACGTGATCCATCAGCTCCTCCTGACTTACTGGCCTTCCTTGATGCACCATCAGGTATTCCAGGATTCCCGTTTCCTTCCGGGTGAGCGTCAGCGTCTGCCCGTTGACGGTGGCGGTACGGGAGCGGGTGTCAAAGGTCAGGCCTCCGCAGCTTAGCAGCACATCCTGCTGGGTGAACTGCCGCAATGTCAGGCTGCGGATGCGGGCCTCCAGCTCCGCCAAGTGGAAGGGCTTCGCCAGATAGTCGTTCGCCCCGGCATCCAGCCCCTGCACCTTGTCCTCCACTTCGCTGCGGGCGGAGAGGATCAGCACCCGCGTCTCCCGGTCGGTCTGCCGCAGGGTGCGCAGCACCGTCATGCCGTCCTTTTTCGGCAGATTCAGATCAAGAAGCACCAGATCGTATCGTTCCACGCCCAGAAGCGCCAGCGCCTTTTCGCCGTCATAGCAGTAGTCCACGCTGTAGGCCAGCCGCCGCAGGCTGCGAACGATGGTCTCGCACAGGGCGCGTTCATCTTCAATTACTAAAAGGTGCATGAGAGCCCTCCTTTTTATTTCTTCGTTTTTGTGTTGCTTTCATTATAGCAAAAACAGATAAGGTTTGCGTTAAGTTTTCGTTTTTAACAGAAACTTTAACTCTCCCGCGCTATGATGGGGGCAGAAAATCGGAAAGGGTGATGAAAAATGAGCTGCGGGAAAAAGGCCGCGGCGCAGATCGTGCTGCTGATGGCCGGAGCCGCCATGCTGTGCTTTGGTGTCTGGCGGGGCGAGGCGGCGACAGTGCTGAGCAAAGCAATCAAATTATGTCTGGAGTGTGTGGGCATTGGGTAAAAAGTTTTCAGGCGTTTCACAGACCATGTCCCGCTTCCGGGGCTGGATTCAGGCGGGGGCGACGCTGCTGACCAACCTGCATCTGCCGAACTTTCTCAAGGGCGGACTGTATCAGGGGACGGGGAAGACCGTCTGCGTGCCGGGGCTGAACTGCTACTCCTGTCCGGCGGCGTCCGGGGCCTGCCCCATCGGGGCGTTTCAGGCGGTGGTGGGGTCTTCCAAGTTCAGCTTCTCCTACTATATCACAGGCTTCCTCATTCTGCTGGGCGTGCTGCTGGGGCGCTTTATCTGCGGCTTTCTATGCCCCTTCGGCTGGTTTCAGGAGCTGCTGCACAAAATCCCCACTAAGAAGCTTTCCACAAAGAGGCTGAAGCCGCTGACATACCTGAAATACGCTGTCCTGCTGGTGATGGTTTTCCTGCTACCGGCGTTCCTTGTGAACGATGTTGGCATGGGAGATCCGTTCTTCTGCAAATACCTCTGCCCCCAAGGCGTGCTGGAGGGAGCCATCCCGCTGTCCCTTGCCAATTCCGGCATCCGGGCGGCGCTGGGCAAGCTGTTTACATGGAAATTCAGCATCCTGCTGTCGGTGATTGCGCTGAGCGTACTGTTCTACCGACCGTTCTGCAAGTGGCTCTGCCCGCTTGGCGCGTTCTACGCGCTGTTCAACCGGGTGTCCCTCTTCCAGATGAAGGTGGATAAGAATAAGTGCGTCTCCTGCGGGAAATGCGCCAGAGCCTGCAAGATGGATGTGGATGTGACGAAAACGCCCAACCATACCGAGTGCATCCGCTGCGGAATGTGCATCCGCGCCTGTCCGACGAAAGCCGTGTGCTTCCGCTACGGCTTCGGAGACGGTAAAGATAAGGCAAAAGCAGCGGAAACGCTACAGACAAACAACAATAACAGGGAGGAATAAAACGAATGAAGATGAATAGGACGAATACTGCCGGCAGAATTCTGGCGCTGCTGCTTACTGCACTGATGGTGCTCTCTCTGGCAGCCTGCGGCACAAAGGGCGGAGACAAAATGGACGGAATGAGCAGCGAACCGAAGAATGCCGAGGAAGCGGTTGCCATGCACAAGGAGCTGATGGCGCAGGAAAATGCCATTCTCTCGGAGGACACAGCGCTTTGGGAAAAGGTTTTCATGGCGGCCGACAAGGGCATGACCATGCAGGAGGACGACAAAAACTATGGTGAGTTCTTGTTGGACACCATCGAAGGTTCCAAAGATCAGTTTACGGAGGATGAGCTGAAGCTGCTCAAGGAGGCGGCGGAGAAGATCCGCGAGATTGAAAACAAGCTGACCATGATAGAGAAAAAGTACCCCGAGGCGGCACAGCAATCTACGGATGGCGCTATGAGCGTGCCCGCGGGCAGCGACATGACCACGCTGCCTGATGACGGCAGCATGCAGAAATTCCCCGCCTTTGAGGGCAAGGACCTGGATGGCAACACGGTGAAGAGCGACGAGCTGTTCTCCGCCAACGCCGTCACCGTGGTGAATTTCTGGTTCACCACCTGCAATCCCTGCGTGGGCGAGCTTTCCGAGCTGGACGCACTGAACAAGGAGCTTGCGAAGAAGGGCGGCGCACTCATCGGTGTCAACACCTTCACATTGGATGGCGATGAAGCGGCAATTTCCGAAGCAAAAGATGTACTGGCCAAGAAGGGCGTGACCTACCAGAATGTGTATTTCGCTTCCGACGGCGAGGCGGGAAAGTTCACGACAAACATTTTTGCCTACCCCACCACCTATGTGGTTGACCGCAACGGCAATATCGTGGGTGACCCCATCGTAGGCGCCATCACGGAAAAGAAGCAGGCGGAGACGCTGCAAAAGCTCATCGACCAGGCTCTTGCCGCCGATATGGGCTGACAAACGAATTTATCTTCTCAGAAAGGAGGGATACACCATGTATGTCGGTTTGTTCAAACAGGACGTTCAGCTTGCTGTTCAGAATCAGATCGGCATAAGCAAGCGGGTCGTTGTAGATCAGATAATCCAGCTCTGACCGCTGGAAGCGGTTATCGGCAACTTCGTTTTCAACGGCGGTGAAGTCAATGGAAATCTGGCTTCTATCGTCAAAAACCAATTCTACGCAGGCTGTGTCGATGTTGAATTGATAGGATATAAGTTTGCTCATGGTCATACCTCCAAGATGTTTTTTGAGGTGAATCAGGCGGTCCATTCCGGGTGATTATTGGCAGGAATCATACCGAAACCCGCTGCAAATCATTCAAAATAAGTCGTTGCGAACGGTTAGTACGTATAAAATAGCTGGCTACAAAACGGCTACAAAATTCGTAAGAAACCTATGTACAGCCCGAAATACGTGGATTATTTGGACAAAATGCGTATCGAGAGTGCATTTTATAACCCTAAATCAAAGCCCAAGACTTGAGTGGTAATGATTTGCAACCTCCAAAATCCTCAGCGTTCATGCAGGATTGCGAGTTTTATCCACCACTTTTGATATCGCTTGGATAACCCCCGCAGAAGATCCATCATTCTGCGCACCCGCT
>OFFV01000313.1_pt1 | contig 40142 bp, 37 predicted proteins | sample 1521461 | NCBI WGS metagenome assembly OFFV01 (sample SAMEA3504120, study PRJEB24116) | mouse gut metagenome | biome: mouse gut; feature: mouse-associated habitat; material: faeces | place: Denmark | collected 2011 | reverse complement strand
AGTTCATCGCCCAAAAGATGCAGTTGGCTGTGGAGAAGCCCTACAAGCCAATGCCGTTCAAGGAAGAACCAACCTTTGAAAATGTTGAAATCTCCAGACTGGAGGCTCCGGCTCTGCTTAAATACCTTGCTGACCGTGGCATATCACGCGACATAGCCCAATGCTATTGTGTGCAGGTTGATTATGAATTGCACGGCAAGAGGTTTTACGCCATCGGCTTTGAAAATAACGCGCATGGCTATGAACTGCGAAATTCCTTTTTCAAAGGCTCTTATCCACCCAAGCATATAACCCACATTTCCAATGGCAACGCCCGATGTAATGTCTTTGAAGGCTTCATCGACTTTCTCTCAGCGGAACGACTCGGATATAATGACGGCACTGATACAATCGTGCTTAACTCCGTATCAAATCTGAATAAGGCCATTGCGCCACTGAGAGAATACAGCGTGGTCAGTTGCTATCTCGATAACGACAATGCCGGAAGAGCCGCCGTTGTCCAGCTCCAGCAAGAGTTAGGCGACAAGGTAATGGACAAGTCCGCACTTTACCCCAATCACAAGGATCTGAACGACTATCTAATGTCGCTCTATCCCAAACAATCGACAAAAACAAAACTCAAACTCTGAAAAATGAAAACAATCCTCAATAGAATCGGCGCAATCCGCGTCACTCCCGCCCGTTTCTTCGGATTCTGGGCAGTCCTCTTCGCACTCGTGTTCTCCCTCACTTCATGTTCTGACGACCTCGATGTGCAGCAGTCATATCCATTCACCGTGGAAGTCATGCCATACGCCGACAAAATCGCCAATGGTGAAACAGTCGAACTGCGCTTTGAAATCAAGCCGGAAGGGAATTATACCAACACTATGTACACAATCCGCTATTTTCAATACGAGGGTAACGGCTCGCTAAAGATGGTTGATGGCCCCGTATTAGTCAACAACGACCGTGTCCTCCTTGAAAGTAAGACATTCCGCCTGACCTACACTGCCAAATCTTCTGATTCCCATAAATTTCTCGTTGTTATCGAGGATAACTTCGGTTCCACTCCGTGGGAACAGACATTTGAGTTCAACGACAATGATAGCGATGACAACGGCGGTACAGGAAGTCTGGTCGTGACACCCATCAATCCCGGAACAGTAACACCCATCGGCAAATGAAGAAACTCCTGATACTCTTTGTGGCATTGTTTTCCATTGTGGGAACAATGCCCGGCAACGCCGCCTCACAGCGAACTGCCCCCGCAAGGGTGCAGAAAACAAAAAGAAGTATAATGGAACTTCCGTTATTTGAGCGGGCAGTTCTCATAATAAAAAAGTTTGAAACTTTACATGATTCACGCCGCCACTGGCCATACTTGGGTTATGGTCATAGAAAACTTCCCGGAGAGAAATATTTCCGTGGGTACAAGATGAGTGAGCGCGAAGCCGATGCACTTCTCCGCAAAGACCTAAGGAAATTCTGCGCTTTATACTGCGACTTGGGCAAGGATAGTATTCTCCTCGGAGCATTAGCCTACAACATCGGGCCGGGTGCCGTAAATAAGTCCATCGTCTATAAAATGCTCAAATCCGGCAACCGCAACATCTTCCGCGCCTACACCTCACTCTGCCACTACAAAGGCAAATGGCACAAAGGATTATATAACCGTAGACTTACGGAACTTGGTGCTCTATTCATTCCTTAATCTCCGTCTAATATGTTGCGTCGAAGGGATGCGCTCCATTCGGGAGTGTGTCCCTTTGTCGTATCTTATAGACTAAAAAACGATACACTATGGCCTCAATAAAAGTAAAATACCGACCATCAATGATTGCAGACCATGAAGGTGCAATCTACTACCAGATTATCCATGAGAGAAAAGTTCGCCAACTCAACACCGAATACCACGTCATGCCGGACGAATGGGACGAAAACCGCTCAATGGTGACAACCAAACAATCAAGTGAAAGAAAATCATTCATTCTCTCAATCCGCGAGAGAATCCGCTGGGATGTAGAGCGGCTGACTAAGATTGATAAAAGTCTTGATGTTGATGGATTATCATACACCGCCGAGGATGTGATTGATGAGTTTCGTAGATATGCAAGCGAATACTCGCTGTTCAACTTTATGGAGAGTCTAATTATCAAGTTCAAGCAGAATGGCAAGGCAAGGACATCAGAAACCTATACCGCCGCCCTCAACAGTTTCAAGAAGTTCCGTAAAGACGAGGACATCATGCTCGACTGTCTGACCTCAGAGATAATGGAAACATACGAGGCATGGCACAAGCAACGTGGCAACTCACCAAACACCATCTCATTCTATATCCGCATTCTTCGGGCTGTCTATCATCGGGCTGTCGAGGATGACATTATCGAAAACCGCAATCCTTTCCGTCATGTCTATACAGGAGTTGACAAGACCGTAAAACGCGCTATACCATTGCCTCATATCAGGAAAATCAAGGCATTGGATTTATCACTTTCCCCACCATTAGACTATGCCCGCGATATGTTCCTGATGAGTTTCTTTCTTCGTGGTATGAGTTTCATCGACATGGCTTACTTGAAGAAAACAGATCTCAAAAACGGCTCGATTGTCTATCGCCGACGCAAGACCGGTCAGCAACTCACCATCGCATGGGCACCTGAGATGCAAGCCATACTCGATAAATATCCCGACAACCCGACACAGTACCTTCTTCCCATCATCAAGACAGAGGGGATTAACGAGCGATGCGCCTACCGCAACATCGGCTACAACATCAATCACAATTTGAAGAAGATAGCCGGCATGGTCGGAATCAACATCCCGTTGACAATGTACGTTGCCCGCCACTCATGGGCCAGTGCCGCTAAAGCAAAGGGTATCCCCCTCAGCGTAATTAGCGAAGGCATGGGCCACGACTCCGAAGCCACTACCCAAATCTACCTCGCCTCCCTCGATACCTCCGTTGTTGACAAAGCCAACAGCCTCATCCTAAAGTCCCTCTAAAGGACACGAACGCCTCGGTGCTCCGGCATCGAGGCTATTTTGTTTAGCAACCGTCCAAATCTCTTATGTAGAGATACTTTATTGTTTGCAAAGTTACAAATTATTTCTCAAATATGAGCAATTTGGGCTTGTGAAAATTGCTGACCGTCAATTCTGGTTTCTCTTTGTTTAGCAAAATCGCATTAAGCTAAATGTAAGTAATTGTATTTAAGATGATTCATCGCCATCCAAATCTCTACATAAGAGTTACTTTAGTTTGCTTACCTTGAGTGGCATTGTTTTTCATGACAAAAGCCAATACATATCGCACTTCAGTACCTCTTTCAGCGTGTAAGACACCGAGAAAGGGGGAACATGAGAATTATATAAACTCTAAAAATGGTTCGGTACGGCTGTGTGGCAATAGAAAGACAGTCAACTAATTACGGAATGCCGTTCTCTGAATTTGTTGCAATAAGACTGGATCAGACGTCTAAACGGGCTATGGATTACAAGTCAATTTCGTCTTTCCTTTCTTCAATAAAGGAGAATGACGAACTTCGCTTGGAAGACTCATTGAAACTATGGGTTTGCGACATGATTGATTCCGGTCTTGCCGTATCGAGCCGTAAGAGATACGCAGAAAAACTAAGTACCTTATATAAGGAGTATGGCAATGGTGACGGCATCGCTGCCAATCCATTTGATAGCATCAAAGAATTATGTGCATTGAACGCACCTGTCAATGCAAGACTACTCCAGTCGGAGTTGACAAAAATTGAAAGTGTCTTTGACACTATAATGACAGATGCAAAATCTAAGCCAGAATTGGCTGTGTTCCTTTATCTTCTATTCAATGCGTCGTCAGATATAGAAAAGGCAATTTCTTTGACCACAGAAGAATACACACCTGAGTTTCGTCAACTCGACGAAATTATCAGGACGGCAGAGTTTCATCATAGACGAAAATATGTGTTTGAGCTCAATCAAAGCCGTAAACGTATGCCTCAGCTTGTCAGGGAAGTAACCAACGCGATAGATTTCTATTTCAGAGTAAAGAATATTAATTTCCCCGAAGGGTTTACAAGTAAAACGACCCTGTCGTTGTGGCTGGCTAAAGCACGCAGGTGCGGAGTGAGGCTTGCAGACTTAAAGCGGATGGTTGACGTAATTCCAGCGGAATATGAATATCTCCGATTGGTGAAAAGCACAAAGCTTACTACAGACGAAATAAGATCTATAAAGCATCGGGTTGCAGAATCGTTTGCTCCTTCCGGGAAAAGATGGTATGCCATAAAGCTGCGGCGTGGAGTCGCTTATGACATATTGACGGAAAATATAAAGACTAATTTTGCTGAGTATTACGATGACAGACTGTTGTTTTATCCTCAGCGAGAAGTCGCGCGTCGTGTTGAAAAAAGAATTGTGACTTCTGTCACACCTATAATCCCTGATGTAGTATTTATTTATATCAATCCACGATATATCCGAAAAGTTGACACTCTTATCAAGTCTGAAAGATTGGGATATGTCTTCCGTATCACATCCGATGTCGACAGCGACTTTTCTGTGATAGCAACCCGCAGCATGACCGGCTTTCAAAATATGATCGGCATCTTCACTCCCGATATAAAGGTTGAGCTGACAGCGGAATCTCCTGTCGGCCTCGGCCGTGAAGTCCTTATTACCGGAGGAATAATGTCGGGATATGAAGGCACGATTTATGATATTAGAGAGGGATCTGATATAAAACATATATATATCAGGCTTTCAGATAAATACTCAATCAAAGCAGAGGTTAAGGTTGAAGCGTATTTTGTCAAGGCAATCGGATAGACATCTTCTTTAATAAAGATAATTCGGCGTGGCAGTCAAGTTAAAACATATTTTAGAGCAACTGAATGCGATGGTGACATTCAATGTTGACAAGTCGATGACTGACGATGATTTCATCGCAAATGTTGACGCCATCAATTTGCTCTGCAATCTCTATGATGACCTCAATATCGACCGAACCGAAGTTCGGAGGAATATGGATAAACTCTATCCACAGTTCTCGCGTAGAGTATATGGAAAAAGTAACATCCAGCAGTCGCTGCCGCTGATTAAAGCCCTATATCGCTACATCTACAATCGCGGAGTTGATAGCAAGGATCGTGGGCCGGCTAACAGAAGAAATACATTAACTGAGATGTGTTGTAAAGTCGTTAAAGCCTATAATGAGAATCCTATAATTTCTTCTTACGACTTTCTGTTTGCTCTTAGTTATGCAACTCGAACAAGGGACTATATTGGTCCGGAAGATTATCAGGAGATTAAAGATATCATCGACAGCTATCTGAAAGATATTGATTCCGTTTCTATCGAAGACAAGATACTCAGACTTAAGGTCTACGATGATTCGACGTGTCTTATTGGCCCGGATAACTGGGACAAATGGGAGGATATTCGCAACTCCCTCCTCAATATTGATGTCCGGAATCTTGATGACGATATATTTGTCGTATGGACAGAAGTCGCAAGGCTCACACCCATTAAAGAACTGAAGCGACGCTCCTTACATTCAAACCGGATGCAAGTGGAATATCTCCAGACTCTTGTCTCTTCAGAATTTGAGAAAGAACGGAAATCCGCGGCCAAAAGAAAGTTGATTCGGGATTTAAAGACGTTGAATGATGACATCATCGGTGACATTATTCCGATTGGGATTGATGCTGACATGTCGGTAGCGACGCTCCATGCCCTTGAAACAATCTTTTACCTGCGCCTACAGTTAGCGCAGGTTGGGTGGGAAGATAACGAATCGATATATAACGGTCTATGCCGTGACAGATTTGAGCAATTGGCTAAGGCTTTGAGGAAGAAATATGATACAACTTCTTCTATCAACGAAAAGATAGAAATCCTTGAGCGACTGGCGTCTCTCGGCATGACCATTGATCGTGACGATTTCAGCTTTGCTCTTGATGATGCCGAGAATTTGAAAGGTCTATCCAATCTGACCTACGCGCAAAAGCTTCGTTTGAATTGGCTTCCGGATATAAATTCTGAAAATGAATCAGAGATTGTTGCTAAACTTCTTTCCGAAGCAAACACCTCCTTTGAAATGGCAACTCTCGCTCTTATCTTCGACTTCATAACTGCCGAAGAGCGCGAAGCAGTCCTTGACCGTTACTTCGACCTATTCGATGCCGCACTTACTGTCGGTAATGTCGCCGAGCTTGGCAAGCTACTTACCCTCGCCGCCTACTGGAATATAGACCCGACAATCCGCCCTCGACTCACCGAAGCCGTCACCAAAGCGCAAGCCGTGGACGGCCTCACTCTTCCCGAGCGACGCCTCAATCCCATAGCCGCCGAAATCTACACACGTATTGACAACATAACCGGAAAATACGAAGGAGTTGCGTAATACGATGGTTATTAAGCAAAACATAATATCAGCTGCTGATATAGACTATTCGAATATTCAAGAAATATGCGGATATCAACTATTGATGTGCAAGATATATGAGCGTGAAGGAGGCCTATACTATCCAGCCCGCAGAAACGCTACAATTCGTGAAGTAGAGGCTCAAGGTAAGATCTGGCTTGAAAATGTAAAAGGTATCCTTGATGATATTGTGTCGGGTAAATCAACCACATTTACATTGGCTGCAATTCCAAAGTTGCTGAATGCATACGACTTTTATTACAGTATTTGCAATGGCGAGTCTGCCAATGATTATATCAGAGGTATCAGACTTAGTACTGCCGGACTTTGGGCCAAAGGCGACAAAAGCATCTCAGAAACTGATCTTGTTCTTGAACTATTGAAAGAGGTAAAGCGGGACAACAGAACACTTGACAGTAAATACTCAATGTTTGCATTGGGAGTTCTTGGCGATTGGGTAAAGGACCTGACCAGTTACGGAGAATTCCGAAACATTCCAAAGTCAGAAGCCTATTCGCGGCTCAACTACATAATAAATGATGACTTATTCGCCTATCTCGGCACAAAGGAACAAGCCTCGGCAAAAGCACGGTGGATAAGCACCTACACACTCTCCGAGACTGAGCTCGATACCCTCGATGCCGATACCCTTTGGGCCTACATTGGCTTCGCCCAATCAGCCCTATTTTTCAACCGCAAATTCGACGAATTTGAAGAATCTCTCATGTCGCTATTTTCCAAACTGATGGCTAGAGATGATATACCTCTCTTTGTAAGAAAAGCTATCGAGATACATCTTAGTAAATCTCAGATAGCGTAATCTCGAAACCACCAGCTAAAGTTAATTCGTTAGAGGATTTTAATTTCAAAAGATCCACTTCAATCAAAGTTCATGGATTCAGAATTCTATCTGTTAGGGCAAAGATCTAATATCAACCATTATACAATAGAGCCAGATTATGGTGGCAAAAAAGACGTACTAGTGTATGATGATCACCGAACACTCTTGAACATTCTCTTTGAGATTCAAAAGAACAAATGGATTGATGGAGTTCCCAATCTTATTTACTTTGACCAACATGATGACTCAGTTGTGCCACGGAATATCTCAATCGCTGAACGTATGGCTAAATTTGGCAATAGGAAAATACAGGATATCAAATCCAAGGAATTTTGGGGCTATACAGAATTTGAGCTCTCGACTCTTGATGATGATTGGGTAACCGCAGCTTTTGATTTTAATCTTATCAACGATGCTGTCTGCATTGGAGTAGAGAAAGACGGCAATGTTCGGTATACCAATGAACGTTACGCAGATGCAGATACCAAGCACCTCCTTCTGACAATGAGTCACTTAGGCTGGGAGGTGGGAAATCGCGGCCAATTGGGTGATACGTTCAAACAGGATGAAATATCTGTGTATTTGCGTAGGCTCTTTCACTTCAACACCAAAGAGCCGAACAAATGCCCCTATATACTCGACTTTGATTTGGATTGCTTTGCCACTGATTGCCTTGACCGTACTATTGCATGGCCGGAAACAATCTTTTATGACAAATACGTGGGAGACTTTAAAGTTCACACTGTAATGAACCGGTTAATCACTGAGGCGACACTGATTACCATATGCAGAGAGCCAAGTTGTTGCGGAGGTATTGGAGAGTCCAATAAGATACTATCTTATCTTGATAAATACTTTTTCAACGAGGGATTGCAAACCCAGCCTATAATATGAAATTGGCTTAATAATTTCCAGAGATGCTTACGGGAACTATGATTTCTGAAATATGCAATGCTATTACACTTGCTGATACTGCTCAGAAAATTGGGAAGGGTATTTCAAAATGGGAGTATTATCTCAATCGGTTTAGGAAACCATTAAGAATAGCAGTATTGGGAGAAAGTGGAAGTGGTAAAAGTTGTTTTCTTAACTCATTTGGTGGCAAGGAGTATTCCGGAGAAAGTACTAGATTTATTGAGCCATTTATTTATATTCTTCCAACCGGCCAAAGAATCGAGTTCTTTGATTGCCCCGGACAAGCCACATATAGAAATGAACGGCAGAAAATAAAAACAAGGATTTTGAATGGACACTTCCATGCGATAATTAATGTGGTTTGTTACGGGTATAACGAAAGTGAAGGAACTAATGTAAAAGTATTCCGGACAGGAACTGATGAAGTAGCTCAAAAATATTTAACAGACAACCGTAAGTTTGAAATTCGTCAGCTTAAAGAATGGATTGATGATATTAATTCTCAAACTAAGTTAAGATGGATATTAACTTTGATAAACAAGGCGGATGTTTGGTATGAGGAGGAGGATGAAGTGATGAATTATTATAAAAATGGAGAATACTCTCAGTTGTTCAATGGTATCGAACGTTTTTGTACTCTACACTATATCCCTTACTGCAGTACCATCTCCCCATTTGGAGGCAAACCAATGATACTCCATATCAGCGAGAACGATAAACGGAAATTACACTTCAACGTGGTGAAATCGATTCAAAAGTTTATTTTAAATGTGCGATAAATCCTTTAATCAGAGTATAAAAGAGATTAAGGATGCCACTGTGCAGTTAAATCGGTTATATATAAGATTGAGGAATATTGTAATCTTTTCTCTGTTGCTGTCATTGACCTTGGTTGTTGTGCTTGCAATAAGGATAAAACTTGACAGTATTTTTAGTATCGGCGAAATAACTGCGAGATTTATTGATTCACAATATTTGTTTTGTTTGAGTGGATTTTTTGGCGTAGCTGCAATTATTCAAATAAGGCGTAGGATATTTAGGCCATGTATAAGCAAATTTCGGACTTTATATTTGGATACATTAAAGTTGTGTAATGAAATTGTAGATACCAGTGACTGGTCGAATCTAAGAAAAAGAGATTTAACCGATAACAAAAGAATTACTGTTAAACAGGCCGTTGATGAGTTCTATAAGATTAGAGAACGTCGTTTTTTTCCGGGAAAAACAGACAAATCCATATTACATAATGCAATATTGTGGAGCAGACTTCTTCAACTAATTATAATGTCTGAATTAGTTTTGTTTATGGGCTATGGTTTGTATGCCGACTTGTTCACGAAATAGTCTAATTTCAATTTTTCATCTGTAAATTATTGTATTAAAAAAATGAAGATTGCAGTAGCTGGAACTGGATATGTGGGATTGAGTATCGCCACTCTCCTTGCTCAACACAATAATGTTTTCGCTGTTGATGTCATCCCAGAAAAGGTTGATAAAATAAATCAGGGTATTTCTCCTATTCAGGATGAGTACATAGAAAAATACCTCTCCGAAAAGGATTTGAATTTGGTCGCCACTCTTGATGGGGCTTCGGCATATAAAGATGCCGACTTTGTCATCATTGCAGCACCGACTAACTACGATCCTGTAAAGAATTATTTTGATACTCATTGCATTGAAGATGTAATCGACCTTGTGTTGTCAGTCAATCCAGATGCCGTAATGGTTATCAAATCCACAATTCCTGTCGGATACTGTCGAGCGCTCTATGTTAAATATGCCGCCAAGGGTGTCAAGAAGTTCAACCTCCTGTTCTTCCCAGAATTTCTCAGAGAGAGTAAGGCACTTTATGACAATCTGTATCCTTCGCGGATTATTGCCGGTGTACCAAAAATCATAAATCGGCCTGAATTCCAAGAAGAAAATGAAGCGATACAGGCGGTCACTGATGTAGTAATGCTGGATAATGCCGCACATGATTTTGCAGAGTTGCTGCAGCAAGGTGCTATAAAAGAAGATATACCAGTGCTTTATATGGGCATGAAGGAAGCAGAGGCCGTGAAGCTTTTTGCCAATACTTACCTCGCCCTGCGAGTGAGCTACTTCAACGAACTCGACACCTACGCAGAGGTTAAAGGACTAGATTCGCAAGCCATTATCGAGGGGGTAGGACTCGATCCACGCATAGGTTCGCACTATAACAATCCTTCGTTTGGTTACGGCGGCTATTGTCTTCCCAAAGATACAAAACAACTTCTCGCAAACTACGCCGACGTGCCCCAAAACATGATGTCGGCAATTGTCGAGAGTAACCGCACTCGAAAAGATTTCATAGCAGACCAAGTACTCCGTATGGCCGGATGGTATGATTACTCCTCCGCAAATTCTTACGGCAATGCCACGGAACAAGAATGTATAATTGGAGTTTATCGTCTAACAATGAAGTCTAATAGCGACAACTTTCGTCAGTCTTCCATTCAAGGTGTCATGAAGCGCATTAAGGCAAAAGGTGCGAAGGTTATTATTTACGAGCCTACTCTTGATGATGGATCTACATTCTTTGGTTCATTAGTTGTCAATGACCTTGAAAAATTCAAGAATCAGAGTCAGGCGATTTTAGCCAACAGATCATCAGCCGACCTTTCTGATGTATGTGATAAAGTATATACTCGAGATATTTTCTTTAGAGATTAACTAAGATTGCTATAGGAATATCGGTTTTTATAAGGCATATAGTATGACCATTGTACAAATAAATGCTGTTTATGAGTATAGTTCAACAGGACGTACTACTAAGGAGATGCATGAATTTTTTATCTCAAACGGAGATAATTCTTATGTTTTTTGTACTAATCAAGAGAAGATAGAAAATAATATTTTCAAAATTGGTAATACAATTGACTATAAGAGTCATGCTTTAGGCTCTCGGTTATTGGGCACACAAGGTAAATTTTCCTCTTTATCCACACATAGACTAGTTAGGCAATTAAAATCCATTAATCCTGATATTGTAATTCTGCGGAACCTCCATGCAAATTACATTAATCTGCCTATTTTACTTAGTTTCTTAGCTAAATTTGATATTCCTACAATTATCGTTTTACATGATTGCTGGTTCTTTACAGGACATTGCTGCTATTATACTGACGATAATTGCAACAAATGGAAGACCAGTTGCAATCATTGCCCTATATTACACAAATACAATAAAAGTCTAATATTTGACAGAACCAATCATAACTTTACAATGAAGAAACGCCTTTTTGAGGCTATCCCGCGTTTAGGTGTTGTTGGAGTATCAGATTGGGTGTTGAACGAAGCTAAACAATCTCTACTTAAATGTGCCAAGATAAAAAAGCGTATTTATAATTGGATTGATTTGAGCGTATTTAGGCCATATGATTCTAATGAATTAAGATCGAAACTAGGATTGCATAATGATTTCGTTATTCTTGGAGTCGCTCAATTCTGGAACAATGAAAAAGGCCTACAATTATTTAAAAAATTGGCTAAAGAGTTCCCTAATTGCAAAATCGTTTTGGTTGGTGGGATGGATAGTAATGAAAAGCTACCGACTAATATTATAGCTGTTGGCATTTTATCCGGACTTCGTGAGTTAGCGGAACATTATTCTATGGCTGATGTATTTCTGAATCCCTCAGTGCAAGAAACTTTTGGAAAAGTATCAGCTGAAGCATTGGCATGTGGCACACCTATTATAGCTAATAATGCCACGGCCAATCCAGAACTGGTTGGTAATTGTGGTTTTGTTGTTGATAATAATGATTTTGAACAATTCAAAACTGCAATTTGCAATATCATTGCTATTGGGAAGAAAAGTTTATCTTCCGAGTGTGTTACTAGAGCTAATTTGCTCTTTAATAAGGCGAGAAATCTAAAAGAATATCAAAATATAATGTCTGATTTATCCTCTTTAGGCTCATCAAAGAGGTCGATCCCTTAATAGGATCATGTATAAATCATCTGGTATAATTATCTTGAGATAATTATCGATATTAAATTTTGGCAACTATTTGAAATAGATTTTCCTTTTTATTGAAATTTAATCAGATGAGAGTGTCTTCTTGGTTTTCTATGGAAGCCATTGAAAAAATATTCGTTTTTTCAGGTCAACAGTTCAGCAATCTATTGTATATAGGTCTGACATTATTATTTGCATGTATGTACACCTTTCCTAGTGTACAAGTATATATTAATATACAATTAGTTGCATCTCTTTCCGCCGTATTTTTTGTATTGTATATTTTACGCAGTTTTAATAAAATACTATTACGAAATATACTATTGTTAATTTTGGGCTATTCTTCCTTAATGTACCTCGTAGCAATACCTGGAGATTTCAAGTATGGATTTCTTCATCCAGCTCTTAGTGCATGGTATTTTGTATTTCCTGGCATATTATGCTCTGACATAATAAGACGTGGTAATCGTTTCAATATAAAAATAGTTGCTGTTGTTTCATGCATACTGTTGTCAATTGTCCTTTTTAACTCTGTAAGTCAACTTCAAGTTAATCCCACCATGATGAGAGACATGACAGCCAGTATTATGGATAAAGATCAAAAAGTTCTATATAAATTACAGAATATAGGCGGATTTGGGTTTTCTTATACTTGCGGCATGTTATTAGTTTTTACTGTCGCTCTACTACTCTACCGCAGGTGGACTTTTTTATGGCGGTTGATTATATGGTCCTCAATTCTCTTCTTGGCTTATTTTGTAATGAATGCAAATTTCACAACGTTACTTCTCCTCACTTTTGGGGTTCTATTATATACCATTTATATAAACATTAAAAGTACAGCCTTACGTTTTATAATAGTCTGTTTAGCTCCTATCGCTATTTTTACTTTTCCAATATTATTGCAAGCTGCCTCTGAGTTCTATTCTGGAACTGTAATAGGAGATAAACTTGACCGAATGTACCTATCATTTTTTGGAGAAGGTGACGTATCAGATTTTTCTGGAGCTCGAAGTCAAATTCAATTAGATATATTAAAAGAGAGTATATTTAGCCCTATCTGGGGGCATAATGTAACCTCGGGTACAAATGCTTTCTTGTATAGTGCATCTCATAGTAGCTTTCTTGGCACATTACTGGCTACTGGCTTACTCGGATTATATTTTCATTACAAGCTGCTCTATATTGTTTTTGTCAATTGCACCGCTAAGTACAAATTATTTTGGAAGAATATCATATTGCCAGTGATAGTATATTATTCCTTTCTAAGCATATTTAATCCTGCAGAAACACCGGAACTCTCATGGTCCTTGTTTGCGATAATTCCTCTGATCATTAATATAATATATATCAATAAATATGAAAAGCTGGAAAACTGACGTTGCTGTATTACTCATTTTTTTTGTAAGAGATGATGTTTTCAGTAAAACGTTTGAGGCTGTTAAGAAAGCTCGTCCACGAACATTACTGCTATTTCAGGATGGCCCTAGAGAAGGGCGTTCCGATGATATCGAAGGAATAAAACGTTGTCGCGAGATTGCAGAAGCCATAGATTGGGATTGCACAGTCTATCGCAATTATCAAGACAAGAACTGGGGTTGTGATCCTGCTACATTCTATTCTCGCAAATGGGCATTTTCATTAGTAGATAAATGTATCATTTTAGAAGATGATTGTGTTCCATCACAGAGTTTCTTTCCATTCTGTAAAGAGTTGTTGGATAAATATGAAAACGACTTACGCATTAGTAGAATTGCAGGCATGAATAATCTTGGAGTATTTGATGAATGTCCTGACGATTATTTCTTCACTAATGGTGGAAGTGTTTGGGGTTGGGCCACTTGGAAGCGAGTTGCAGACCAATGGGAGGAAGATTATGGTTTTTGCGAAGATGCTTATTCTTTGGAAACCCTGAAATCTAATATGATTCAAAAATATGGAACGAGAAATTGGAAAGCTTTCTTTAATAAGTGCCTCTGGCAAAAGAAATCTGGTAAGCCGTTTTGGGAAAGTATTAATTCCTTCCAAAGAGTTTTGAACAATCAGTTGTGTATTGTCCCTAAGCGCAATATGATATCGAACATAGGAGTTTCCGAAAATGCAACGCATTCAGTTAGCAATGTAAAGCTTCTCTCTAAGGCCTCTCAACGATTCTTTGCTACTCCTGTTTATGAGTGTAACTTCCCTTTGAAACACCCGAAATATGTTATCGAAAATGTAGATTATTCAAGAAAACTTGCAAAAAACCGCTCAATCTTTTCTAAAGTAGATAGCATATTCCGTCGCTTGATCAGCGGAAATTATAAAAGTATAATAGTCAGTATCAAACGCCGTTTGAATAATGACCGAATTTAATAATAGATTTCTGACATTAACTTTAAACATCTGTGAATGGTTAAAGTTGAGAAATGATAACGTTTTAAGTAAAATCCGATATGTTAAATATATCGGTTATATTTGGTATCGATTACTTTCTAATATCGAGAATTTCGCTATTAAGCACATCGATATTTCCTCTATTCATTTATCTAAGAATGGAAATGAATCTATCGTAGCATCATTGACCACATTCCCTGCAAGAATTGAAAATGTACACTTAACTATTAAATCCATATTTCTTCAAACAGTAAGACCTAATAGGATTGTTCTTTGGTTAGCTGATTCTCAATTTTCCAATACATCATCTCTTCCAAAACAGCTGTTGGATATGTGTAAGCTCGGACTGGAGATTAAATTTTGCCCCGATTATAGATCGCATAAGAAATATTTCTTTATGCTTCAACAACAGAAGCCAAATGAACTTGTAGTGACATTCGATGATGATATTATATATAATTTAAGGACTATTGAAAGGGCTGTTAATCAACATCTGAGATATCCTGATTGTGTTATTGTCAATCAAACGCATAGGATAAAAATTCAAAATAATGCAATACGTCCATATCAAGAATGGCGTGGATGTAGAAATGAAACTAAGAAACCCAGTTTTAGAAATTCTATCCTATCAGGAAGTGGTTGTTTATATCCATATGGATTACTCCCTGAGAAGATGTTTGACTGGAAAGCAATACAAGACCACGCTCTAACGGCTGATGATTTATGGGTATGGGCCAATTGTGTTTCAAACGGCATTCGAATCGTCTGTACACAAAATGAGGCCAAGATATTTACCACTATTAACAATTCTCAAAGTTTCAATCTCAGCCAAATAAACTGCATTGATGGGGGTAATGATGATACCATTGCGAACTTATGTGGATATTTCCCAAATCTGATTGCGAATTTAACTCACGGGCAATGAAAGTACATTACATTACATTACATTGTGGGGTGAAAACAGCAAAGACCGTAAACTTGGGTATTCTCCTGCAGCCCTTACTAAATCCAAATATATTTTAGATAAGCTCAAAAACAATTCCAATGTAGATGGTCTAAAGATTGCATCCTTCTCCAGCGGCGGTAGAAAATTTAATGGATTTTATTTTCCACATACCGAATCGTGGAATAAAATTCCGCTTTGGCATTGTTTTACTTTCGGCTCTAATCTATTGCTTTTGCGAATCATCGAAAGGATTCTCAATAAAATTCAACTATTTTTATATTTACTGTTTGCGGTAAAGAAAGATGATATTGTTATAATGTATCATGAGAGATATTTCGCATCAGTACGTAAGCTTGCTAGACTTTTTGCAAAACGTAAAATAGTCTTAGAGATTGAAGAGGTATACACTATCGCCGCTGATTATTCCCCAAAAGAGATCCAAAAAGAGATTAAAGGTTTTAGTTATGCTGACGGATATATCTTGATAAATAATTTAATAGGCGATATCTGCTTACTGGATAAGAATAAGCCCCAAATTGTATTGTATGGCACCTACAATGTTAACCATGCAACAGTCCAACCAAAGGACGATAAAATGACGCATGTAGTTTACGCAGGTACTCTAAACAAGCGCAAGTATGGAGCATGGCTTACTGCTGAGTCCGCAAAATATCTTCCAGAAAATTATCATGTACATATTTTAGGTTTTGGTACTCCCGAAGAGATTGCTGAATTTAAAGAATATGTGCATAATATTTCACAAATCGCAGAAGCAAAACTAACTTACGATGGCGTACTAAAGGGCAATGAGTATGTCCGGTTTATGCAAAAATGCCAAATTGGCATATCAGCACAGGATGCAGATGGTCTATATAATAAGACCTCATTCCCATCTAAAATACTATCGTATTTGTCTAACGGTTTGAATATTGTTACTATTCGATTAGATGTCATTGAAAAATCTCCGCTTAAAGATTTAATTACTTTTTTCGACAATAACAAGGCAATTGAATTAGCACATTCGATATTGAATGCCAAATTATACGATAGGCAGACTCTATTCGATAATCTTCGAGATCTGGATATTAAATTCCAGACTGATTTATCCAATCTTATAAATACAATTGAATAATCTGATCCTTAAAATAATGGATTCAAGATTTAATCGCCGTTATGAATCAAATTAAAACGGGAGCATTGCTTTCATACATCGGGCTCGGGATAAATATCCTGATAGGATTGCTTTACACCCCATGGATGATCCACTCCATCGGTCGTGACAATTTTGGCCTATATACTTTGGCAATGTCCATTATAACCTTGTTTGTATTTGATTTCGGATTAAGTTCCGCTGTAACACGGTTCATGGCCAAGTATATAGCAGAAGGTCGGAATGACAAAGCAAACAATTGTTTGAGTCTAGTCTATAAATTATATATAGGAATAGACACAATCTTGCTTCTTATTCTGACAGCGGTATATTTTTTCATCCCATGTATATATGAAAGTCTAACGCCAGCAGAAATTGGCAAATTTAAGATTGTATATATCATTGCATCTTGCTTTAGTGTTATATCGTTCCCATTCATTCCTCTCAACGGAGTGTTGAGCGCTAATGAAAAGTTTATCCAGCTGAAATTATGCGAATTGGCGAATAAAATCATTATAGTAGGAACCATGAGTGCCTGTCTGCTTATGGGTTATGGGCTATATGCATTAGTGTCAGTAAATGCGTTTGCAGGTATAATTATGATCGTATTGAAATTATATTGTGTTAGACGATTTACAGATACAAAAATAAATTTCGGGTATAAAAATTCGAGAGAACGCAAAGAAATATTAGGGTTCTCCGGCTGGGTTACCGTAATCTCCGTATGCCAAAGGATGATATTCAATCTTGCGCCGTCAATACTTTGCATAATGTCTGGCGCGGCAAGCATTGCCGTATTAGGTATCGCAATCACTATTGAAGGATATACGTATACGTTTGCCAGTGCTTTAAATGGCATGTTTCTTCCTAAAGTTTCGAGAATAATGGCATCCGACAGTAGTGACTTGATGCCACTGATGATAAGGATTGGACGTCTGCAGGCGATGGTAATAACTTTCATTGTGATAATATTTATTTGTGTTGGACAGAATTTCATCAATCTATGGGTAGGTGAAGAATTCTCATCGTCTTACTTTTGTGCAATTCTTTTAATACTTCCTTCGCTTATCCAATTGCCTCAGGAAATTGCATCTACCGCTATGGTGGCAGCCAACAAGGTAAAGCATCAAGCCATTGTTTTCATAGCAATGGCAATATGTAATATTGGTCTTGCTTTTTGGTTATCAAGCAAATGGAACGCAATTGGCATTTCCTTGTCGATATGCATCGCATACTTGGTCCGAACCATAGGGCTAAATTACCTATATGTCAAAGATTTAAATCTGAAAATTCATTATTTTTTCGTAAAGACATTTAGCAAATTAATACTACCGGTTCTTCTCGTAATCTCAGCCGCTTTTACGTTTAACCATTTTATTAATACAAACAATTGGTTTGCTTTCATTTTTGAGGCAGCAATTTTATCCATTTCATTTGTCGGGCTACTATGGCTAATGTATATGAATAGAGATGAAAAGAATTTAGCCTTGTCATTATTCAGAATTAGAAGATTGAAAAACTGAAAAATAAATTAAAACTAATATTATTGATATGTCAATTTTTAAGGACAAAACTTTGCTGATCACCGGAGGTACCGGTAGCTTTGGCAATGCGGTGCTCCGCCGCTTTCTTGAAACGGATATCAAGGAAATCCGTATTTTCTCGCGAGATGAAAAAAAACAGGATGACATGCGCCATGAATATCAGGTGCGTTATCCTGAAGTAGCTCACAAGATTAAGTTCTATATCGGAGATGTTCGCAACTTGCAGTCATGTAAAAATGCGATGCCCGGCGTAGACTATATTTTCCACGCGGCAGCTTTGAAGCAGGTGCCATCGTGTGAGTTCTTCCCGATGGAGGCTGTCAAGACCAATGTGATTGGCACTGACAATGTGCTTACAGCCGCAATCGAGGCTGGCGTAAAGGCTGTAATATGCCTTTCAACCGACAAGGCTGCCTACCCAATCAACGCAATGGGCATCACCAAAGCTATCGAGGAAAAAGTTGCAGTTGCAAAGAGCCGCTATTCGGGCAACACCAAGATCTGCTGCACCCGCTATGGCAATGTGATGTGTTCGCGCGGTTCTGTAATTCCTCTTTGGATTGAGCAGATTCGCTCAGGCAATCCTATCACCCTTACCGAACCCTCTATGACTCGCTTCATCATGAGCCTTGACGAGGCTGTTGATCTTGTGCTCTTCGCATTTGAGCATGGACAGAACGGCGATATACTTGTGCAGAAAGCGCCTGCATGTACCATTGGCACTCAGGCAGAGGCTGTTTGCGAACTGTTTGGTGGCAAGAAAGAAGACATCAAGGTAATCGGCATCCGCCATGGCGAGAAGATGTATGAAACCCTGCTCACCAACGAGGAATGCGCCAAGGCCGAGGATATGGGCAACTTCTACCGCGTTCCCGCCGATAACCGTGGTTTGAATTACGACAAGTTCTTCAAGGAAGGTGATGAAACTCGAAATACTGTTCGAGAGTTCGATTCTCATAATACCAAGCAACTTACATTAGAGGAAACGAAAGCTAAGATTGCTTCTCTTGAATATATTCAAAAAGAGCTCAACGGCGAAGGAAATTTCGTACAATGAAAATTTTAGTCACAGGCGCAAAGGGATTCGTTGGCAAGAACCTTTGCGCCCAGCTCAACGCACTAAAGGAGGGTAAAGATCATCGTTTCCCAGACCTTGCTGTCGATGAGGTTTTTGAATACGACATCGACTCCACTCCGGAGGAGCTTGACCGATACTGTGCTGAGGCCGATTTCGTGTTCAACCTCGCCGGAGTGAACCGTCCGGAGAATCCCGAAGATTTCAAAAAAGGTAATTTCGGGTTCGCCTCTCAACTTCTCGACACGCTCAAAAAGCACAGCAACCGTTGTCCGGTGATGCTCTCAAGTTCCATTCAGGCAACCCTCATCGGACGTTATGCTGGCCACCCTTATGGTGAAAGCAAGAAGGCCGGCGAAGAACTGTTCTTCGACTACTCCAAGGAAACCGGAGCTAAAGTGTTGGTCTATCGTTTCCCGAACCTCTTTGGCAAATGGTGCCGTCCGAACTACAATTCGGCAGTCGCAACTTTCTGCAACAACATGGCCAACGACCTGCCGATTCAAGTCAACGATCCGTCGGTTGAACTGGAATTGCTCTATATAGACGATCTTGTTGACGAAATGCTCGCAGCGCTCCAAGGCAATGAACACCATTGTGAATTTGATGGGGTTGACACTGTTCTTACGACTGAAGGTCGCTACTGTGCGGCACCTCACACCCACAAGGTTACCTTAGGACAGATTGTGGAGCTACTTGAGCAATTCAAGGCTCAGCCACAGACACTCGTTATCCCCGAGATTCCCGAAGGCTCATTCGCCAAGGCTCTCTACTCGACCTATCTAAGCTATCTGCCGAAAGAGAAGGTGTCGTTCCCATTAAAGATGAATGTTGACCCACGTGGATCTTTTACGGAACTTGTGAAAAGTGCCAATGTCGGTCAAGTAAGCATCAACATCTCCAAGCCCGGAATAACCAAGGGAGAGCACTGGCACAATACCAAGTGGGAGTTCTTTATTGTGGTGGCCGGTCACGGCAAAATCCAGCAACGTAAGCTCGGCACAGATGAAATCATCGAGTTCGAGGTAAGCGGTGATAAGATTGAGGCCGTGCACATGCTCCCAGGATATACCCATAACATCATTAACCTGTCGGACACCGAAGACCTCGTGACAGTGATGTACTGCAACGAGTGCTTCGACTCCAACCGTCCCGACACATTCGGGGAGAAGGTATGCAATTCTATTTAAGCAAGAATTCATCCAATACCATAAAGTTTGCATCAGCAATAATGATAATGCTACATCATTATTCACAATATGTATGTGCAAACAACCTTTCTGAATCTGTCATATTCAGGGCTCTTTCTTATCAAGCTGGATTCCTTGGTGTTGCCATATTCTTCTTTTTATCGGGATTTGGGCTGATGGAGAGTGAGAGTAAAGCTCATCTTGGAATCGGGCAATTCCTAAAGAAGCGTTTGCTGAAAATTTATCTGCCGGTTTTGTTTGTGAGCGCAATATGGCTCTTTATTTCTCCATTTGCGATGTCTCACTCACCTTTTGCGGATTCCTGTTTGCTGCAAACAACGATAGGGGGGGGGGTAAAGTACTGTATATTAGCAATATACTATATTCGTTTGGCGATGACGTTCTGTGGTTTATAAAGATACTTATTCCACTCTACATCATTTTCTATCTTTTTTCCTTTTTATATCAATGGAATAGATGGGTAGCAATATCATTCATTTGGATAATAACAGTTGCAATCTCGGCTTATGTAGCGTTGACAAGAGCTTCGTATGAAGCAATCTCAATCGTTTACTTTACACTTGGAGTCCAGATGTCGTTATGCAAAGTTAAATCCAAAAAAGAATTGAGCTTGTATATTGGACTTATATCACTGGTAAGCTTATGCAATTACTTCTGTTTTGATTGGACGATTGCCCAACATGGTATATTAAATGCGGTCTTTATGGCTGTTTTAATATGTGTCTTATCCTTAAAAAGGATAGATATTAAAATCCCATCACTTCTTGCATTGCTCTCTTTTGACATATATCTGATACACAATAAGGTGCTTCTCTCGATGAAGGATAACTGCGACTATGTAGAGCTTATCTCATTCGTTGTCATTACGTTGTTGGCAACATCGCTTTTTTATCTTTTAAGGTCGAGATTATTAAAAGTTTAAAGTAAGTGTTACAATTGTTTGAGGAAGAAACCGAAAAGCAAAATAGTTTCCACTTTTATGATTACGCTATTAAAGAAAACAATTTCTCATCAATCACGTAAGCGGATAAAAAATCTTCTTTCACGATATTTTGGACATAATGTTATTAAAGGGAAGAAGCATAATTTCTTTAAGCATTCAGGAGCATATATGACAAATTGTCGTATAATCTTCCATGGCTCTGGCAATCAAATAGTTATGGGGGGGGTAATCGACTAATTAACTGTACGATAGAAATATTTGGCAATAATAATTCGATATATATCGGCGATGAGAATTTGTTTAACCATATTACATTTTGGATTGAAGATGAAAATTGTAAAATCCAAATAGGCAGTCTAAACAAATTTACTGGCCAATTACAACTTTCGGCAGTAGAGGGGACCTCGTTAACAATTGGCGATAATTGTCTGTTCTCTTCTGGTATAAACATAACTACAACTGATTCGCACTCTATTCTAAATGAGTCGGGCAACAGAATAAATCCATCACGTGATATTCAAATAGGTGACCATGTATGGGTCGGTACCAGAGTTTTAATACTCAAAGGTGTAAGCATAGCGGCTGACACAGTTGTAGGTGCCGCATCGTTAGTGTGCAGAAGTAGCATAGAAAATTGTGTTGCAATAGCCGGTAACCCTGCAAGGATTGTAAAGCGAAACATTAATTGGAACGAAAAAAGAATATAAAAATGTTCAAAAATAACGGAAAACTCAAACTTCTGATCATAGTCGGCACCCGTCCCGAAATAATCAGACTTGCGGCCGTCATCAACCGTTGCCGCGAATACTTTGACGTAATCCTTGCCCATACCGGCCAGAACTACGACTACAACCTCAACGGCGTGTTCTTCAAGGACCTCAAGATTGAAGATCCCGAAGTATATATGGACGCTGTAGGCAAGGATCTCGGCGAAACCATGGGCAACATCATCGCCGCATCATATCAGCTGATGGTGGAAACCAAGCCCGACGCGGTTCTTGTGCTCGGTGATACCAACTCCTGCCTGAGCGTGATTGGTGCCAAGCGTCTGCACATCCCCATCTTCCACATGGAAGCCGGCAACCGTTGCTTCGACGAATGCCTTCCTGAGGAAACAAACCGCCGCATTGTCGACATCATCTCCGATGTAAACATCTGTTACAGCGAACATGCCCGTCGCTATCTCAACGCATCGGGTGTGGCACCGCAGCGCACCTATGTTAGCGGAAGCCCCATGGCCGAAGTGCTCCATAATAATCTTCCCGAAATCGAAGCTTCCGACATCCTCAGCCGCCTCGGTTTGGAAAAAGGCCGCTACATCCTTCTGTCGGCTCATCGTGAGGAGAATATAGATACCGAGAAGAACTTCCTGTCGCTCTTCAACGCCATCAACGCCATGGCTGAGAAGTACGACATGCCCATTCTCTACAGCTGCCATCCCCGCTCGCGTAAACGCCTCGAACAAAGCGGCTTCCCGCTCGATAGCCGCGTGATAGCCCACGAACCCCTCGGCTTCCACGACTATAACAACCTGCAAATGAACTCATTCGCCGTGGTCAGCGATTCCGGCACGCTCCCAGAGGAGAGCAGTTTCTTTCTCTCTGTAGGAAAACCGATTGCCGCCGTCTGCATCCGAACCTCCACCGAGCGTCCCGAAGCCCTTGACAAAGGCGACTTCATTCTCGCCGGCATCGATGAGGCCTCGCTTCTGCAGGCCGTCGACGTTGCCGTCGAGATGAACCGCAACGGCCACCTCGGCTTACCCGTGCCCAACTACGTCGACGAATGCGTATCCACCAAGATCGTCAAGCTCATTCAGAGCTACACCGGCGTAGTCAACAAAATGGTCTGGCGCAAATTCTGATGATCAGATCTTAGGATTAAAGATTGAAGAGGCCTTATAAACGATTTATGAAAATCAAATTATTATTTATATCCAGTACCCCGTGGGATGATAATAACAGTTTTGGAAATTCATTTTCAAACATTTTCGGAGGGAACGATAATTACGAAATTTACAACATTTACCTGTCAGAGGGTAATTCCACAAGCCCGTTGGTAAAAAGAAAATATCAGATTTCGTTTGGTGAAATGGTCCGTTCATTGAAGAATCCCAAATTCAAGCCGGGCAAGGAAATCATAGATGAACAAGAAACTGAGAATTTTTCTGAACGCGGAGAAGCAATATTCAAAAAAGCATCCATTATGCGTTGGCAGATTATGTTTTGGGCAAGAGATGCTGTTTGGGCTACAGGAAAATGGAAAACGCCACAATTAGATGAATTTATAAAATCTGTCAATCCGGATATTATATTTCAACCAATTTACTATTCATCCTTTGTAGATGAAGTTGGGTTATATGCAAAGAAATTAACGGGAGCTCCAATGGTTGGATATATTTCGGATGATTGCTATACATTGCGACAATTTTCTTTGTCTCCGCTATTTTGGATAGACCGTCTGTGGAAACGTAGATATGTAAAACGTGCAATTGATGAATGTATGCTCCTTTATGTAATCACTGACCGTCAAAAAAGCGAATATACCGAGATTTTTGGCAATAAATGCAAACTTTTATTTAAAGGTGGCGATTTCAATGAGCCTTTTCAAACTCATGAGATTCAGACCCCAATCAAACTCGTATATACTGGTAATATCGGAGCTGGCAGATGGAAAACACTTGCCAAACTCGCAGAAGCAATTAAAGATGTAAACAATGGGGAAACAATATTTGAAATGAAAGTTTACACTGCAACTCCAATTTCCAATGAAATGCGGAAAAGTCTTGATATTAAAGGGGCTTGTTCTCTGATGAAACCTGTACCTGTTTCGCAAGTTGCAGAAATTCAACGTCAAAGCGATATTGTTGTCCACGTTGAGCCATTTGCATTGTCAGAACGCTATAAGGCTCGTCTTTCTTTCTCAACAAAAATAGTTGACTATCTACAATCCGGCAGATGCATTCTTGCCATTGGTTGGGAAGAAACTGGTGGAATAGAATACCTCAGAAATATGGATGCAGCAATAACTATTACCGAGCCCTCAACAATAAAAAGCAAATTACTAGAAATAAAAAATGATCCATCAGTTATTACTGATTATGCATCGAAAGGTTACCGATGTGGTAAAGCAAATCACAGGATTGAGTCAATTCGGAGTGGCTTGTACGCTGACTTAAAAGAGGTTTGTAAAGGAAATATGCCTGTCATCAATTAGTGTATGTTGAAAATTTCAATAATTATACCTGTATATAAAGTTGAACAATATCTGAGAAAGTGCATAGATAGTGTTCTCTGCCAATCTTATAGAGATTACGAAATAATTCTTGTTGATGATGGCTCACCCGACAGCTCTCCTCAAATATGCGATGAATATACAGAAAAGGATAAAAGGGTAAAAGTAATTCACAAGAAAAACGGCGGTCTATCTGATGCGCGCAACGCCGGAATTGAAATAGCGACTGGCGATTATCTTGTATTTCTCGATAGTGACGATTGGTGGGATGATAATAATGCCCTTGAAGATTCAATTGCAATTTTAAATCAATCTATCCCGGACGTCTTAATCTTTGGTTTCAAAAAATATTTCCAGAGAAATGGTAATTACTCCATTTACTCAATGGATATGCCGGAAAATGTAAACGAAGGTAATATTTGCATCAAAGATTTGTTGCAACGAAATATCTTTATCACATCAGCTTGTACCAAGTTTGTAAAACGTTCATTTTTCGAAGGGGACAACGGAATTCGCTTTGTGAAAGGTCAATTAAGTGAAGATATTGAGTACAATTGCAAACTACTTGAATATTGTAAATCTATTGAAGTATCATCGAAATATTTTTACATCTATAGACAGCAAAATAGCAATTCAATAACTGCGAACAAAGGAGTAAAAAATCTACAGGATATTGCCGCAGTTATCGTCAAATATGCTGAAATTGGCAAAAATGGGAAAAATGAACCGCTTCTTCATTATATAGCTCTTCAGTATGTACTATGGCTGACGGTATCAAATGTAGTTGAAAAGAGCAAAATATCTGACTTGATGCCTCAAATGCGACAATATTGGTGGTTGACAGAATATTCATGGTGCCCCTATGTAAAGCGTGTATCGAAGGTTAGATGGCTTGGTTTTAAGCAAACAAGAAAACTGCTTGGATTATACAAACGATTAAAAAACGTCATTAAGACATGAAATTTTACCCATCTTTCAAGCGCACATTTGATGTGTGTGCAGCAACAGTTGCAACAGTTCTGCTTTCACCAGTATTATTAGCTACTGCTCTGATAATCAAAATTGATAGCAAAGGCCCAGTTATCTTTAGACAACAACGTCTTGGGCAAGGAGGCAAACCATTCTGGATATATAAATTCCGGTCTATGACTGTTGGCGCGGAGAAACAAGGAACTGGAGTGTATTCATATAAGGGTGACACGAGAATTACCCGCGTAGGAAAAATCATAAGGGCAACGAGCATTGATGAATTGCCTCAGTTGTGGAATATCGTCAAGGGTGACATGGCCCTGATCGGCCCCCGTCCGGCCTTGACATACCACCCTTGGCCTTATGAACACTATACCGACCATCAAAAACACATGTTCGATGTGCGTCCTGGTATAACCGGGTGGGCACAAGTTAACGGCCGTAAAGAGGTGCCTTGGCCCGAGCGAATTGAGCTTAATATTGAATATGTCAATAAGATGTCGTTTGCTATGGATGCAAAGATTTTTTTCTTAACCTTCTACAAGGTTTTTACCAATGCAGACAATAACAATACGGGGGTAACTGCAAAATAAATAAAGGAGAAATGATTAAGTTAATGTATATAACCAACAATCCCACAATTGCGGAAATAGCAGATTCAGCAGGGGTTGACAGAGTGTTCATTGATTTGGAAGTTGTTGGCAAAGCAGAACGGCAGGGAGGTATGGATACGGTACAATCCCACCATTCTATTTCAGACATTCCCATTGTAAAACAAAAGCTGCGCAACTCCGAGCTTTTAGTAAGATCTAATCCTATTTATAATGATTCAAAGAATGAAATTAACAAAATAGTAACGAGTGGAGCAGATATTATTATGCTCCCATTCTTCAAAACTGCTGAAGAAGTAACGCATTTTGTTGATTATGTTGGAGGTCGAGCCAGAACGATACTTCTATTTGAAACAAAGGAATCCGTAGATTGCATCGATGAAATTCTGGCAATAGACGGCATTGATGAATATTATATAGGATTAAATGATCTGCATTTATCATACGGTTTGGATTTTATGTTCCAGTTGTTGGCTGATGGAACAGTTGATAACATTGTTACAAAATTCAAAGCAACTGGTAAACCATACGGGTTTGGTGGCATAGCTAAATTGGGAGGAGGTTTGTTACCTGCTGAACATGTGATTGCTGAGCACTATCGGTTAGGTTCTACTATCGGTATATTATCACGGTCATTCTGCAATTGCGATAAAGTATCTGATAAAAACATCATTCTTAGTTTGTTTGATGACGGGGTGTCTGAAATACGTACATTGGAATACAATCTTGCAAATCAATCTGCTGAGTTTTTTGAAGAAAACCATAAGTTTGTCATTAATGCAGTTAATGACATCGTTCGTATTATTCGTTCTAAAAAATGATATTGCTCATTTCAGGGGCTTTTAAATATTCAGAAGCTCAAAAAAAGGCTATTGAGGGAATGGGGTATTCAATCGTTGATATGCCTCAGGAGAAAGACGAGCTTCCAGTTGATGCAACTTCAATTGATGCTGTAATTTGCAATGGGCTGTTTCTTCATCATAAAATTGCTGATTTTACCAACTTGCAGTTTATACAACTTACGAGTGCTGGCCTTGATAGAGTCCCTTTAGACTACATTAATAGCCATAACATAAAGTTATATAATGCCCGAGGAGTATACAGTATCCCTATGGCAGAGTGGACTATGTTACGCATTCTTGAACGATATAAATTTTTAGAGCATTTCAATGATTCCCAAAAGACCAGAGAGTGGAATAAACTACGGACCCTTAGAGAATTGAACGGCGAAAAAGTGGCCATAATCGGGGCGGGTAATGTTGGCTCTGAAATAGCCCGCCGTCTTTCTGCATTCGGGACTAAAATAACTGGTTACGATTTACGCGAATCAAACATTCCATATTTTGACGAAGTACGATTAATTTCGCGCTTCAAAGAAGACGTTCCTGATTTTGATATTATCATCTTAACTGCTCCTCTCACTAACCAAACCCGTAATATGATAGATGCCATGGCGTTGGAATCAATGAAAGACAACGCAATGATAGTGAATGTATCAAGAGGAGGATTAATTGATGAGGATGCTTTAGCATATACGTTGAGAGAACATCCTCAGATGAGCGCTGCTCTTGATGTTTTTAACGTTGAGCCTTTACCAAAGAAGTCGGCTTTGTGGGATTTGGACAATGTCAAACTATCTCCGCATAATTCATTTGTTAGCAACAAGAATCAGAATCGTTTATTTGATGTCATTTATAATAATCTCTTGAATCATGCACAATAAAACACCAAAAAGGATTTGTATTGTAACAACCCTTTGGTCTTCAATAAATAATTGGATTAAGCCGTTTCTCAGTGAATACCACAAAAATGGGATTGACGTTACTATTGTATGCAATATGGATGAGGAATATGAGAGCAATCTTAAGAGGGAATACCCCTTTATCCACACTCATGCGATATCATTCCCAAGAGGAATGAATGCTCTTGGATCGTTGAAAAGCATTCTCGCGTTAACCATATACTTTAGAAAAGAGAAGTTTGATTTAGTTCAATACTCTACTCCAAACGCCAGTTTTTATTCTTCCGTTGCTTCTTGGATTAACAGAGTTCCTGTTAGGCTATATTGCCAATGGGGCATGGTTTATGTGACCAAGCGCGGAATTGCGAGAAAAATTACTGAAACGATTGAGAGAATAACGTGTAGATGCTCCACTATGGTGCAACCAGATAGCATGGGAAATCTAAACTTCTGTAGGGCAAATGGTTTATATAGTGCGGACAAAAGTTGTGTAATATGGAATGGTAGCGCAAAGGGGATTGACCTCTCACAATATGACATATCAAAAAAGGATGAGTATGCTACAGAAATTCGCAAACGATATAATATCCCATATAACCATAAAATTATCGGTTTTGTTGGTCGGTTAGGTCGTGAAAAGGGATGTAATGAACTATTTGCTGCATTCCAAACACTTAAAAGAACCAAACCCGATATTACATTATTATTCGTTGGCCCAATAGAGAAAGAAGATACAATTTATCCTGATCTCTTAGATTATTTTAGAAATGAGCCAAGTATAATCAAAACTGATAGGGTTTCAGATGTGCCGAAGCATATGGCGGCGATGGACGTGTGTGTATTGCCTAGTTACCGGGAAGGTTTTGGGATGAGCGTCGTCGAAGCATCTGCAATGGGGATTCCAGTCGTAGCAACCAAGTATCCGGGACCATCAAGTGCCATGGAAAATGGAGTCACGGGCATTGAAATTGAAATAGGCGATTCTGCCGCAATAGTTGATGCTGTCACTGAATTACTTGATTCTCCTTCCAAATGTGCGCAAATGGGTAGAAACGGTCGAAAATTTGCGGAAGATCGATTTGAACAAAAGCAATTTATTCATAGACTAATTCAAAATAGACTAAATCTGTTAGGTATACAACAATGAAAATCTTAATAAGTGGCAAAGATAGCTATATTGGCAACCATATAGCGGATTGGCTTCGACTTTCCATAGATGAAACTTTTGTAGTTGATTTCTTAGATGTTCGAGAACCTAACTGGATTGACAAAGACTTTCTTGGCTATGATACCGTGATTCACGTTGCAGGCATTGTTCACCGCAAAGACATTACTGATGCTGCTATTTATGAGAAGGTAAATACAACATTGCCGGTTGAAGTTGCGACAAGAGCCAAGCAATCAGGAGTGAGACAGTTTGTATTTTTAAGCACTATGGCCGTTTATGGAATTGGGAAAAAACTGTCCAATAATATTATTGACCAGTCAACTCCAATCAATCCCAAAAGTTTATATGGGCAAAGCAAATACAATGCAGAAAATTTATTAAAAGAGTTGGAAGATGACAGTTTCTTAATCACCATTGTACGACCTCCAAATGTTTATGGCAAGGGATGTAAAGGTGGGTATATAACTGGATATTCAAACATTGTCAGCAAACTTCCTATCATTCCTGACGCGTATGGAGATATAAAACAGAGCGTAATTTATATTGACAATCTGTGTGAGATTATTCGTCTGCTGATCATTAATAGAAGTAGTGGAATCTTTACTCCACAAGATGACAAAGCAGTAAGTGCCGTAGAACTAATGACCGAAATTTGCAAAGTCAATGGTTTACATAAGAAAAAGTCTAAAATTGCAGGCGTTATTGTGCGATTACTTAGCTTTTTGTCTTTAGCTGTAAAGGGATATGGCGGTGTTGCATATTCAAAAAAAGTATCAGCTTATCCCAACGGAAATTATGTGAAGGTCCCTTTTAACGAAGCTATAAAAAGAACTTTACAATAATTATTTTCTAAAATCAAAGCAACTCCAATTATGATAATCGACAACCAACTTCTTGATAATGTAACTGTGAGGGCAGAGGCAAGTCCTCGCCTGCGCATGAACTTCAATCTCCACGACAGCCTTGACGCTAAGGCTCAGCGCCTGATCAACGTGCTCCTTCCCGGAACACCTCTGCCTATTCATCGCCATCGCCACACTGCAGAAACCTATGTCATATTGCGTGGCAAAATGTTAGTTGTATTCTACAACGATCTCGGCGCTCAGACCGAGCGCTATCTCCTCGACCCAAGCCAAGGTAACTACGGGGTACAAATCCCCGCAGGACAGTGGCACGGCATAGAGGTTATTGAACCCTCCGCCATCTTTGAAGTCAAAGACGGGCCATACACTCCTCTCGAACCCGAAGATATGCTCGACTAGATCGCAATCAGTATAATGGATATATTATGACTGGACTATCTAAGGAAAAGCGTCTTAATGTTTATAGAATAATAAAGTCTCTTGGGAATATTTGGGGATATTCTCAACGTGATAATTGTGAGATAGATTTGAATCCTGTTGAATTTCTTGAAAGGATATGGGATTTGCGCTTAATGTCATCGACGGACCCCCGTTTTAATAATGCGGCAGAGGATGCGAGACAGCATCTCATAAATAACGATGATTGGGATGATGACTATACTTTCTTAGACAGATTCAGACTTCTTGAATGTTCAGAGGATGAGTTTATCAAGTTTGTCAATACCGTTGTAAGTGTTGACGTAAGAAAAGATAAACAAGAAGTATCCAAATATGTGGATACGATTGAAAAGGCGTTACCGAAAGGGTATTCTTTCCATCAAGAGGTTGATCCAGAGGGAAGAGATGTGTTTGTCCTTCTTGCAGAAAACGCTCATGATGAATACGAGTACCCTATAAATCTGCCCGTTAATATAGTTAGATTTTATGTGGATTCAGATCCGGACTCTTACCCGGCGTTTTGCTTAGATTCGGATAATTGGGATGATTTTGGATATAAGACTACTTTCAGACTATACTACAAGGCGTCGAAAATAAGTTCTACATCATTGGGAATCATTAAAATTTCAAAAGAAAACGAATATAAGACTATAAACTGTATCCCAAAAGTCTTCACCACCTTACCTGATTCGTTTTACAGTCTGATGCAGAGCAAGAGTGGATATGTTAAGCTAAAACGGCTACGACCGGACGATTATAAATCAATACTCTTTGCAATTAGAGATGCGGCATACAATCCAGAGATTAGAGAACGTTTTGAGACAATAAGCTGTTTTACGTCATCATTGTTACGCAATTATGAGAGTTCCTCAATTCTCTCAAATATAAAAAGAGAACTGGAACGTGGTGAAAACAACGATAGTTGGAGTTTCGTGTTTAAAAGTGAATTGCCGTATTCAAAAAATCCCGTAGAGCTTGGCTTCGATTATGGCAATCTTTGTGATGACGATAATGTTAATCGTGTAAAAGCTCTAATTGGACCTAATGGAGCTGGCAAGACTTCCATATTGAAATCTTTGGTCGAAAACCTCATCCGCGGTGAAGGTGAATTTAATCCAGCACCGCCGATTTTCAATAAAATAATTGCAATCTCATTCAGCATTTTCGATTCCTTCATTAATTTGCGCGGTAAGTCTGTATTGAACTATACTTATTGTGGCTTACACAATAAAGAGAATGCGATTATGACTGTTGAAGACCGGGAAGCGCGTCTAAAAATTGCACTCGGATTGATTGCGAAATCAAACACCACCAATACAGGAAATATTTTAAAAAGATTCTGTTCGGCACTTGATATATTTTTCCCTAAGGAATGGGTTGATGAAATATATACTGATGATGGACTTCAAGTAAATAAGATAGTAGAACACTCACGAATGATGAGTTCGGGAGAATCTATGATTCTCAATCTGATTGCATCTCTTTATGCAAATATCCGAAAGAATTCACTTATCGTTTTTGATGAATTAGAAGTGCATCTTCATCCGCGAGCAATTAGGCAAATGATGGCATTGCTTTTCAAAATAACACGAGAATTTGAATCCGCTTGTGTACTTGCAACCCATTCGTCTATCGTAATTCAGGAACTCCTTGCAGATAATGTAACTATAATCGAGAAAGTTGTGGAATTATCCGATGAAGGAGTGTATATAACAGAGGGGCGAACTCGTTGTTTAAACCGTGAATCGCTTGCTGAGAACCTTTCGGCCGTCAGCAATGAAATATTTGGTGAGAATACACTCCAGCCTCATTATATTTCATTCATCCGGAATTGTGCTGAATCATCATCTACATTGGATGAATTGTTGAAAAGGGTGACATCTGTTGGTTTACCTCCAAGTTTACCGTTGTATCTTGCAACCCGAGATATATTTGAAAATATAAAAGGATGATTAGATATACGCCATATACTGAGACTGATCAAAATAATACTGTTAAAACTCCATTCCAAATATATAAGGAGGCAGTGGCAAGATGTGATGAATCTAAAAAAAACACACTGCAAGGTATTGAAGCAACTATTTTGGGGTATTACAATGAGTTTGACAGCCATTTGTTGCCCCAATCTATTCATTCCATTCTCTCTCATGGAATAGCTAACCCAGAGGCAGCTATGCTACGGTCTTTATATTCAAGTAAAGCTGCAGTTATAAAACGCATAAAGAACTATTTCAATAACGAATTCCCCAACAGAATATACCGTAATGCTTGTCCTTATTGCGGCTTACCGGGAGCTGGGACAACGGAACATATTCTACCTAAAGAAATTTATCCGGAGTATGCAATTAACACTCTTAACCTCCTTCCTTGTTGTAATATATGTAACTCAGGCAAAGGGCAAAGAGTTAAAGACGCTATGGGAAACGCGGAGTTCATAAACTTTTATTATCATGATATTGAATCTGAAGAATTTCTAAAAGCCGACATAACGTTTGACTCCAATGGAAAACCACAGTTCGCTTTCTGTCTTGAGTTCAAGCCTGGCATGGATTCCGTACTTATGCGTGTAATCGGAAACCACTATGATAATCTTCATTTACTATCTCGATATATTTCTTTGGCTGATTCAAAATATGCAGAATGCGAGCAGACTATCTTGACATTAGCCTCTGGAAGGACTGATATAATAGAGATTTTATCATATTTCAAAGAAATGATAGAACAATCTTTTGGAAGAAATCATTACTATAGTGCAATGCTTCGATCGATGGTTGAGTCTATAGATTATCACAACTATATCTTGGGTATTATATAAAGCAGCATTTGATACTATGAAAAGAAGAATAGGTATAGCATTGTCGGGAGGAGGATATAGAGCTGCTGCATTTCATTTAGGTACTCTGCGTGCTTTGGATAGACTCGGTATTCTTTCTAAGATCGATGTCATCTCATCAGTCTCAGGTGGTTCGATTCTATCTGCCTATTATGGATTGCATAAAGATGAATCCTTTGAACAAATAGATGCGGGATTTCGACAAAGACTTAAGAAAAGCTCTTTGTCAGGATTCCTTATCAATGTACTAACCGTATTTGTGTTTCCGCTAATTTTATCGTATCTTGTATCTTCGTGGTTCCTACTTCTATACTTAATGCTGATACCTTTCGGGTTCATAATTATGCCGAGTAGCGAGCTGATTGCAAAAGCTTATGATAGAATATTTTTCGAAAATAAAAAATTAAAAGATTTGCCAGATTATCCGATTATTGGTATAAACTCTACCAATATAGTAAAAGGGCGACTCTTCACTTTTTCAAAACAAGATGTAGGTGGATTTGACTATAAAAAGAATGGTGAAAGTGTAATACACGGAGAGAATATCCCTTTATCTTTTGCCGTGTCTTGCTCAACTTGTGTTCCCTCATTCTTCTCTCCAAGGAGAATTGCTGAAGAATATTTCGTCTCGGGGGAATATCGGGATAACTTGCTTATTGATGGAGGACTTTATGATAACCAAGGCGCTTATATCCTTTCCGAGAGTTCAAATAAGCTGTATCGCGTAGAAGATATAATAGTAAGTGATGCGGGTAATAGTGAGCCATCCAGCAAGTATATACTTAATACATTTATGCTTATGTACCAAAGTATTGAAGTACTGATGAATAGGATCCGGACAATACAAATACGTAAAAACATTTATCAGAACAGATACAATGAGACTGAAGATGGGCTTAAATTCGCATATCTTTCATTAAGATGGGATAATCCAAAGAGTATGCCATCAAGGTTTATTGATAATCTCAAGAAAGGTTACGTAGAAAAATCAGTTGCCAATCTCCATCAGATTAGCGATGACGATATTTATCGATTGATGAATGATAGCGATAGTTCCGTTCACAATGAACTTAAGGAAAAGTTTGAGAAATCTATAGATTGGCAATTGTTACTCTCTAAAGCACCTTCAGAAAATGAATATTCGATAGCTTACAGAGTTTGCACAAACCTGACCCCATTATCAGAAAAACAAATTAATGCACTGTCAGCGTATGCAGATTGGTTGACAGAGGCTCAAGTAAAAACTTATCTGCCACATTTAATAAGAGAATGAGACACTACACCAGATTTAGGGCTTATCAACTTGGAGAAGAAGGATCTTCGTTTTCTCTGGTTGTTGATAATCATTTCACCCTAATAGAAGCCAAACTTAATAATACCAATGCTCCTAATATTCTGGATGAATTAAAAATCTCGGGCTGTAAACGCATTGACGTTTTACACATTACGAGTTGGGATAGAGACCATTGCGATGAATATTCTCTCCAATTCATATTAGAATACTTAAAGCCAGCACGAATAGAATATCCCCCTTACTCACCAGACTCTGATACTGGCAAAAAGTGCTTACAAATGATAAGAGACTATTCAAGTGGTGAAAAGACAAAAGTTTATACATGGGATGTATACAATTCAGAACATCAGGCGGTTAAACTCCATGGGCAAGACATACTGCTTAATCCAACTCGCATTGTGGAAAAACACAATGACAACTCAATTGCTAAATTGTTCAGATTTGGTTCTTTTCAAATCTTGAGCTTAGGCGATTGTGAAGCAGAAGAAATTAGTAAAAGACTACAAAATAATGAGATTCTTCAAAGTGAAGTTGATGTGCTAATTTTGGCGCATCATGGTTCAGAAAATAGTGTTTGTAGTAAAGAGTTTCTTGAAAAAATATCACCGCGTATTGCTATTTGTTCATCAAATTATGATAATAAGTTTGAACATCCACATCAAGCAATTAGAAATAGATTGTCTAATCTGAATATTCCTTGTTTCACTACGAAAACAGGAGACATAATAATTGAAAGTGTAGACAAATTCTCTTTTCGTGTTTATAACTATTGTAGAAATAACGAAAGATGCAAGGACGTTAAACAATACAACAATAAAACTTGGTACATTAATGATTAATATACGACGAATTTTGCTTTGCAAGCCAAAGATGTGTGGGCGTGAGATGGATTTTATTAAACCTGCACTCGATGAGGATTGGGCTGTTCCAATGGGGCCGGATGTCACGGCTTTCGAGAAAGAACTCGGGACTGTGGTCGGTGCGGATAATGTCGTTGCTCTAGAATCGGGAACTTCAGCAATTCATCTTGCATTAATTCTTTGTGGAGTTTTGCCCGGTGATGAAGTCATGGTGCAGTCTATGACATTCTGCGCCTCCACTAATCCAATTGCATATCTCGGTGCAACGCCCGTGTTTGTTGATTCGGAAAAGGAATCATGGAATATGGATCCGGAGTTGCTCGAAGAAGCAATAAAAGACCGTATCGTAAAAACTGGCCGTAAGCCAAAAGCAATTATTCCGGTTGCACTATACGGTATGCCATACCAGATTGAACGTATCATGGAGATTGCCAACCGATATGATATTCCTGTTATTGAAGATGCCGCCGAAGGCTTTTGCTCCCGCTACAATGGAAAAGTACTCGGGACATTCGGCCGCTTTGGTATATTGAGCTTCAACGGGAACAAGATGATTACGACCTCAGGCGGCGGGGCATTGATTTGCCCCGACAAAGATACCGCAGCCAAGGCCAAATGGTATGCAACTCAAGCCCGCGAAGGCTACCCATATTATCAGCACGAAGTAGTCGGCTACAACTACCGTCTTTCAAACATCTCCGCTTGCATAGGAAGAGCGCAACTCACCGTGCTCGATGAGCATCTCGCCCACCACCTCCACATGCAGGAGCTGTATTGTGAGTTGCTGAAGGATGTCAAGGGCTTTTCCATGCACTGTAACCCGTGGCCGGAGTCGGATTCCAACTTCTGGCTATGCACGGCCACTCTCGACACCGACCTCAAAATCAAAGGTCAGGAGGACGCATACAAGACAATCATAACAGGTGCTGTTGGCGGCGCTGCCGGCGTAATTCACGCTGCTTCATCGGCCACAACCGATTGCCAGCCCAACGACAATGTAGAGGCTTTGCGCGTTTATCTCGATAAGGCCAACATCGAAGCCCGTCCGCTCTGGAAGCCGATGCACCGCCAGCCCGTCTATAGCACCGCTCCCGCCTACGTCAACGGTGTCAGCGAAGCCCTCTTCAAAGTCGGAATATGCCTCCCTGCCGGCCCCTACGTGACTGACGATGACGTCCGCTACATCGTGGATACTATCAAAACTAGTATAATAATATGAAAGCAAGTGTACAGTATAATAATTTTGTTGGATCAGCTGCTGCGGATGTAGCCGATTGGTACAATAAATTATTACAATTTTTCCTTCTGAATACATACGAATCGTACAACGGAGAGAAATATTAACCCTCAAACCGGATTGTTGACTTATAGCATCTCTTTGTCAAACACTTTCTCAATGAATATACTTGTTAAGGTAACAGTATTATCAATTCCTATTGAAGGTGGCGACGAGTTTAATTCGGGACAATTTTCCAACAGAAATGAATCAGACCATCGTCAACTATTTGGCGTTGGTCAATCTCAACGTCCCAATGAAGGACAACGATAAATCACAATCAAATACTAATTCCGGTAATGCCCGACAATCGTAAATTCGTCATATTCGACCTCGATGGCACACTCATAGACTCCTATGAATGTGTATTTAACTGTATAAATAAAACGATGGAGGAACTTAATCTTTCAAAATTCAAACAGACAGACTACAATCCATCAATACCAATTCATAAGTTATTAAAGGCTGTTGAAGAAATTCTTCATCATAATAAGATTCCTCTTAAGAAGTTTTACAGTAGGTTTGACTCTATCCAGTTACTTGTGTGTCAACGCACATCAATAAGAAACAAAATTTACCCAAAAGTTATTACTCAAGGTAAAACTTTGTTGCAATCATATCTGTCACTCGGGTATTATATCGTTGTATTGACAAATAAAGAACAAAATGTTGCAAATACTATTATTGAACGCCTTTTTTCTGAAAATGGTTTTGTGATTATAGGGAGAAATACAACCAAGAAAATAAAAAAAGAATCTTCTAATGTTATTACGCGATTAAGGGAACACAATTTAGATATCGATGACTGTGTCGCTTACTATGGCGATTCTGAAGAAGATGTCCTACTAGCAAAAAAATTGGGCATGAAAAATTTTAGAATTATGCATAATTGCTCAGATATTCAATTAAAATCATTTAGTGATACCGATCTTGGAATAGGATTATCATATATCACAGCCTTAATTAAGGTTTTTAACCATTTATCTACTTCAAGCATAACTAATCCTAAATATATCTTTCGGGGTGTAACACAGCGTTTCTTTACATCTTCATCCATCCTTTCTGCCGAAATAGAAAAGATAAATAAAAATGAAAAATCTGAGTATCCAATCTTCAATGAATTAAAAAAATATCAATATTCTAAACTAAAGGACTCTGAAGGAAAAATCGTTCCGAGTAAGTTGTACAACTATATATCAAAGTTAATTAAAAACTTGATTAACACTGATATAATTCATACTAATGGAGACTCAGACCTATATGCGAAGTACATCATAAGTTTAAGGGATGATAACAGGTATTTATTTGATATATTATCTCCTCAATACCTTAGATCTGGTGCTGGTGTTAGATTAAACAATCACTATTCTACTCATCGACAGCAAGATTATCTATGGTATGTTAGAAACCTTATTACTGAAGCTCGACGTCTTTATCCTAAGGAAATAAAAGACAAAGAATTAGACATATTAGCAGATCTTCAACATATGGGAGCCGCAACTTGCTTGTTAGATTTTAGCCGAAATTTCTTAACATCTCTTTGGTTCGCTACACAAGATTTTGACAAAGAAGACAAGAAAGAAACAGGATATTTATTTTGCTATGATATTATACGAGACTCCATCCTAAAAGACTCCATTGAAATTACTAATAAGAATTCATATTTCTTAGAACATATAGAATGTGCGTTAAATCTCACAAAGAAATCAGTAAAATATAATGGCGACGGAACCTATAAATTTTTGGTATGGACACCTGACAATATCAATAATAGAATAATTCGTCAGGACAGTGTTTTCCTCTTTGGAATAGAACCTTTTAAGTTGTCTGAACACAATGTCTTGGTAATACCCATACCTTTTGTTTGGAAAAAATATATCCAAATCGCACTTAAAAATTTCTTTGGAATCTCATCTGAAAGCTTGTTTGCAGATGTAACTGGTTATGCGACGTCAAATGAGAAACTTCAATCTATGTCGATAAAGACATCGTATTTCAATGAAAGTTTTTTCTCCGAGTCAATGAAGAATGCCGGGATGGAAAATTTTGATTTATTTCAAAAAGGTACTGGATGTTTAATGAAAGGAGAGTACGGACACGCATTGGACTATTTCTTTGCATTTGAATCAGTTAACAGAACGGTAATTCGAGATATTGAAAAAGGCAAATTTCATACTGAGTATGGCAAACAATTGCCAATCCAATTAGAAATATTGTGCTTAGAATTACTGTACTCAAAAGGTATATGTAATAAGCACCTAAACAATAATTTAGAAATCGCGATTTCTTCTTATGAGAAGTCGTTAGCGTTGACGAAAAATCTATTAGTTACATATAATGAAAACCAATCATTATATTCTCAAAATTACTTTAATGGGGCAATCAAATTAACTTATACGGACTTTATAGATTATTTGTCAAACAAGCTATATAAAATATTAGATAGTTACATAGGTTTGCTTTTAGACGTTAAGTACCATATTCAAGCATATATCTGTATTGATGAGATTTCTTCTATGCTTAGGGATAAGGGTATTCATTTTTCCAACATGCTCTTATTGCAGACTTCACAAAATGAAATTATAACTTTAGCATTTTTGACTAATAACACTGATGCAATCAAGCAGTGTGTTTGGAACGATATTTCTTCAACATCTAATAGAGAAAACTCAATCGATTGTCCGTTTATTGATCTGTTAAACAGTTTCTTTAAGCATCTGATTAATTTAAGTAAAGAATCAGATGAGAGCCAATATCAGACATACCTAGAAAAGTTCAAGGAAGAATATGCAGCCATTGAAAATCAAGATTATGATACTGGAGATAATGTAGACATAAATAATAGTGCATTTGGTTTGAATCGACATTTTACAGCATGGAATTTATGTGATATACAGAAAGCGATAAATGATTTTGGGATCAATAAACCTAAAAAACGGAAGATAATGCTCAAAATGTTTAGCATTGTAATTGAGTTTCAAGGTCTTATTGATGGAGGTAAAATAGTAGAGAAGTATTAGTTGAACATTGTCACACTCTTAAAATCTATCAGATGTTTTGCTATAACTGCAACAGTATAGAACCAATTTATGAATTCCAACTGCATAACATAACAAAATGTATTTGTAATGTAAGTAATTGGAAAAACTGTTTTACAGCATTACGTTACATAATGAACTCTTATAATTGGCCCGATTTCAAGAAACTAAATAAGTCATGAGAATTTGAATTATAATATGGTGTGAAATTCAGGTTATACCTCCGCCGCCTCCAAAGGCGGCCGAAATTTTTGGGATTTTGAGCGTAAATCAGCGGAGCAACTCTTCACAGGGTTGCTCCGCTTGGCATTATTACGACTATTGGCTATTTCTTCTTGGCGAGCCATTCGTCCCGTTTCTGTCGGCACTCTTTAAGGGTCGGTGACACCACTGAGAATAGTTCGCCGTCCTCGGTACGATAATCATACATGATTTGT